>Ga0315270_10000425_pt1 | contig 23373 bp, 26 predicted proteins | sample C1_bottom_MG_FD_204932 | JGI IMG/M metagenome (GOLD analysis project Ga0315270, IMG submission 204932) | Sediment microbial communities from Yellowstone Lake, YNP, Wyoming, USA - C1_bottom | ecosystem: Environmental > Aquatic > Freshwater > Lake > Sediment | place: USA: Wyoming | collected...
CGGGGCGGTCCCGGCCGGAACCCGCACGATCGACGTCGTCCTGCAGTTGACGCGCGTCAGCGGCACCTACAACGACGGCTATGCAGACGAGCTTTCGCTGGTCCTGGCCGGACCGGCGGTTGCTTCCAGTCAGGCCGTACCCACCCTGAACGAATGGGGCCTCATCGCGCTGATGGGGCTGCTTGCGATCGGCACGTTCGTCGCGCTGCGGCGGCAGCGGCGGTAAGCGCGCGAACCCTTTGTCGTAACCCGCTTCGCCGCCCAGGGAGCCATCCATGAAAACGACTTCGTGCAGGGCGGCGGCAGCATGGGTTTGCGCTGTCTGCGCCTTCGTATTCGCCGACGCCGCGCTTGCAGCCGAGGTCAAGGTGCTGGCGTCCAATGCGGTCAGGGATGTCGTCACGACAATCGCCACCGATTACGAGCGCAGCACCGGCAACAAGGTCGTGGGGTCATGGGCGGGGACCGTCGATGTATTGAAGCGGCTGCAGGGCGGTGAGGTCGTCGATCTCGTCATCCTGTCCGGCCCCGACATCGACAAGCTCATCGCAGAGGGAAGGATCGTCCCGGGCAGCCGCGTCCCGCTGCTGCGGTCCGATGTGGGCGTCTGCGTGAAAGCCGGCGCGCCCAGGCCCGACATCAGCACGCCGGACGCGGTCAAGCGCGCGCTGCTCGCCGCAAAGTCGATCGGCTATTCGAGCGGTCCGAGCGGCGTCTACTTGCTGGGAATGTTCCTGCGCATGGGCATTGCCGACGAGATGAAAGCCAAGTCCATCGTGCCGGCGCCCGGCGTGGCGGTCGGCGAACTGGTCGCGCGCGGCGAAGTCGAACTGGGCTTCCACCAGATCAGCGAGCTGCTGCCGGTCGCCGGCATCGACTTTCTGGGACCGCTGCCGGCGCCCATCCAGGGCACGACGGTGTTCACCGGCGGCATCCAGACGGGCGCGTCCCAGCCGGAAGCGGCCGGCGCGCTCGTCAGGTTCATCACGTCGCCGGAAGCCGTCCCCGTCATCAGGAAGAAGGGCATGGAGCCCGCCTGATCGCGGCCTCGCCGCGCTCGCTGGTCGCCTTGAGATGCTCAGTGCGGCGCGACGTCGTAGAACTTCCACTGGTAACGCAACAGCGGATCGGGCTTGAAGCCCTTCAGCCACGGCTGCGCGACCACGTTGCCGAAAACGTGTTCGCCGATGATCCACGGCGCGTAGGCGACGACGATGTCGTTCATCCGGTGGAACAGCGTGATCCTGGCGCGCTCGTCGGCCAGCGTGCGCGACTCCTCGTACAGGCGGTCGTATTCGGCGAACCGGAAGCGCGCGAAATTGCCCGCGCCGATGTTGCCACCGTAAAGAGATGAATAGAACGTGTCCGCGTCGGGGATCGACGCGACCGTGCCCAGGCCCCACATCATCAGCTGGTTCGCCTCGGCCATCCGGAGTAGCTCCGGCCACGAGTTCTTGACGTAGCTGATGCGTATCCCGATCGCGTCCATGTTGCGCTTCCACAGTTCGTCGCTGGCGCGCGCCGCGGTGCCGGTCGCAGACGCCTGCGCCAGCGTCAGCGGCTTGCCGTCCGGCATTTCCCGGTAGCCGTCGCCGTCGCGGTCGCGGTACCCGAACTTTTCCAGCAGAGCGCGCGCCGCGGCGGGATCGTATGCGTCGACGGCCGGGATGGCCGCGTCGTAGCCTGCGAACCCCGGCGGCGGCAGCTGCGCCGCGGGCATGCCCTGGCCGCTGCGCAGGATGCGGACGGCGCTGCCGCGATCGTAGCCCAGCGCGATGGCCCGGCGCAGCGCGATCTTGTCCGGCGCGAAGCCGCCGACGACCGCGTCATCCATGTTGAAGTAGGTGTAATTCAACGACGGCTCGACATAGCGATGCAGCGCGATGTGCCGCTGCGCGTAGGCGGGCTTCAGCTTGTCCTTGTCGAGCACGAGGCCGGCGATGCTGGAGGGCACTTCCACGTAGTCGAGCTTGCCGGTGTCGAACAGCAGCAAACGCGGCTGCGCTTCCTCGACGATGTTGATTTCCACGCGCGGAACGAGCGGCAGGCGCCGGCCCGCAAGACCCTTCGCGATCGCCGCGTCGCCCGGTTCGCTCCCCGGCCCGGGCGCCGGAAACATCTCCTTGCGGTAGCCCGGGTTCGCTTCGAGGACGATTCGCTGCGCGCGCTTCCATTCGCCCAGCCGGTACGCGCCGGTGCCGACCGGATGCTCGGTCACGCGGTGGGTCGCGTCCGGGTGCGCGGCGACGACTTCGCGCGCAACTGCAGCCAGCGAGACGTACGTGAGCCAGTGCTGGAACACGTAGTACGGGTTCCGGAACTTCACCCGCAGCGTGTAGCGGTCGAGCGCCTCGAGGCCCGCGATCGGCGCGTCGTAGTCGAACTGGTTGGTGCGGCGGGCCGCGGCAAGCGCCTCGTCCAGGCCAACCAGCTCGTGCTCGAAAATGTACAGCACCACCGAGCGCACCTTGGGATCGAAGATGCGCTTGATGCTGTAGACGTAGTCCTGCGCGGTCAGTTCGCGCGGCTTGCCCTTGAAGGCCGGGTCGTCGGCGAAGTAGATGCCCGGCTTGACCTTGATCGTGAACGTGCGTCCGCCGTCGGTGATTTCCGGCATCCCCGCCGCCGTGTTCGGCACGAGGCGCGGCGGTCGGGCGAAGTAGTCGTAGGTGTACAGCGCATCGAAGATCGCGTCGCACACCATGTACGAATAGTTGTCGCTGACGGCCTGCGGGTCGAATCCTGATTCCGAGGTGTTGAACGCGACGCGGAGCACGCGGTCCGGCGGGGAAGCGGCGGCGCACGGTGCGGCGGCGAGGAGTGCTGCGAGCAGCGCGACGGCGAACGCGGTTACGGAGGAATTACGCATGCCTTCTCCCGGTGAGGCAGCGCGGAGCGGCGTTGCTATGACGCCTTCAGCAGTTCGCGCAGGTCGTGCGCGAAGACTTCGGGGCCCTGCCCGTAGCTCACGTACAGCCGCAGCCGGCCCTGCGGGTCGAAGATGTAGGTGCCCGCCGAGTGGTCCATCGTGTAGCTGCCGGGAGTTGCGCCAGGCTGCTTCTGGTAGATGATCTTGAATTCCTTCGCCACGGCCTCCGTCGCCGCGGCGTCGCCACGGAGCCCCATGAATCGCGGGTCGAAGGCCGGCACGTATTTCGACAGCAGGTCCGCCGTGTCCCGCTCGGGGTCGATCGTCACGAACAGCACCTGCACGCGATCGGCGTCCGGCCCCAGCCGCTTCATCACCTCCGAGAGCTCCGCCAGCGTCGTCGGGCACACGTCGGGACACTGCGTGTAGCCGAAGAAGATGACGACGGCCTTGCCGCGGTAATCGGCCAGCGTGCGCGGCTTGCCGGTGGCGTCGGTCAGGCTGAAGTTGCGGCCGAACGTGGCGCCGGTGACGTCGGACGCCTGGAACTTCGGACCGTCGGGCGTGCACCCGGCGAGCACGGCGCAGGCGGCGATGACCGCGAAGATGTAGTGCAAGGCGTGACGGCGCACGGACATCACTGCAGGTAATGGTCGATCAGCAGCGCCGAGAACAAGGCCGTCAGGTAGAGGATCGAGTAGCGGAACGTCGCCCGCGCCAGGCTGTCGCTGTAGTTGCGGTACAGGCGGATCGCGTACGCGAGGAACACGCCGCCCAGCGCCAGCGCCACGACGAGATAGATGATTCCGCTCATGCGTATGACGTAGGGCAGCATCGTCACCAGCACCAGCACGACCGTGTACAGCACGATCTGCAGCCGCGTGTACTCGGCGCCGTGCGTGACCGGGAGCATCGGCAGGCCCGCCTTGGCGTAGTCCGCCGTCCGGTACAGCGCCAGCGCCCAGAAATGCGGCGGCGTCCACGCGAAGATGATGAGGAACAGCAGCAGCGCTTCTGGCGCCACCTGGTTCGTCACCGCGGCCCAGCCCAGCACCGGCGGCATCGCGCCCGACGCACCGCCGATCACGATGTTCTGCGGCGTGGCGGGCTTGAGGACGATGGTGTAGATGACGGCGTAACCGAGGAACGTCGCGAGCGTGAGCCACATCGTCAGCGGGTTCACGAACGCGTAGAGCACCAGCATGCCCGCGCCGCCGACGAGACAGGCGAACACGAGCGTGGACAGCGACGTGACCTCTCCGCGCGGCAGCGGCCGGCCGCGCGTGCGCAGCATCAGCGCGTCGATCTTCTGCTCGACCAGGCAGTTGACGGCGGCGGCGGCGCCCGCCACCAGAGCGATGCCGAGCGTGGCGAAGAACACAGTCGCCGGCGGAGGCAAACCCGGCACGGCGAGGAACATGCCGATCACCGCGCAGAAGACGATGAGCTGCACCACGCGCGGCTTGGTTAGCGCGAGGAACTGCCTGAATCGGACTTCGGCGAGAGCGAGCGTGGTCATGGGCTAGGGGGCTGGAGCAACGAGGTCGGCGTAGTGGTCAGAGTAGTGGACAGGTAGTGGGCAATGAGGGGTCCGTCCGGCAAGCCGCGCATTTTACACGGGACGAAGCCCGCCTATCCGATCCGCGATGCCTTCAGGACGCGTTCGAGGTCCTTGGCGACCTTGCGGATGTCCGGATCCGCCGGAAACGCGAGGACGAGATTGCCGAGCGGGTCGATGAGGTAGATGCGGTCGGCGCCTGCAGGGAGCACGGCGGCGGCGGCGCGCGGCACGTGCGCCACCATGAGGTCCGGATGCTGTGCGAGGACCGCCGGGTCGGGCGCGACGTCGTCCGTCACCAGCCAGACCCGCTGCACGCGCTCCATTTCCCGGCCCTGGATCGTGCGCGCCTGCCTCGTCGCGTGGAGTGCGCCCGTACACGACACGTCGCAGGCGCCGGGCGCGCCGAACGCCAGCACCCACTTGCCCTTTAGCTGCGCGAGCGCGAACGGCTGGCCGTCGGCGCGCGTTCCCGCGAGCGCGGGCGCCGGCGTCGCGAGCAGTTCGCCGTAGTTGGTCCGCTGCTCGCGCGGGAAGAAGTAATACGCGGAATAGGACGCGATGACCGGCGTGATGACCACCAGGGCCAGCAGCAGCAGCGTCCTGCGGCCCTTGGCGCGGGCCCCGGGCGAGATCGGCGGCTTCACGGCACCGGTCATGATGCGCGTTCCTTGCGCGGACGGCGCAGGTTGAGGAACAGCCACAGTCCCGCGGCGGTGGCGGCGAACAGGTACCACTGCATCATGTATATCCGGTGTTTCTCTATGCCGAAATCAGGCGCGGGCCAGTTGCGGACGAGGGTATCGGATGCGCCGGTGGGCCCAGTGAGGGGCACCGTCTGTTCCAGCACGATCGGCAGCACCGGAAGGCCGCTGGCGGCCGCGAAGCGGGCCGGGTCGAGGTTCTGCCAGACGCCGCCCGCCGGGGCGGCGTGCGCGAGCTCGACGTAATGTGCGGGGATGTTCACGCGGCCCTGCACCGTCACCGGCCCGGCGGGCGGCGCGGCCTGCGGCACTTGCGCGCGCGTTTCGCCCGCCGCGATCCAGCCGCGGTCGACCAGGACCGCGCGGCCGTCGGCGAGCAGAAGCGGCGTGACGACGTGATAGCCCGCGCGCCCGTCCTCGATCTTGTTGTCGATCAGGATCTGCCGCGCCGCGTCGAACGTGCCAACAGCCGCCACCGGACGATAGCGCCATGCGGCCCAGTCCACCGGCTCCGTCGGCAGCGTGGAAGGCGCGCTGGCGCTCGCCGCGTCGAATTGGGCCCGCAGCGCTTCTTTTTGTTCCATCCGGCCCTGCTGCCAATGCCCGGCCGTCACGAACAGCGCGATGCCGACGACCGTCGCCACCGTCGGCAACAGGCGGGGCCGGAATCGACGCGCAGAGAGGTCGGGTGCATTCATATTGATGCCGGGGAGCCGCGAAGGCCGCCGAATTGTTTACACTGTTCCATTCAGGCAGGATCCCGCAATGAAAATCATCGTCGTCGCCGTCCTGATCGCTATCATCGTCGCGCTGTTCGCCGCACTTGTGTTCCTCTACCGCGACGCCGGCCACGGCAAGCGCGTGGTCTGGGCGCTCACTCTCCGCGTCGCGCTGTCGGTGGGCCTGTTCGCGTTTCTCTGGTTCTCGTACTGGATGGGCTGGATCGGACCGCAGGGCATTCGCTGACGCGCAATCGCGCCTCAACCCAACGAAAAAGCCGCACGGCGCCCCGTGCGGCTTTTTTTCGCGGAACGCTGTGCCCGTTCGCGTCAGGCGAGCCAGTAGACCAGCACGAACAGCAGCAGCCAGACCACGTCGACGAAGTGCCAGTACCACGACGACGCCTCGAACGCGAAATGGTGGTCGGCGGTGAAATGGCCCTTCATCACGCGGTATAGCATGACCGTAAGCATGATCGCGCCGATCGTCACGTGCAGTCCGTGGAAGCCGGTCAGCATGAAGAACGTCGAGCCGTACACGCCGCTGGAGAGCTTGAGGCCCATTTCGGAATACGCGTGGTGGTATTCGTACGCCTGGAAGCCAAGGAACGTGAAGCCCAGCACGATCGTCATGAACAGCCAGAACTTGAGCACGCCGCGATGGCCGGCCTTGAGACCGTGGTGCGCGATCGTCAGCGTGATGCCCGACGTCAGCAGGATGGCGGTGTTGAGCGCCGGGATGCCGAACGCAGCCATCGGCGTGAACGGCGTCTTGATGTACGGCCCTTCCGTCGGCCACTGCGCCGCGTAGTTGGGCCAGAGCAGGTCGCGCGTCGCCGAGCCGATGGTGCCCAGGTCGGGGATCGACAGGTTGCGGATGTAGAACAGCGCGCCGAAGAATGCGGCGAAGAACATCACCTCGGAGAAGATGAACCAGCTCATGCTCCAGCGGAACGAGTGGTCGACCTTCGCGTTGTACAGGTGGTGCTCGGACTCGCCGATGACGGTGCCGAACCAGCCGAACAGCATGTAGAGGAGGATCGCGAAGCCCGTCCCGCAAAGCCACGGGCCGGCGGGGTAGCCGTTGAACCAGAACGCGGCGCCCGTTCCCATGAGCAGCAACGCGATGGCGCCAGTAATGGGCCAGTGCGAAGGCTGCGGTACGAAGTAATACGGCTTGGCGCCGGTGGCGACTGCGCTCATGTTTCGATTCTCCGGAGTTGCGGGCAGTTCATCAGCTCTTACCCCCTTCGACGGGGAAGAACGTGTAGGAAAGCGTTATCGTGGCCAGGTCGGCCGGGGCGTGCGGATCGACGACGAAGACGACGGGCATGCGCCGCGTCTCGCCGGCGGCCAGCGTCTGCTGCGCGAAGCAGAAGCACTCCAGCTTCTTGAAATACTGCCCTGCGTACGCAGGACCGTAGCTCGGGATGGCCTGGCCCGTCAGCGCGTGCCCCGTGCCGTTGACCACCTCGAACTCCACCTGGCGGACCTCGCCCGGATGCACGTTGACGACGGGCTCCATGGCCCTGAACGACCAGGCCAGGTCGCGCACGTTCGAGTCGAACTCGATGCGCACCGCGCGCGTCGCATCGACCTGCGTATTGGCCGCGGCCAGCACATCCGCCTGGGCGATGTTGCGCAGGCCCGCGGCCTCGCAGATCTTGTCGTAGAACGGGACGAGCGCGTAGCCGAAGCCGAACATGGCGACGACGATCACGCCGAGCTTCTTCAGCAGCGTGACGTTCGAGCGCCGCTGCTCCACGAGGCGTGGATCGGCCGACGCGGCGGAATGCTCACTCATTTGCGTAGATTGCGGCCGATCGCCACCGCGAGGAACACGAGCACCGCGGCGGCGACGACCGACATGCCGACCGCCGAATTGCCGACGAACTGCGACGCGATCACGCCGACGAAGAACAGGACGGCGATCAACGCGACGGCCAGCGCCGTCCGCAGGTTGGCGTGGCGCAACCGCGCGCCATCGGTTCCGGGCGTGATCTGGGCGGTCATGTCGGCGTTACTGGACGACCGGCGGCGTTTCGAACGTGTGGTACGGCACCGGCGAAGGCAGCGTCCACTCCAGCGTGTCGGCGCCTTCCCACGGCTTGGCCGGGGCCTTTGCGCCGTCGCCGCGGATGCACTTGACCAGCGCGATCACGAAGATGAGCTGCGACAGGCCGAAGCCGAATGCACCAACGGACGCCACCATGTTCCAGTCGGCGAACTGCTGTGCGTAGTCGGGGATGCGCCGCGGCATGCCGGCCACGCCCAGGAAGTGCATCGGGAAGAACGTGATGTTGAAGAAGATCATCGACGCCCAGAAGTGCCACTGGCCGAGCTTCTCGTTGTACATCGTGCCGGTCCACTTCGGCAGCCAGTAGTAGGCGCCCGCGAAGAACGCGAAAAGCGAGCCCGCGACCAGCACGTAGTGGAAATGCGCGACGACGTAATAGGTATCCTGCAGCTGGATGTCGATCGGCGTCAGCGCGAGCACGAGCCCGGTGAACCCGCCCATCGTGAACAGGAACAGGAAGCCGATCGCAAACAGCATCGGCGTCTCGAAGGTCATCGAGCCCTGCCACATCGTCGCCAGCCAGTTGAACACCTTCACGCCCGTGGGGACCGCGATCAGCATCGTCGCGTACATGAAGAACAGCAGGCCCGCCGCCGGCATGCCGACGGTGAACATGTGGTGCGCCCAGACGATGAAGGACAGGATGGCGATGGAGGCCACCGCGTACACCATCGACGCGTAGCCGAAGAGCGGCTTGCGGGCGAACGTCGGGATGATCTGCGAAATGATCCCGAACGACGGCAGGATCATGATGTAGACCTCGGGATGGCCGAAGAACCAGAACACGTGCTGGAACAGGACCGGGTCGCCGCCGCCCGCCGCATTGAAGAACGACGTGCCGAAATGGCGATCGGTGAGCAGCATCGTCACCGAGCCCGCCAGCACCGGCATGACCGCGATCAGCAGGTACGCGGTGATGAGCCAGGTCCAGCAGAACATCGGCATCTTCATCAGCGTCATGCCGGGCGCGCGCATGTTGAGGATGGTCGTGATGATGTTGATCGAACCCATGATCGACGACGCACCCATGATGTGGACGGCGAAGATCGTCAGGTCCATGCCCATGCCGGCCTGGACCGACAGCGGCGGATACAGCGTCCAGCCGCCCGCGGCCGCGCCGCCGGGAACGAAGAACGACAGGATCAGCATGAACGCCGCGGGCGGGAGCAGCCAGAAGCTCCAGTTGTTCATCCGCGCGAAGGCCATGTCCGGCGCACCGATCATCAGCGGCACCTGCCAGTTGGCGAAGCCCACCGCGGCCGGCATGATCGCGCCGAAGATCATGATGAGGCCGTGCAGCGTCGTCAGCGAGTTGAAGAACTCCGGATGGACGATCTGCAGCCCCGGCTGGAACAGCTCCGCGCGGATCGTCAGCGCCATGCAACCGCCGACGAAGAACATGGTCAGCGAGAACAGCAGGTACAGCGTGCCGATGTCCTTGTGATTGGTCGTCGTGATCCAGCGCATGATCCCGGTCGGGTGATGGCCGTGATCATCGTGACCGTGGTCCTCATTTTGACCCACGGCGTGGTCGTGCGGAATGGCGCTCATCAATGCTCCTTGCGCGCGGCAACTATCTGCGCAGGTTGGATCGCTTCGCCGGTGTGATTGCCCCACGAATTGCGCGTGTAGGTGATCACTGCCGCGATGTCGGTATCGGAAAGCTGCTTCCACGAGGGCATCGCCGTGCCGGTCTTGCCGGTCAGCAACAGCGCGATCTGCACGTCGGCAGGGCCGGTGACGATCTTCGATCCGTCGAGCGCGGGGAACGCGCCGACGACGCCCTTGCCGGTCGCCTGGTGGCACGCGACGCAGTTCGCCGCGTAGATCTTCTCGCCCTTCGCGGCCAGGTCGGCTTCCGTCCAGACCTTGGCAGGATCTTCAGCCGCGACGGCGACCTTCTGCTTCTGGTCGGCGAGCCACTTGGCATAGTCTTCCTTCGACTTCACCTCGACCACGACCGGCATGAAGCCGTGCTCCTTGCCGCACAGTTCCGAGCACTGGCCGCGGTATGTGCCCAACTTTTCCGCCTTGAACCACGTGTCGCGGACATAGCCGGGAATCGCATCCTGCTTGACGCCGAACGCCGGCACGGACCAGGAATGGATGACGTCGCCGGCCGTGATGACCAGCCGCACCTTGGCGCCGATCGGCACGACCATCGGGTGGTCGACCTCCAGCAGGTAGTTGGGGCCCTTCTGCTCGCGGTTCTCTATCTGTGCCAGCGGCGTCGAGAGGTTCGAATAGAAGCCGAAGCCGTCCTGAAGGTAATCGTAGCCCCACTTCCACTGGTAGCCGGTGACCTTGATCGTGATGTCCGGCGCGCTCGTGTCCTTCATCGCCAGGATGGTCTTGGTCGCGGGCCAGGCCATTCCCAGCAGGATCAGGAACGGGATCACGGTCCAGACGATTTCCACGGTCGTGTTCTCGTGGAACTGCACCGCCTTGTGCCCGACCGACTTGCGGTGCTTGAAGATCGAATAGAACATCACGCCGAACACGGCGCAGAAGATGACGACGCAGATCCAGAAGATGTAGACGTTGAGGTCGTACATCTGCTGCGCGATCGGCGTCACCGGCGGCTGCAGGTCCATGTCGAGCGCCGCGTTGGCCAAGCCTGGCGCCAGTGCCGCCAACGCTGCCAACCCTGCCGTTCCCGTCGCGAGCATCCGGGCCAGCGCCCGGGGTCCCCTCTGATTACGAACCATGCTTTCCCCAATCCACTTCAGATTTCCGGATTCGTCGTTCGTCGCAGTTGTCGCACGGAGGCATTAGCGCAGCCTCTGCGGGCCGCAGTGGGCACCGGGCGCGGCAACACTGCTACAAAAGCGCGAGATGCTAGCACGGAACCGGTACCCGCGGCCACTCGTACGCCCGGAAAACGTCGCTCCATCACGCGTCGCCTGCGCCTGACACGGGATCCCGCAATATCTGCATGACAGACATCTGACCCGCCGGCATTGCGCGCGGTTGCCCCCGCCGCCTCGACAAAAGTCAGGGGAACAGTTTGTCCAGGACCCCGGACGGAAGGATGGTCGGCGCATTCCAGGCAATTTCCGCGACCCGCGGCGCCTGTAACCGCAACGACAGCGCCTCGACATTGGCGGCAACGGCCTGCATTTGCGGATCGATGCAATTGGCGACCCACCCCGCCAGTTCGAGGCCGCGCGTGCGGATCGCCGCAGCGGACAGCAGAGCATGATTGAGGCAGCCTAAGCGCATCCCGACGACGAGCAGTACCGGCAGGCGCAAGTGCGCGGCGATGTCCAGCATGTCGCGCGTCGCGTCGATGGGGACCAGCGCGCCGCCGGCGCCCTCCACCACCACAATGTCCGAATGCGCCGCAAGTCGCGCGTACGCAGCGGCAATGACGGCGAGATCGATGGCCGCGCCCGCCTCCGCGGCGGCCAAGTGCGGCGCGATCGCCTTCGCGAACGCGAACGGATTGCGGTCGGAAAGCGGCGCGTCGACGTTGCCGGCCGCCTGAAGGGCCGCGACGTCGGGATTGGCCGACCCGTCCGCCGCCAAGCCCGCGGACACGGGCTTCATGCCGACGGCGCGCTTTCCGGTGCCGGCCAGCGCACGCAGGAGGGCGACGGCGACCAACGTCTTCCCGACGCCGGTGTCGGTGCCCGTGACGAAAAGGCCGCGCGCCACGCGTTCAGCGTCCCGGACGCTTCAACTGCACGATGGGGTGACCGTCTGCGGAAAATTTCGGCTCCCCCTTCCAGGCATGGCCGTAGACGACTTCGTACGTCGCGGGAATGCGCCCCTCGCTGCGCGTCGCCTCCAGCGCGGCGAGCGCGCGCTGCCACCGTTCGCGCCCCATCAGCCCGTGCGGCCGGCCCCGCGTGGCGTTGCTGGCGCCGACCTGCTTCAGTTCGCGCATCAGCGAGCCCGCGTCGGCGTAGGTCAGCGTCAGCTGCTCCATGTCCATGACCGGGTCCGCGAAGCCCGCGCCGACCAGCATGTCGCCGACGTCGTGCATGTCGATGAAACGGTTGGTGTGCGTATGACCGTCGGCGCGCGCGAACGCGGCACGGATTTCCTTCAGTGTGTCCGGCCCGAAGGTCGAGAACGTGAACAGCCCGCCCACCTTCAGTACGCGCCGCATTTCGGCGAACGCGCGCGGCAGCTCGTTCACCCACTGCAGCGCGAGGTTGCTCCATATCAGGTCGACGGCGACACCCCGCAGCGGCAACGCGTTGCAGTCGCCACAGATGAAGAATGGCGCCGCCGGTCCGCCGCCTAAGCCTTCCGGGAGCAGGCGGCGCAGCAGCGACCGCGCGCCGCGGGCGCGTTCGCGCGCGGCCTCCACCATGGGCAACGCCATGTCCAGCGCAATGACGCGGGCGCCGGCATAGCGTGCCGCCAGCTCGCCGATCGCCTCGCCCGTGCCGCAGCCGGCGTCGAGGATCGTGCCCGGCGCGATGCGGATGTAGTCGAGCCGCGACGCCATGCGCGCGCCGACTTCCCGCTGCAGCGCCGCGGCCGCGTCGTAGGTCGCCGCGGCGCGGCCGAATGCCCGACGCACCGCGCGCGGATCGACGTCGCGCGGATCCGGTGCCGGGAAGCGCGGCTCAGCGGGCGCCAAGGAACGCCTCCAGCGCCGCCAGAAATTCGTTGCGATGGGAAAGGAAAGGCGCGTGCGCCGAGCCGGCAATTTCCTCGAACCGCGCCCCCGGGATGGCGGCGGCGAGCCACCGGCCCGCGTCAGGCGGCGTCAGTGTGTCTCGCCCGCCCGCAATCACCAGGGTGGGCTGCGCGATGCGCGGCACGTCCGCGCGCAGGTCCGTTGCGACCAGCACGTCGAGCACGGCCGAAAGCGCGGAACGCGTCGGTTCCCCGCGCGCCCACAACTGTTCGCGCATCGCAGCGAGCGTCGCGCGCCCGTGTTCGCTGTTGTGAACCTGCAGCGCCAGGAAGCGCTGCACGGTGAGCTTCCAGGCGACGTGGAGCTCGTCGCCGAAGCGCGCGATCGCCTCCGCGGGCATCGCGTGAGGCCAATCGGCGCCGGCGACGAACTTCGGCGTCGCGCACACCAGCGCCAGCCGGTTCACCCGCGCGGGCCGCGATTGCGCCCAGCGCATCGCGACCAGGCCACCGAACGACCAGCCGAGCAGCGTGAGCGGACGCGCTTCGGCATCGAGCGCTGCATCGACGGCCGCGACGAGCGCATCGAGCGTGCACGGCGCAATCGGCGCGCTGTACCCGTGGCCGGGCAGGTCGACCGCATGGACGCGAAACTTGCGCGCGAGATGCGCGACGATCGGGCCCCAGATGCCGGAGTGCATCGCCCAGCCGTGCAGCAGCACCAGCGGTGGCCCGTGGCCGAAGGATTCAACGGATAAACTGCTCATGCCAAACCCGCTGCGATTGAGCGCAGCGCGGCAAGCAGCGCGGCGACGTCATCGGCCGAATGCGCGGCCGACAGCGACACGCGCAGCCGCGCCGTGCTCTGCGGAACCGTCGGCGGCCGGATCGCCGGCACCCAGAATCCGCGAGCGCGCAATGCTTCGGCGACCCTCATCGCCGCGCCGCTGTCGCCGACGACGAGCGGCTGGATCGCCGTCAGCGAAGGCAACAGCGGCCACGGCAGGCCGCGCGCGCCGTCGCGGAACTGCTGGATCAGGCCAGCCAGGTGCGCGCGGCGTCCGGCATCGTCGCGGATGATCGCCAGCGCCGTGCGCGCGGCCTGCGCCAGCAGCGGCGGCGCCGCCGTCGTGTAGATGTAGGGACGCGCCGTCTGGACCAGCGTCTCGATCACGGAAGGGTGCGCGACGACGAACGCGCCCGCGATGCCGGCGGCCTTGCCGAGCGTCGCCATGGTCACGATGCGCTCGGAGACGAGCCCGAAGTGGGCAAGGCTGCCGCGGCCTTCACCCAGCACGCCGAAGCCGTGGGCGTCGTCGACGACGAGCCACGCGTCGTGCGCATCGGCAAGTTCGAGCAGGCGCGGCAGCGGCGCCACGTCGCCATCCATGCTGAACACGGCGTCCGTGGCGATGATCTTGCGCGGCGCCTTCGATCCATCGAGCGCGCGTTCCAGCGCGTCCATGTCGCCGTGCGGATAGCGGACGAAGTCGGCGCGCGAAAGCTGCGCGCCGTCGTTGAGACACGCGTGATTGAGACGGTCGGCGAAGACGGCGTCGCCGCGTCCTGCGAGTGTGGACAGGATGGCGAGGTTGGCCAGGTATCCGGAGGAGAACGTCAGCGCGCGCGCGCCGGCGCACGGCACGATGAACGCCGCGAGTTCGGTCTCCAGCGCCTCGTGCGGCTCGAAATGTCCGCAGATGAGGTGCGAGGCGCCGGCGCCGACGCCCCACCGCGACGCCGCATCGCGCACGGCCTCGACCAGCGCAGGATCATTGGCCAGCCCCAGGTAATCGTTGCTGGCGAATGCGACGAGTTCACGTCCGTCCACAGTGACGCGCGGTCCCTGTGGCGAAGCAATCGGATGCCTGCGGCGCTCAAGTCCCGCGGCCCGGCGCGCGGCGAGCGCGGCGTCGAGCCCGGCGATCAGCGCGGTCGCCACGATCGCTAGGCGCAGACGGCGGGCAGCGGCGTCAACCCCAGCTTCGCGAACAGCTCGCGGTCGGCGCCGACGTCGGGATTGCCGGTGGTCAGCAGCTTGTCGCCATAGAAAATCGAATTGGCGCCGGCGACGAAACACAGCGCCTGCACAGGCTCGCCCATCTCGCGGCGCCCGGCCGACAGGCGCACCATGGCCGCGGGCATCGTGATGCGCGCAACCGCGATCGTGCGCACGAATTCGAGCGGATCGAGCGCCGCGTCGCCCTGCAACTTGTCGTGCAGCGGGGTGCCTTCGACCTGCACCAGGTGGTTGATCGGCACGGATTCGGGATAAGGATCGAGATTGGCGAGCTGCGCGATCAGGCCGGCGCGCGCGCGCCGCGACTCGCCCATGCCCACGATGCCGCCGCAGCACACGTGCATCCCGGCCGCGCGAACGCGGTCCAGCGTCTCAAGGCGATCCTCGTAGTCGCGGGTGGTGACGATCTCGCCGTAGAACTCGGGCGCGGTATCGAGGTTGTGATTGTAGTAGTCGAGGCCGGCGTCGCGCAGGCGCTCGGCCTGGCCGGCCTTGAGCATACCGAGCGTGGCGCAGGTCTCCATTCCAAGCGCACGGACCGCGCTGACCATCGCCAGCACCGGCTCCAAATCGCGATCCTTCGGGCCGCGCCACGCGGCGCCCATGCAGAAGCGCGATGCCCCGGCCGCCTTCGCCGCCTGCGCCGCCGCCACGACGTCGGCCACGTCGAGCATCGCCTCATTGTCCACGCCCGTGTGGTAACGCGCTGCCTGTGGGCAATAGCCGCAATCCTCCGGACACCCGCCCGTCTTGACCGAGACCAGCGTGGACAGCTGCACCGCATTGGGCGCGTGGTGCGCGCGATGCACTTCCTGCGCGCGGAAGATGAGGTCGTTGAAAGGAAGATCGAACAGCGTGGCCACCGCATCGACGCTCCAGCGCGGCGAAGGACGCGGGGTTCCAGCGCGGGTGGGCGGGAAATGGATCGCGGCGGCTTCGCTCATCGTGTCTTCATGCTTTCGGCTGATATGGTCGACGCCGTGCAGGCGGGATACTGCGCGCATGCAACGACGGAGGGAGTGTCGATGAGCCCTGAGCCATTGTCAAATCCTGCGACGGAAAAATTTGACAACTTATTTGACAACTTGGTTGACAACTCTATCGATGGCTCGCGCGACGCGCGGCGCTCCACCTGGCGCGGGCTTGCAAAACTTTGCCAGCGCGCGCTGCCCCAGAGTTGCGCCTTCTGCGCAGCGCCGAGCGGCAGCTCGCTGGTTTGCGTGCCCTGCAGCAACGCGCTTCCACGCGTCGACCATGCCTGCCCGCGCTGCGCGCTGCCCGCGTGGAATGGAGCGGTCTGCGGCGCCTGCCTGACAATCCCGCCACCGTTCGCCGCGGCGTACGCCGCATTCGAGTACGCGTTCCCTTTCGACCGCCTGCTGCATGCATTCAAGTATGGCGGCCGGCTCGCGCTCGCCGATTTCCTGGCCGAGGCGCTCTGCGCCGCCGTCGCGCGAAGACCGCCAAACCATCCGATGCCGGACGCCGTCGTCGCGCTGCCTCTCGCGCCTTCGCGCCAGCGCGCGCGCGGGTTCGACCAGGCGACAGAGATCGCCCGGCGCGTGGCGCGCAACATCGGCGTCCCGATGGCCACGGGCCTGCGCCGCGTGCGCGACACTCCGGCACAGGCGGCGCTGCCATGGAAGGACCGAGCAAAGAACGTGCGCGGCGCGTTCGTCGCCGATCCTTCGTTTTCGGGAATGCGCATCGCCATCGTCGACGACGTGATGACCACCGGCGCTACGCTTTCCTCCGCGGCCTCCGCGGCGCTGCGGGCCGGCGCGCTGGCCGTCGAGGCGTGGGCGGTCGCGCGTACACTTCCGCCGGCACACCATCCATGAAGGCCTGACGATGTTCGCCGTGGTCCTGGTCCACCCGGAAATCCCGCCGAACACGGGAAACGTGATCCGCCTCACGGCCAACACGGCCACCGAGCTGCATCTGGTCGAGCCGCTGGGCTTCAGGATGGACGATCGCGAGCTGAAGCGCGCCGGACTCGACTATCACGAGTACGCGCGCGTGGCCGTCCACCGCGACTGGGCCGCGTGCCGAGCGGCACTGGACCCGGAACAGCGCCGGCGCTTTTTCGCGCTGACCACGTCGGGGACGCGCTCGCTCTACGACGCGCAATTCATTCCCGGGGACGTCCTCGTTTTCGGCTGCGAGACCGCCGGCCTGCCGGACGCGATCGTCGCGGAGTTTTCGCCGGAATCGCGGCTGCGCATACCGATGCGGCCCGGCGTGCGCAGCATCAACCTGTCCAACGCCGTCGCGGTGGCCGTCTACGAAGCGTGGCGCCAGCAGGGATGCGCGGGGTCATGATCGCGCCCCGCTGACACTGTCTATTCTATGTCTCCGTCTGCGTCATTGCCGCTCGGACCGCGGCTCGCGCGAAAGCAGCTCTTCCACGGCGATGCGCGCGGGAAGGTCTTCGTGCAGCACGCGGCAGACGACTTCGCAGATGGGCATCTCGACGCCGTGGTGCGCAGCCAGCGCGCGCGCGGCCAGCGCCGCCGTGACGCCTTCCGCGACGTGGCCCAGTTCGGCCAGGATGGCGGGCAGTCGCTGACCCTTGGCCAACGCCAGTCCGACGCGCCGGTTGCGCGACAGGTCGCCGGTACAGGTCAGCACCAGATCGCCCAGTCCGGCCAAGCCCATCAGCGTTTCGCGTTTTCCGCCAAGCGCCGCGGAAAGCCGGCCGGTTTCGGCCAGGCCGCGAGTGATCAATGCAGCGCGCGCGTTGTGGCCGAACCCCAGGCCGTCGGAAGCGCCGGCGGCAATCGCCAGGACATTCTTGACCGCGCCGCCGATTTCCACGCCGGTAACGTCGTCGCTTTCATAGGCGCGCAGCGAATCGCCGCGGAGCAGCGCCGCGACCATTGCCGCAAGTCCGGGCGCCGTGGCGGCCACCGTGAGTGCGGCCGGCAATCCGCGCGCGACCTCCTCCGCGAACGTCGGACCGGACACGATGCCCACGGCGGTCGGCCACATCGGCGCGATCACCTGGTGCGCGAGCCCGACGCCCGCGGGGAGCGACGCCGCGGCGACAAATCCCTTGGACAGCCAGATGAGTGGTGCAGCGGCGCCCTGCGCGGCCAGTTCCCGCACGATCTCCGGCAGCGCCGCCGCCGGCGTCGCGACGACCAGGAGTTCGGCGCGCACGGCAATGCGGAGGTCCGACGTGATGTTCATTGCGCGCGGCAGCTCGATGCCCGGCAGGTAGCGCGCGTTGACGCGGTCTCGGTCGAGCGCGCGCGCCTGCGCGGCGTCGCGGGTCCACAGCGTGACCGACGGTTTTGCTGCTGCGCGTTCGGCGAGATGAACAGCGAGGGCCGTTCCCCAGGCGCCTGCGCCGAGTAGCGCGACGGTGGTCATCGAAAGGGCCGGCCGGCTGACTCTAAAGGCCGAAGACCTGGTTCACGCGGACATAGCCGGTCTGGCCGTCACGGTGGCGCGCCTTGACCCAGCCCGGAGTGGCCGTCGTCCCGGGCGACGTGGCGCTCTCGGCCAGGTCGAGCAGCACGTTCTGCTCGGCGCGAAACACCAGCGGCGCCGCATCGTCGGGATTGGCGCGCACGTCGGCCATCGCGACGCGCACCAGCAGCACGCGCTTTTCAGCGAGGCTCTTGTTGGGAATCCAGCCGAACGCTCCGCCGACGTCGCGGATCTTGGTCCACCCTTCGACGGCGACCACGACTTCGAGCGGAACGTCGCGGCCGTAGACGAAAAGCGGACGGGCCTTCAGCGACGGCGCGTCGTACAGCAGCGTGGGCGCCTCGGACGTGGTCCGGTAATCCGCCGCACGCGCGGCCCCTGCAAACACCGCCGCCAGCGCAAGCGCCAGCGGCAGGATCGTCGGGGGACGGCGCTTCATGGCGCGCGGGAACGGTTTGGCGACGTCAGTTCGTGACCGCGGGAACCTGCGCCTGCTGCGCAGCCAGCTGTTCCTGGTAGAGCACCTCGAAATTGATCGGCGCGAGATGGATGGGCGGGAAGCCCGCGCGCATCGTCGCGTCGGCGATCGTCTCGCGTGCATAGGGAAACAGCACGTTCGGGCAGTTGACGGCCATCACCGGCTGCATCTGGTCCGGCGCAATGCCGCGGATGGTGAATATCCCGGCCTGCGAGGTCTCGACCAGGAACAGCGTCTTGCCGGCGACCGTCGCCGTCACCGTCAGCGTCAGCACGTACTCGTAGACGTCCGGGGCGATCTGTTCACCGCGCGTGCGCATGCCGACCTCGACCTGCGGCTGCTCGGTGAGCTGGAACGATTGCGGCGAGCCGGGGTTCTCGAGCGACAGATCCTTGGTGTAGATGCGATCGATGGAGAAACTGGCGGCTTGCGAGTCGCCTGCAACTTGGGGCGCGGGAATTTGCGGGTCGGCCATGCTGGGGAATCCTGAGTGAAATTCGGAGTGGGATTAGGGTGAACTGAGGGGGGGTGAAATGAGTGGGGTGAATTGAGGAAATGCGCGGTTTCAGCGACGCAGCGCCCCGGGAAAGCCCTGCATTTTACCCCAGCCGGGCGGCGCCCGTCGGCGTCATCAGGGTGGGCCGGCCAGCAGCTGATCGAGCTTGCCCGCCCGGTCCATCGCGGCCAGGTCGTCGAAGCCGCCCACGTGATGGTCGCCGATGTAGATCTGCGGCACCGTGCGCCGGCCCGTCTTCTGCATCATTTCCACACGGCGCTGCGGTTCCAGGTCGACCCGCACCTTCTCCACGTCCGTGACGCCCTTGCGCGCCAGCAGCCGGTCCGCCTGGACGCAGTACGGGCAGGACGCGGTCGTGTACATCATCACGCGCGCCATCCGTTACTTTTCCACCGGAAGGCCGGCATCCTTCCATGCGCGAAAGCCGCCGGTGAGCTGGTAGATGTCGGCGAACCCGAGCTTGGCGAGCGCCGATCCGGCAGCACGGCTGCGCTGGCCCCGTTCGCAGTACGCGATGACCGGCCGCGACTTGAGCTTCGCGAGTTCCGGGCCGCGGCTGCCCAGTTCCGACAACGGGACGTGCACGGCATTGGGCAGGTGGCCGGCCGAGTATTCCTTCGCCTCGCGCACGTCGAGCAGCACCGCGTTCTGCCGGTTGATGAGCTGCGTCGCGGCGAGCGTGCCGACTTCCTTGAGCTTGGAAAAGCGGCCCTGCACCAGCGGCCATACCAGCATGGCGCCGGACATCACGATGATCAGTTCCAGCATCCAGTTGTTGACGATGAATGACATTCGGGCGAAGCCTCGCTGCGGTAATTGGCTGCAAATGAAGGTTTGCAGAAGGTAAAATGATACCCGATCGCCGTTCCCCGACCGCGCATCGCCCATATTGGCACCTAGGCATTTCGCTCCGACACCGATGTCCACGATCACCATCGAAGTGGCACCCGCCGCGCAACGCGCGTCGCCCCAACATCACGTGCGGCCCGTCGTGCTGCTGATCCTGGATGGATTCGGCAGCCGCGAGGCGGCGCCGGACAACGCGATCAGCTGCGCCGCGATGCCCAACTGGAACCGGCTGCTGGCCACCTCGCCGCACACGACGATCGACGCGTCCGAACTGCACGTCGGACTGCCCGCCGGACAGATGGGCAACTCCGAAGTCGGTCACCTCAACATCGGGGCGGGCCGCGTGATCTACCAGGACTTCACGCGCATCGACCACGCGATCGAGACCGGCGAATTCGCGCGCAATCCCGTGCTCGGCGACGCGCTGGCCATGGCGAAGCGCAACGGCAGGGCGCTGCACGTGCTGGGCCTCACCTCGCCCGGCGGCGTCCACAGCCACGAGCGGCAGATCGCCGCGCTGGTCGACATGGCCGCCGCCGCGGGTGTCACGCGAATCCACGTCCACGCATTCCTGGACGGGCGCGACACGCCACCGCGCAGCGCCGCCCAGTCGCTGGCGTATATGGAACGCGTCTGCGCCAAGCATCCCGGCGCGCGCCTGGCGTCGATCGTCGGGCGCTATTACGCGATGGACCGCGACCAGCGCTGGGACCGCGTCGCGTCGGCCTACGATCTGCTCGTCGACGGTCGCGCACCCTATTCCGCCACCTCGGCGCAAGCCGCGCTGGACGCCGCCTATGCGCGCGGAGAAAACGACGAATTCGTCAGGGCCACGGCGATCCCGGATCGCGACGGACGGCACGCGACGATGGCCGACGGCGACGTCGTCGTGTTCATGAATTTCCGCGCCGACCGCGCGCGGCAGATCACGCGCGCGCTGACCGACGCCACCTTCAGCGCCTTTCCCCGCGCCCGGGTGCCGAAGCTCGGCGCGTACGTGTGCCTCACGTCCTACGGCGAGGAATTCGCGCACCTTCCCGTCGCGTTCGCGCCGCAGACGATCCGCAACAGCTTCGGCGAATACATTTCCGGGCTAGGCAAGAAGCAGCTGCGCATCGCCGAGACGGAAAAGTACGCGCACGTCACGTACTTCTTCAACGGCGGGGTCGAGGACGCCTATCCGGGCGAGGACCGCATTCTCGTGCCGTCGCCCAAAGTGGCCACCTACGATCTCAAGCCGGAGATGAGCGCGCCGGAAGTCACCGACAAGCTGGTCGCGGCGATCGAATCCGGAAAGTACGACGCCATCGTCTGCAACTACGCCAACAGCGACATGGTCGGCCACACCGGCAACCTCGATGCCGCGAGGCGCGCCGTCGAAGCGCTCGACGCCTGCATCGGGCGCGTGGTCGCGGCCGCCCGCAGCGTCGGCGGAGAAGTGCTGATCACCGCCGACCACGGCAATGCCGAGATGATGCACGACCCGTCGACCGGGCAGGCGCACACCGCGCATACGCTGAACCGCGTGCCCTTCCTGTTCGTCGGGCGCCCGGCAACGGTCGTCCCGGGCGGCGCGTTGCAGGACATCGCGCCGACGCTGCTTTCCCTCATGGGGCTGCCGCAACCTCCGGAGATGACCGGACGTCCGCTGGTAACGCCCGCCTGACGCTTGCGTTTCCGACAAGGGAACTTGTAGCGCTGACTGGCGCCCAACCTGACTGCGGCGGTGACCGGGGGTCCTGGTCAGCAGCCACAACGCCTGGAACGTTCGTTCGACGAGTTGGACGATGGCCGACCCCGTCGGTGTTCAGCTTGGCGTAAGGCACGCGGGCGTATAATTTTCGATCAGGCATGAATGGCCAGGGGTCTTCCTTTCAGTGAAGCGCCCAAGCGGTTGTGCCGGAACCTCGGGTTCAATCAGGCAGGAGTGGACGATGGCGCAGTCGGGTAGCGGTAAGCAGGCGGGCGACAAGGGCAATGGCTGGAAGAAGGCCGGCCTGATCGGACTGGGCACCGTCCTGGGCATCCTGCTGTCGCTCAATTTCTCCGCGGTCGCGCAGCGCGAGTCCCGGACGCCGATCCCGTACGAGGACCTGCAGCTCCTCTCGGCCGTGTTCGGCAAGATCAAGAGCGACTACGTCGAGGCGGTTCCCGACGACAAGCTGATCAAGGAAGCCATCAACGGCATGGTCCACGGGCTGGACCCGCATTCGGACTTCCTCGACGCCGAGGCTTTCCAGGACCTGCACATCCAGACCGCCGGCAAGTTCGGCGGGCTGGGCATCGAAGTGGGCGTCGAGGACGGCGTCATCCGCGTCACGTCGCCGATCGAGGACACGCCGGCCTTCCGTGCCGGCATCAAGTCGGGCGACCTCATCGTCAAGATCGACGACGTCGCCACGCGCGGCCTGCCGCTGACCAAGGCGGTCGAGAAGATGCGCGGCAAGCCCGGCACGCAGGTCACGCTCACCGTCGTGCGCAAGGACGTCGACACGCCGATCCTGTTCACGCTGACGCGCGAGGAAATCAATTTCAAGAGCGTGCGCGCCAAGCTGATCGAGCCGGGCTACGGCTTCGTGCGCGTCACGCAGTTCCAGGAACGCACCGGCGAGGACCTCGCCAAGGCGTTGAAGGACCTCTACAAGAACGGCGAACTGAAGGGTCTCGTCCTCGACCTGCGCAGTGACCCGGGCGGCCTGCTCAACCAGGCGGTGGCCGTATCGGCGGCATTCCTGCCCAAGGACGTGCTCGTCGTCTACACCGACGGCCGCACGCCCGATGCGCGCATGCGCCTCACCGCCAGCAAGGAAAACTTCTCGCGGCGCGGCGAAGACTATTTCCGCGACCTGCCCCCGGGCCTGAAGAAGGTGCCGATGGTCGTGCTGGTCGACGGCGGAACGGCGTCGGCATCCGAGATCGTCGCCGGCGCGCTGCAGGACCACAAGCGCGCGATGGTTCTCGGCAACCAGACGTTCGGCAAGGGTTCGGTGCAGACGATCCTTCCGCTCGGCAACAACGCCGGACTCAAGCTCACCACCGCGCGTTATTACACGCCGGCGGGGCGTTCGATCCAGGCCAAGGGCATCGAGCCGGACATCGCCGTCGACGACGGCCGCGATTCGCCCAACCGCATCCGCGAGGCCAATCTCGACCACCATCTCGGGACCGGCGCCAAGGTGGATGCCGCGGCGGAAGCCCGCGCCGCCAAGGCCGACAGCAAGCCGGACTCCGGCAGGATCGAGCCGGCCTCGCTGGTGCCGCGATTCCAGTTCGGCGATGCCGAGGACTTCCAGCTGCAGCAGGCGATGAACCAGCTGAAGGGATTGCCGGTCATCGCGTCCACCAAGGCGGTCGCCGCGAACGCCGCAGTGCCGGCGACGACGACCAAGCAGTAGGTCCATTCGCTTCCCGAAAACGCCCGGTCCGCCGGGCGTCGTCGTTTCGGCGGTAAAGTAACGCCCCATGGACGACGCGCAGCTCCTTCGCTACAGCCGGCACATCCTGCTCGACGAACTCGGGCCGGACGCGCAGGCGAAGTTCGCGGCCGCGCACGT
>Ga0315270_10000426_pt1 | contig 23355 bp, 23 predicted proteins | sample C1_bottom_MG_FD_204932 | JGI IMG/M metagenome (GOLD analysis project Ga0315270, IMG submission 204932) | Sediment microbial communities from Yellowstone Lake, YNP, Wyoming, USA - C1_bottom | ecosystem: Environmental > Aquatic > Freshwater > Lake > Sediment | place: USA: Wyoming | collected...
ATGCAACTGGCGCATCTCCGACCGCAGCCTCGATCGGCGCAAAAGTGCCAATAGTTGGAATGGCACCGAATACTCGGATCACCATTTTTGCTGAACCCTGCGTCCATATCGATGTCGCATTTTGAGTGGCGGTGATGGTTGCCTCGCCTGCGCCTTTAACTGTGACTTCACCATTTACTACATCTGCGATTAATGGGTTGGATGATGCGTATGTCCAGGCACCTGATGAAGTGGAAGTTGGTGGCACTAAAGCGAAGTCAGGATCTTTAACTACTTTCTGTATATCTGCCCAAGGGCCTATGGATGGGATTCCCACAACTGTCAGTGTCATTGAAACAGGGCTAGGTGAAGCGTAGGTACTCGTGGCGGATTGCGTCGCGGTGATCGACGTCGTGCCAGGCTTTAATAACGTTGTAATTCCGCCACTTATTGAGGCAATTGTTGGGTCGGATACCTTGAAACTCCATGTTCCAAGTGAGGTCGATGTCGGCGGTTGCAAAATCAAAATGGATGATGCAGACAGTTGTGCGGTCACATCCGGGAATGCGCCCACAGTGGGAGTCGGACCTTGAACAGTCAGGGTCATCGATGCCGTAGCAGATCCAAAGTCTCCTACTGCAGCCTGGGTCGCTGTAATCACGGTAGTTCCAAAAGCAAGAGGTGTAATCGTGCTCGATGCGACAGAGGCAACACTGGGATTAGATGACGTAAAGGTCCACCAACCAGTAGATGTCGACTTTGGTGCAATCAGATTTATGCTCCCGACACTGTCTTTCATAATGGTGATATCACCGAAAGTTCCAAGCACAGGGGCGATTGCAACCACTGTCAACTTCATTGAAGACGATGCAGCCTTCCAGTTCAGAGTTTGACCTTGATTTGCATAAATTAAAACTGATCCACCTTTGTTAAAGGTAATTTTGTTACCGACAATCGAGGCAATATCTGGATTTGTTGAGATAAAACTCCACGTGCCATCCGATGTCGAAGTCGGCGCAACCAATGTGTACGTTCTTTCCGTAATAGAAATTGATTGCGGGGCGAATATGCCAAGCACTGGTGTGCCGGCGCTAACGCGGATCTGAGTGGACCTTGATCGGGCGGTGAAGGCTCCTGTTGCCGCTTGCGCAGCAATGATCGTAGAAGTGCCCGCGCCAACGACGTTGATTGTCTTGCCAGAAATTGTTGCCACCTTCGTATTGGACGAAGTGAATGTCCAGGGAGCTGGCGAATTAGTAGTTGGCGGGACTATGGGGACGGACCCGACCCCGTATGTCGCGGTAATGATCGGAAACGGTCCGAGAATAGTGAATGTCGCTTGCGCTGGCGCAGATAAGGCGAAGAGAGATACAACGAGAGCGAAGATTGCGTAGGGGTATGTCTTTCGAGGAGACTGCATATTTGCATTATCCTCAATGTTTACGGGCCTTTTGGGATGTTGGCACGGTGAAATCCCACATGCAATGTCAGAACTAATAGTGAGGTTAATCGCAAAGTGCCCTTTTCACTTGCGCCTGCAGAAAATTAGGAGAAGGCTGAAGGCGTTCTTCGGTGTAGGGAGAGGCCACCAATGTTCCAAGTGCGTATTCATGGCCGCGGTGGACAAGGCGTGGTTACAGCCGCTGAGTTGATAGCCCAGGCAGCCTTCGATGAGGGTCGTCATGCCCAGGCGTTTCCCAGTTTTGGCTCTGAGCGCACAGGTGCACCTGTAGTCGCTTTTGCCCGAATATCGGATGAGGAGATCCGTGTTCGCGAGCCGATCATGGCCCCTGATGCGATCATCGTTCAGGATGAGACCCTTTTGGGCGCTATTGATGTCTTCAATGGACTTACTCCGTCTGGCTATGTGCTCATCAACTCCACGAAGACCTTGGCGGATTTTGGGCTCAAGCAAGCAGATGCACCTATGGACCGATTCATAACCGTTCCTGCAACCCAACTTGCTCTTGAGCATCTTGGTCGGCCAGTTCCGAATGCCGTTCTTCTTGGTGCTTTTGCAGCGCTGACCAAGGTCGTTTCGATCGATTCGGTCAATAAAGCCATCACCCAACGATTCAGCAGCAAATTGGCAGCAGGAAACTGTGCCGCGGCAAGCGCAGCGTATGAATTCGTGCAATCTAAGTTGAAGGAGTCAACGCATGCTTAGGCAGGTCGAAGGATCAAAGGCGGTTGCTGATGCCGTGGCCTGTTGCAGACCAGAAGTTATTTGCGCTTATCCGATCTCTCCTCAAACTCATATCGTCGAAGGTTTGAGCAGACTTGTTAAAGCGGGAGATTTAAAAAATTGCGAATTCGTAAACGTCGAATCCGAATTCGCGGCAATGTCGGTTGCCATCGGTGCCAGCGCCACTGGGGCACGCACCTACACCGCGACCGCAAGCCAAGGACTGTTGTTTATGGTCGAAGCGGTATTTAACGCCTCAGGATTGGGACTGCCGATTGTGATGACCGTCGCCAACCGCGCAATCGGCGGGCCAATAAATATCTGGAACGATCACAGCGACTCAATGTCTCAGCGCGATTCCGGCTGGATTCAACTCTATGCAGAGACCAACCAAGAAGCCGCTGATCTTCACGTGCAGGCTTTTCGAATTGCCGAGGAGCTTTCACTGCCCGTCATGGTCTGCATGGATGGGTTTATTCTGACTCACGCCTCCGAGCAAGTAGATATCCCCGAGCAGGAGCAAGTCGATGCTTTCCTTCCGCCTTACTCTCCGCGACAGGTTCTAAATCCGGACGAGCCGGTATCTATCGGTGCGATGGTCGGACCGGAGGCGTTCATGGAAGTCCGATACATGGCTCATGCCAAAACGCTGTTGGCGCTGGAGAAGATCCCGCAGGTCGCAAAAGATTTTGAAAAAGTCTTTCACCGCGATTCCGGCGGGCTTGTGCGTCCTTATCACTGCGAAGATGCCGAAACCGTAGTAATCGCTCTCGGATCTGTCCTTGGAACCATCAAAGATGTTGTCGACGAATTGCGCGAAAAAGGAACATCCATTGGTGTACTCGGGATCATCACATTCCGCCCGTTCCCTTTTGAGGCTGTAAGAAATGCCCTGAAGAATGCAAAGCGCGTCGTCGTCGTGGAAAAGGCATTCTCAATCGGCATCGGCGGAATCGTCTCCGAGAATGTGAAAGGTTCGATTTCAGAGCAGAAGACACCTATCTATACGGTCATTGCAGGACTTGGTGGACGGCCAATCACCAAGACCTCCTTGCATGCACTCTTTCACCAAGCATTTAACGATTCTCTCGAACCACTCACATTCCTCGACCTCGATCAGGATCTAGTGGAACGCGAAATAATTCGTGAGGGGTCAAAGTAATGAGTACAGCGCCAGTTAAGTTCTACCAGGTCGGAAGTTTCGCAGTTGGCAACCGACTCCTACCTCCAGATCAGAATTCAATTCAATCCGATTCCGAGCGAACAAACGCTCTGACTTCGGGACACCGCGCTTGCCAAGGTTGCGGTGAGGCGCTCGGTGCGCGATATGCGCTGGATGCGGCAATGCGTGCTTCAAACGGAAAAATGATTGCCGTCAATGCGACTGGCTGCCTTGAGGTTTTCTCAACACCATACCCAGAAAGCTCATGGCGAATCGCCTGGCTTCACTCCCTCTTCGGCAATGCACCGGCAGTGGCAACTGGCGTTGCAGCAGCACTAAAAGCAAAGGGTCGCACCGATATTCGCGTTGTCAGCCAAGGTGGAGATGGAGCCACCGTCGACATCGGATTTGGCGTTTTATCTGGCATGTTCGAGCGAAACGATGATGTCCTTTATATCTGCTACGACAACGAGGCATACATGAACACTGGTGTGCAGCGCTCAGGAGCGACACCGCCAGCGGCACGAACTTCAACGACTCAAGCAGTCGGACCGGAGCCCGGCAATGTTTTTGGACAAGGGAAGAATCTGCCACGTATCGCAATGGCTCACGAGATTCCATATGTCGCCACAGCGACGGTTGCTGATCTTCGCGATCTGGAGGCAAAAGTAACGCGTGCGATGGAATTCCGTGGAGCGCGGTATCTACATGTGCTCGTCCCGTGTCCGCTGGGATGGGGCTCGGCATCCTGCGACACGGTTCGTATTGCGCGCCTTGCAACGCAGAGTGGACTATTCCCAGTCTTTGAAGCAGAACGTGGCGAAGTAGTTTCATCTACTCCGATTCGGCAGAGAGTCGGCGTCGAAGAGTATTTGAAACTCCAAGCGCGCTACGGACACCTCTTCTCGCCGAAAAGACGAGACGACATTATCGATCATCTGCAGGCAAATGCCGATCGCAACATTGCTCGGTACAACCTGATCAACGCTGATACAAAAAACGCTGACTTGCCAGAAAAGGGAGTGCTCTGATGGAGAAACCCTTTGCAATCACCCTTGAAGTGGAATCCAGCCTCGCCAATCACACGGGCTCATGGCGAGTGGAGCGGCCACAGTATGTAAACCTCATGCCGCCGTGCAACAACGCCTGCCCTGCAGGAGAAAATATTCAGAACTGGCTTTACGTCGCAGAGGATGGATCGTATGAGGCGGCTTGGCGTTCATTGATTATTGAGAATCCATTTCCCGCGATCATGGGACGCGTTTGCTATCACCCATGCCAAACTGTCTGTAATCGCGCTCAACTTGATGAAGCAGTGGGAATCAACTCAGTGGAAAGATTCCTCGGCGACCTTGCAATTGAAAAAGGCTGGAGCATCCCAATAACAGCGCAACCAACTGGTTTCCATGTGTTGGTAATCGGGGCTGGACCAACCGGTCTATCTGCCGCTTATCACCTGCGCCGCCTAGGTCACGATGTCACCCTGCGCGATGCTGCTACCGCAGCAGGCGGAATGATGCGATATGGAATTCCGAAATATCGTTTGCCACGTGAAGTTCTGGATGCCGAAGTTGCACGAATAGCCAATATGGGTGTGCGCTTTCAACTTGGCCGCCATGTCGAAAATCTTCAAGACGCGATCGATGAAGGCTTCGATGCAATATTTCTTGCAGTTGGCGCACAAATCGGCAAGCGTGCCTATATACCAGCAGGAGAAGCAGCTCGAATTCTTGACGCTGTCAGCGTCCTTCATGATGTGGAAGATGGCCAACCACCACTACTCGGACGGCGTGTTGTTGTCTACGGAGGCGGCAACACTGCCATTGATGTTGCTCGCACGGCAAAGCGTCTCGGAGCAGAAGAAGCAATTATTGTTTATCGACGAACACGAGAAAAAGCCCCAGCCGATGACGGTGAAATTCAAGAGGCAATCGAAGAAGGCGTATTGATGAAATGGCTGTCTACGGTAAAACACGCCGGCGCCGACACTCTTAAAATTGAAAAAATGGAATTGGACGAGAAAGGGTTCCCACAACCCACTGGTGAATATGAAGAGCTTGAAGCCGACTCTTTGGTTCTGGCTCTTGGACAAGAAGTAGACCTCTCGCTTATCAATAACATTACTGATTTAGAAGTACGCGACGGCGTCGTGAAGGTAGATCCCACGATGATGACTGGCAGGGCAGGTGTTTTCGCGGGAGGAGACATGGTCCCTGCCGAGCGCACCGTGACCACTGGCGTCGGACACGGCAAGAAAGCAGCACGCAACATTGACGCATGGCTGCGGAAAACCGCTTTTGAAAAGCAGGAGACGCCATCAATTGTTGAATTCAAGGATTTGAATCCTTGGTATTACTCAGACGCGCCTCACGCAGTTCGCCCTCGATTAGAAGGAGCACGAAGAGCGTCCACGTTCGATGAAGTCGTGCAGGGATTAGATGAGTCAACCGCGTTATATGAAGCCCGCCGTTGTATGTCGTGTGGCAACTGCTTTGAGTGCGACAACTGCTTCGGCGTGTGTCCTGACAACGCAGTTATTAAGTTGGGCACTGGCAAGGGCTTTGAAATAAATCTCGACTACTGCAAGGGATGCGGTATCTGCGTTAGTGAATGTCCATCGGGATCAATCATCATGATCCCTGAGAAGTCCTAGCAACATTTAAAAATGCCCCTATAGAGGTTCAAGCTCTATAGGGGCATTCCCCCTGGAACTATTGAGGAAGAACCAACTTTTTTATTTCTTTTTTGCTAGCTGAGCATTCATCTTGGCAACTTGGCCTACAGCCACTTGCACGTATGAATTTGTATAGGTTTTTGACAGATTCACTGCAGCCTGAACAGCCGATGTGTATCCATTTCCCTTGGCGAGAACTTTGAGGATATTTGCCGGTGCTCCTGGAACCATGCGACCCGACGGGTTGTACATGGCCTTCTCGTCATCCAGAGCCTTCGCGTATGCATCGATGCCAATGCCTGCGTAATAGTCTGCTGGCACCTTCAACGCAATCTGCATAGCCGTGTGTGTCTTGATGAACTGCATGGTGTCATAGAAGGCGTTTACAACCTTCTGGACTGTTGCAGAGTTTGCTCCGACCCAATCGCTGCGGCCGTAGACGCACGTTGCAACATATGGTCCGCCCAAAGCTGCACGTGTCAATTCGCCGAATCGCATATCTACGAGTACATATCCCAAGCCAGTAGAGAGAACACGGGAAATTGTTGGCTCGGTTGTCATACCGCAATCAATAGCCTTCTGCTGCATTGCCGCAACAAAGGTATCTCCAGCGCCGACGACTATGGAGTGAACTGAAGTTAGTGGGACGCCGGCTTTGGTGGCGAGCGCCTTCGTGAGGAAGTTGGTGGAAGAACCTAGTCCAGTGACTCCTGCATTAACTCCGCCTTTCCAATCTGCAGGGGAATTGAATTTGCCCTTCAGATCTGTTCGGCAAAGTTCAACCTCACCTGGTGATTGGAGCAAGGTAGCAACATCAATGGTGTTCTTGCCCTTTGTCTGTAGATCAATGTTGTGATCGTAGAAACCCAGTACGAGATCGACTTGACCGGCCAACATTGCCGTTTCAGCGTTTACCCCAGAAGGTTCGTCTGAAAGCTCGACATTGATGCCATATTTCTTGAAATTGCCCAATGCCTCGCTAAGTTTTGCTGGTAAGTAGATCTGCTTATTCAAACCACCTACCATGATTTTCACAGTTGGAATGGTGTCCGCGGCTTTTGCCACGGTTCCGGTTGTGATTGCAAGGCATAGCGCTACCGTGGTGACAAGAGCGATTTGCCGAGTGCCTTTTTTCATTCCGTTTCCCTCCTAGTAGTTCCTTTTTTCTGGATTTTCATATATCTGTTCCAGAAACCTGAGTTGGTCGCCAATTCAAAAGACGATCCTCTAGCTGGGTGATTAGCCATTCCGCAGTTACGGCCATAACGGCAATAATCAACATGGCTGCATATACGCCATTTGGATTGAACGTTCCCTGCGCCGTCGCGATGATCAATCCCATGCCGTGCTGTGAACCTAGGAATTCCCCGACAATCGCTCCGATAAGTGCAAAGCCAAAACTGACATGCATGCTTGCGGTGATCCACGACAGTGCCGATGGCATAACCACCTTGCGGGTCACTTGGCGCTTTGAGGCACCGAGTAATCGTGCGTTCGAGATTAACTTCTTATCGGCCTCGCGGGTGCCTTGAAAAGCATTGAAGAAAACTGGAAAGAAAACCAAGACAAAAGCTAAGGCAACTTTTGAAAGTGTTCCCAATCCCAACCAAACAATGAAAATGGAACCTAGAACAATTCGAGGGATCGAATTCGAAACCTTGATATATGGTGCGAAAACTTCAGCAGCCACACGATTCCTACCAAGGAACACCCCAAATATGATGCCCAGAATCACGCCTGCGGCAAATCCAAGTGTGGCTTCCTCTAAAGTAACCCAGGCATTAAGCCAAATGGATCCCACGTCGGTCCCATGCCTAAACCACACGACTAGTTGGTGCCATACTCCCGAAGGTTTTCCAAAGAAAAAGGGATCTATCACCTTGTGATCAGTTAGCACCTGCCAGGAAACCAATAGGACAACCGCTATTGCAATCTGAAGTGAATGAACACGGATCCGATGTATCAACACCTTTCGCCTTATTGATTCCTCAGACAAAAATTCTTCAGTCATTTTTTATCCCTTTGCTCCTTGAGTGTTGATCACGAGTTGGATGCCAGTAACTGGCGTTGGTAGGCGATATCGACTTCATCGCGCAATTCGCTCCAGATATCCTGATAAATCCTTAGGAATTCCTCCGTGAACCTGATGTCCCTGGCCTTGCGAGGACGCGGCAGATTGATTTTGAAATCGGCCTTGATTTGCGCAGGCCCCGCTGTCAAAACAATCACTCGATCTGCAAGTGCGATCGCCTCTTCCAAGTCGTGTGTAACGAAAAGCACTGTGGCGCCGGAACTCTCCCAGAGAGCTAGAAGCTCGTCGGTCATAATTGCTCGTGTCTGAACATCAAGAGCACTAAATGGTTCATCCATAAGAAGCAACTTCGGCTCGTTGATCAGGCACTGAGCGAGAGCAACTCGCTTCTTCATACCACCAGAGAGTTGATGGGGGAAATGTTTTTCGAATCCAGAGAGGCCAACCTTGGCAATCCACCTTGTTGTCAGTTGTTCATATTCGCTTTCTGGGACCCCCCGAAACTTCGGACCGGCCGCAATATTATTTTTTACATTCATCCAAGGAAACGTCGCATCATGCTGAAAGACGAAACCGGTGCTGGTGTCGATATCCTGTACAACTATCCCGTCGACCGAAATCGTTCCAAGGCTTGGCTCTTCGAGGCCGGCCAGGAGAGTCAACGCCGTCGATTTGCCACACCCAGTCGGACCAACCAAGGCCACAAACTGCCCAGGCTCCACTATGAAACTCAAGCCAGAAAGGGCCTGATACCAATCACCTTTCGGGGTCCTGAATCGCTTTGAAACATCATTGAATTGAACTCGTAATCCCTTAGACATGGAGGGAGATTAGGGCTCGTTTCAATTTGCCTAGCGTTAGTTGCGATTACTTCAATTTAAGAACTTTTTTCGGCGTTTTGCTCATTTATCTCACGATTTGCCTAAAGACATTTAGAAGAATCTGGAGCACAATGCGGGAATTATCCGACGAAGGAGGCGTGGCTGATGCTGACAGTTCGCACAACTCTTCTTCGACTTGGATCAAACCGAATTCTCGTCATCTTGATTGCAGCGCTCGTAGGTGTCACGCTGGCATTCAGAGTGGCCCAATCGGCGCAAGACAACCAGTACAAATTGCGAGCACTTGCTATCGCGAATGCCACTGCTGCAATGCCTCAAGTAATCGATCTTCTTTCAAATGGAGATCCTCGGCACCAAATCCCAATAATCGCCGAAAGCATTCGCAAGAAAACTGATGCAACCTATGTTGTCATTGCAGACAAGAACGGAATCCGATATTCGCATCCGAATCCTGCGATGATCGGTTTTAGACTGGATGGTCCGCTTCCAGCGCTCCAGGGAATATCTTCGACAAGCACAAATGAGGGCTCGCTTGGAAGATCGGCAAATGGAAAGACGCCGATTTTTGATAAGAACAACAAGGTTGTCGGAATGGTTTCGGCTGGAATCCTGCAGAGTAAATTCGCAGCGGACAATACCTATTTGAGGCACGCCTTTCTTTTCTTTGGAATCGGCTTCATACTCTTGGGCTTTCTTCTAGCAGAACTTCTCTCCCGCCGACTGAAGGGACAGAAGATCGCAATCGAGCTAGAGCGGGTAACCTCCAAATATCAAGAGCATGATGCGATGTTGCACGCCATCAAGGAGGGTGTGGTCACTCTAACTCCTCAAGGAAAAATCACGCTTATTAATGATGAATCTCTACGACTGCTGAATCTGCAGGAGACTGTTCTTGGAAAGCAGATAGAAGAGGTCATCCAAAAAGGGAGGCTCCTCGACCTTCTGCTCGGACAAGTCCAGCAAGGCGATGACGAACTAGTACTAAATGAGAATTTTTCGCTAAGAGTGAATCGACGCCCGGTTCGGCAGATGGGGCGAGACATAGGTGCGGTAGTCACCTTGCGCGATCGCACAGAACACATTGGCTTGATGCGTGAATTAGACAGCGTCAGGAATCTAACTGACGCCCTACGCGCCCAACAACACGAATACTCAAACCGCATGCATACTCTCTATGGACTTCTCGAATTATGCCGATACGAGGAGGCATCTGAATACCTAGGAGAAATTTCTGCAATCAATGCGGATCTGGCGGAAACCCTTCACGACAATATCGCCAACCCAACAATCACTGCGCTTCTCATCGCAAAGGTATCTATCGCACGCGAGCGTGGCGTGAGACTTTCAATAAACGCCGAAGTGCCTATGAACGATTTTGCAATTGAACAGAACGCGCTGATCACCGTCGTAGGAAATCTATTGGACAATGCAATTGATGCAGCGGCCGGTACAAAAGACGCAAACGTAGATATCAGTATCACCTCCCTAGAGGGGCCACGAAAATTGATTCGTGTCCATGACAGTGGACATGGGTTGCCAGATCCAAACCCAGAAGTGATTTTTGAGGATGGGTACACAACCAAACCACCGCGATCTGGTGGCCACAGGGGTATAGGCCTGGCCATTGTCCAACGACTTGTGAAACAGGCAGATGGTGAAATCACCTGCTTCAATCAGAACGGTGCAACTTTTGTAGTGGAATTGCCCACAACGTCCAACATAAATGAATTGGCGATCACGTGATACGGACGCTGATCGTTGAGGATGACTTTCGAGTCGCCGACATTCATGCCGCGTATGTTTCAAGAGTGGCTGGTTTTGAGGTAATCGGCAAGGTGCACACAAGTGCAAGCGCATACGAATTCATTCTCGCTAACAAACCTGATCTCGTTCTTCTTGATCTCTACCTTCCTGACGAACACGGACTTGAACTTTTCTCCCGCCTCCAACAATTGCCTCGTGGGTCAAAGATGGACATTTTCGTGATTACAGCGGCGCGGGACTCTCAGAGCGTTCGGGATGCGCTTCAACTGGGAGCGGCAAACTACATCGTTAAACCATTCACTCACCTCCAACTTGCCGAACGATTGCTTGCATACCGCGCTGCACGAAATCGCCTGACGGATACAAGGGAGATTTCCCAGGAGGAGGTCGATCGCGTTTCAGTTTTAATGCGAGGAGCAAAAATCGACCTATACAGAAGTGACAATTCAAAAAATCCGACGACCGATTCGATCCTGAAATTCATCGAAGGCTCCGCCGAGTCTGTGTCGGCTAGTGATATTTCCCTTGCTTTGGGCCTGAGCCGGGCAACCGCCCAACGGTATCTATCTCAAATGGTCGAAAGCAGGATGCTTGAACTCGAACTCCAATATGGAACTACAGGTCGCCCAATTCACAAATTTCGGGTCCACAAAAAGTCGCTGCGCTGACAGAATGGGTCCAAGGATTCCAACGAGTAGGGGCCACAATGATTGTCTGCACACCAGTAACTTTGGACGGGAACATAGATCCGCGATGGGGGCGTGCTGATTGGGTCGCGATCGCAGATGTCCAAGATGGAAAGATAAAGACATGGCTTGAAGTTGAGGTCTCTTGGAGTCGCCTCCATGATGAAGGAACAGAGGGCTCGCATCATGCGCGCGTAGTTAAGTTTCTAAAAGAACACGGTGTTGAGGTCGTTGTTGTAAACCATATGGGCGAAGGCATGACCAGAATGCTCAAGACAATGGAAATTCCAGTTCACCTCGGTGCAAGCGGCAACGCCCGCATAGCAGTTCAAGAACTTATGGGGTGAATCCCGTACTTCTTATCCCACCACTCGCGTGCCAAGTCCAGTAACTGTGGTTCGGTCATCCTCGTAATATCGACATCTAAAACGTCAGCGATCTTATTTGCGATGAGTGGATGCTTCTTCTCGAAATAATTCGTCAATGCAGGTACCGCGCTTCCTTTTCCCTTCCCGTGAGTTATTAATAGGACTTCGCCCGCAGGCTTGAGCGCCTCTGAAATTGACTCGAGATAATCCGGCATGTATTCGTCTATGTCGTGGCCGCGATTGTGTTGCGCCATGCGAATATGATTGTGGCGATCAAAAGGATTGCGTTCCTTTACAGTCTTATGTTCAGCGCCCGGATCTATCCCCTCGAACCACATGCGGGTTTCCTGTTGGGTGACGACTGCTACTACGAATGGACCGGAGTTCTTAGACATAATTGGCCTCCATAGACGATTTCTATCTTGACTCTACTCTCAGAACGAGTGAATAAACCCGCTCGGGAGCAATCTCACAATTCTCTTGAGCAGCAGACCTAAAGTGCTAGCGTGAAACCTTTACAGTCACTACAAAGCGACCATTTGCGCCAGTGCACTGCATTGCTTCTCCGCACGTTGTCCGGCTAGCGATCAGACGAGTGAGTCCGACTTTCGTGGCCGCAAACTCCCAAGTTTGTGTTCCGCAACCACTTCCAGCAATTCTGCATCCAGCAGGAGCGGTCGCACTGGGAAAGATCGGTTTGAGAATGGGCTGGCCTTTGGATGTCAGCGAACTGCTCTTTGCGGGCACCGCCAATTGCCAATACATCGAATGCAGCGTTAACTCGACACGGGCGCCTAATTTCACTGCAACGGTCTTGGAAGCGTTCTTCTCGGACAGTACGGTGGTTGATGTCGCTTGAGCCGAGTTCATACCGACTATGAGAACGAGGATCGAACTGCCCAGCAGCAAAAATTTGGCGCCTTTCATCATATTTCCTCTCCGATTTGGCTGTAAGGGTAACCGCAGCCTTTCGGAAGTTACCCTAATGCGACCTCTGTTTTCCCTGAGTATTTGATAACAAAGAGATAACAAAGATTGGCCACTGCCGCGTTCGAAGATCCTAAAACCTAGCCAAGCGCGAGAAGTTTGAGTAAGTGGCTAGTCTCGTCAGCAACTTTCGCACGTGCACTCTTTATGTATTTGCGTGGATCCACCAATTTGGAGTCCGCCGCAAGCATGCGGCGAACCTCATCCGTAAACACGTGATTTAGGTGTGTGGCGATATTAATCTTGCTCATTCCAGCCCGAACCGCCTTCTGGAGATCTGCCTCGCTAACTCCAGATGACCCGTGGAGAACCAAAGGGATTGACACAGCTTGAGCTATTGCTCCGATTAACTCAAAATCAAGACTTGCGTCGCGAGTGGTCATCGCGTGCGACGTCCCTACGGCCACGGCTAGAAGGTCGACACCAGTTGCTTCGGCGAAAGCATTTGCTTCTTGGGGATTCGTGCGCACTCCCGGCGCATGAACTCCGTCCTTACCACCGACCTCTCCAAGTTCGACTTCAATGGAGGCGCCATAGTCATTGCATAATCTGGCCATTCGCGAACTAGCTTCCACGTTCGCGTGGTATTCCAATTTCGATCCATCGAACATCACACTATCGAAACCAAGATCTAGCGCTTCCCTAACAAGGTTCTCACTTTCTGCATGATCAAGGTGTACTGAAACTTTCACACTCGACGCTTCAGCGATTGCCAAAGTTGCCACCGCGATGGGCTTAAGGGAGCCATGGTATTCAGCGCAATTCTGACTAATTTGAAGAATAACGGGCAAGTGCGCAGATTCAGCTCCCATTACAAGTGCCTCAGCATGTTCAAGAAGAATCACGTTAAATGCACCAACGGCGTGACCCTGCGCTTTAGCGTTGGAAACTAATTCTTTGGCAGTTGTTCTAGACATAAGACTCCTTTAAACGATAACCATATCTACGCCGAGAGAACGTAATTGGTCAGCAATTTTGGGATCAACCCCATCATCAGTGATTAGCACGTCAATCTCGCTTGCAGGCCGAATGGATGCAAAGGCTCTCTTTGAGAACTTGGAACTATCAGTTACGACCACAATCTTTTGTGCTCGTGCCGCAATCTGACGATTCACTCTAGCTTCATCTTCATGACTTGCCGCTGCGCCCCAAATCGGATCTATCGCCTCGACACCGAGAAAAGCAATATCAATATTCACCTCTTTGAGTACTTCTTCAGCAAAGGGTCCAGTAAGTTCATAAGAATGTGGACGGGCAACACCACCTGTGACAACGATCTTAATCTGTTGGCGCACGGTCAACTCGGTGGCGATGTTCAGAGCGTTTGTAACAACAGTTAATGCTGGTTGCGTTTCGCTGGCTTCGCCCGGTGCAAATTCGCTTCGAGCAACTAAAGCTCTCGCGACTTCCGTTGTAGTTGTACCACCATTAATCCCAACAACTTGATATCTAGAGACCATTTGAGCTGCGACTGCCGCGATTCGTTGTTTTGCCTCATCATCTTTAGCAATCTTGTACGTCAATGGCAAGCCTAATGAGCCACCGGTGGCAACTGCACCACCATGAGTACGGGTAAGTAATTGTTGTTTTGCTAGCGCATCAAAATCGCGCCGAATAGTTGCTTCTGATACATCAAGAGCCAATGCTGCATCTTCGACTCTGATATTTCCTTTTGCAACGACCAATTCAAGGATATTAGCCAAACGCTGCTGCCGGCTCATTTAACGCTTCCTGCAGTGAGGCCGCCCACAAGCCACTTCTCAATGAGCGCGAAAAGTATCACGACTGGAACAATAGCAATAAGTGACCCAGCAAAGAGGTAGTTCCATTGCACTTGATACTGTCCGATGAGAGAAGTCAACCCAACTGTCAGAGGCTCATGGGCAGGGGTGCTAGTAAGCGTCAAAGCGATAACAAACTCATTCCAGGCAGCAATAAAGGTAAATATGAATGCGGTGACTAGACCCGGAAGAGCCAAAGGAAGTACAACCTTCGTCAAGGTCTTAAAACGCGAACAACCGTCAATCCACGCCGCCTCTTCAATATCGGTAGGGATGCTGGCGAAGAATCCAGAAAGTATCCAAATAGAAAATGCCATGTTGAAGGCGGCATAAATAACGATCAAGGCAATATAAGTATCCACCAATTTAAAGGCAACCACTTCACGGAAAATGCCTACCACCAGAGCGGTGGGTGAAAACATCTGGGTAATCAACACGAGAAGAAGGAAGGCTGTACGACCACGAAATCGGTTTCGAGCAACGTAATAAGCTGCAGGAACTGCCACAAAAATTACGATCACAGTGGCACTTAACGAAATAATGAAGCTGCTCTTGAGGTAAGTGGCGAGAGGAATCTCTTTCCATACTCCAATGAAATTGGACCAGGTCCAAGTATTTGGCAGGTAAGTAGCCGGAATCGCTGTAATTTCCTCTTTTGGTTTTAGTGCAGTGAGAACCATTTCAACATACGGAGCGATAAAAATAAGGCCGAGCGACCAACCCGCAATTGTGAGAGCGACTTTCTTGCCAGTGAAACGCTTCTTCTTTTTTGAAATAGCCAGGACGGTCATTCGCTCTGCTCCCGCCACTTAGAGACTTTCAAAAAGGCAATGATGAATACCAAAATAATTAGAAAATTTACCGTCGCCATTGAGGCAGACTGTCCAATATCTTGATCTCGGAATGAGATCTTGTAGGCCAGAGTTGTGGTTGTATCAGTTTCGTACCCCGGACCACCGGTGGTCATAACCCAGATAATTGGGAACGAGTTAAAGACGTTTATAAGATTAATGACGGCGGCAACCATTAATGATGGTCGCAATAGCGGGAAAATAATAGTGCGGTACGCCGCCCATCCACTTGCTCCATCGACCTTTGCTGCTTCCAAGATGTCATGCGGAATGGTTGAAAGTCCAGCCAAAATCACGAAACTTGTAAATGGAATTGATACAAAAACTCCGACAATCATCAACCAAAGGAATGCTTGCTTTGGAGTACCTAACCAGTCAACTGGTTCCTTAATAAGATGCAAGTCAATGAAAACATTGTTCATGACCCCATAGAAGCCATCGAGAATCCACTTCCACGCAGTAGCTGTCATAACGACAGAGGCAGCCCAAGGAACAATCGTTGCCCAGCGAACTACTTTCCGACCTGGGAAATTTGAGTTTAGAAGTTGGGCGATTGGAAGCGAAACAAGTGTGGTCACCAATACAACCCCAAAAACCCAGATAATTGTGCGAATAAGAACTCCGTGGAGATCTGGATTCCTTAATAAGGTTTGGTAATTTCGTATTCCAGCCCAACCTTTATTGGTACCTGTCATGTCTACGTTTTGGAAGGAAGTACGAGCCATTTCAAATGCTGGCCATACAACTACAACCAGAATCATCAAAATCGCAGGACCAATCCAAGGCCATGCACCGAAGCGCGAGCGCCTCTGTGATTTCAATGCCTGGGTCACGAAGACTCCTTGTTCCCTAAAAACTCCAAAATTAGAGCGGAGGTTCGCTTAACCACGAACCTCCGCCGCTAATTATCTATTGATTTCTATTTTACTTTGCAGCAAGTGCCTTGGCTTGCAATGCATTCATGACCTTCTTTGGGTCAGAAATGGTTGCGGTACCAATGCTCTGTTGGATAGCACCCTTGACTGCTGGCCATGATGCTTGATCTCCTGGATAGAAGATGGCACTTGGAAGCAATTTGATGAATGGGGCTAGCGCTGGATCTTTTGCGGCAATGGTGCCAGCAGATTTAGTTGCTGGGATGAAGCCGCCTGCAGCCTTCAAGAAGGCGGCATAATTAGCTGGCTGGAAAATGAAGTCCATAAACTTCGTGATTTCAGCCTGGTGATTATTTGCCTTGTAAGCAGTGAAGTAATCTTGAACGCCAAGAGTTACTGCCTTTTGTGCTGGTCCGTGAACAAATGAGCCAGATCCAAGTTTGATCTTTGCTCCACCGTTAGCAGTTAGCCAACTTGGAAGGAATACAGATCCATTGATGAATGCTGCTTTCCCAGCTGCAAAGAGCGTCTGCGCACATGCTGTGCGATCACACTTTGCTGGGTTTGGCTGAGTCAACTTCTCATCAGTGAGTTTCTTGAGGAAGGCCATCGTTGCAATGTTCTTGGGTGAGTTGAGGGTCCACTTGCCATTAGCGAACATTCGTCCACCATTTCCACCAGCCCAAATTGCGAACTCTGCTTGAGCCTCTTCTGGTCCGAGGGGAATCGCGTATGGGTAAACGCCTGGAACCTTGGCTTTGATCTGCTTGAGAACCTTCTCAAGTTCGGTCCATGTTGTTGGAAGCGTTTTAACTCCGGCCTGGGCCAAAATATCTTTGTTGTAAAAAAGTGCTCGTGCGGATGCGAGATCTGGCACAGCGTAGGCGACACCGTTGTACATGGAGTTGTTAAGGAATGTCGGAACGATATCGGCAAGAGTCGATGGACTGACCATCTCGCTTGCTTTGTACAAGAGTCCCGCGGCGGCGGGGGCAGAGTAATCGCCCTTGTTGACGATATCTGGGGTTTGACCAGTTGCGATCAAGGTCTTTACCTTGTCATCAATGGTGTCCCAGGAAACTACGTTGACGCTGACTTTAATACCGGGATTGGCAGCGGTGAACTTGGCACTTAGGTCATCCCAGAATGGCTGCATGTTGGCATAGTCCGCCGCAACCATCTTCAGTTCGACCTGACTTGCCGCGGTAGATGTCGTAACTCCCAGCGCAGCAGTTGCGATCAGCCCGAAAACGGCGGTAATCGCCGTTCGACGCATGACTTTCTTCATACGGTGTGCTCCTTAGAGGATAGGGACTTGGTTATGGGTAGTCGACCAATATTGCAACCCAAAGTCAATCATTTGCATGTAACTGTTTGGTAACAATCAAATTAAATCAAAAAGATGCAAATCTTTTGACTTGTCCACCCTAAATACCTATTCTTTCTGCTATGCCCCCTTCCCAAACCCACGCTGAAATCGAGATCTCCTCTCAGCCGGAGACGTGGAGGAAGGTTGCCGTTTTCGCTCCGAGCGTGACTCCCCTTCTGCCTAAGAAGGGCGAACGGGTGGCCGTCGTCGGATGTGGGAGTTCCTGGTTCATGTCCATGGCCTATGCCAGCCTGCGTGAGGGGGCAGGACATGGAGAAACTGACGTCTTTGCCGGCTCTGAGATGAATTACACCCGGAAATACGATCGAATTGTTTCGATTTCCCGGTCTGGCACAACCACCGAGATTGTGGAGCTGCTGGGCAGAGTATCGGCCCCGTCAGTGGTTATTACGGCCGTGCCTGATTCACCCGTCACTGCCGCCGCCACTGATTCCATCGTTATGGATTTTGCCGACGAAGAATCTGTCGTCCAGACGCGCTGGGCGACGGCGGCCCTGGGATTACTTCGCTCGCATCTAGGTTTTGACCTCAATTCAATTGTGAAAGACGCCGAAGAAGCATTGAGCAGTGATCTCGGAGAGATAGTCAACGCTGAAGAGATCACCTTCCTTGGCCGCGGCTGGACGATTGGCTTAGCCAATGAGGCAGCGCTTAAAACTCGCGAGTCAGCACAATTTTGGGCTGAGGCATACCCCGCATTGGACTATCGCCACGGCCCACTGTCGATCTCTCAATCAGGCAGGGCGGTCTGGGCTTTTGGGGAGATACCTTCCGATTTAATCAACGACATCAAGAAAACGGGAGCACTCTTCGAGAGCAGCACCTTAGATCCGATGGCGCACTTGATTCGTGCCCAACGAGTTGCAATCGCTATCGCCAAGAAGCGTGGCATGAACCCAGACGGCCCTCGGGGTTTGGCTCGCTCCATCATTCTCGATCATTAACTTAAGGTTGGACTCATGAGCCTGGTAGCCGCAGTAGATATCGGCGGTACAACGATAAAAAGTGCGCTAGTCGATTCTTCCTTCAACATAATCGCGACTGCAACAGCGCCAACACCAAGATCTGATTCGACAGGCAAAGAAACCGTTTACGCGATTGCACAGTTGATTGAAACCCTTTCCCTAAAAGGCAAGGTGTCCTCAATGGGCGTAGGGGTCCCTGGGATATTCGATGAAGAGAATTGTGTCTCTCGCTGGGCAGGCAATCTCGGGTGGAAAGATCTAGCGATCGGAGACTTATTGCGCAATCAATTAGATCTACCTGTTGCATTTGACCACGACGTTCGCGCAGGTGCGTTGGCGGAACTACGAGCAGGAGCTGCGCGTGGTAAGAGCAATGCGGCTTTCATTGCAATCGGAACCGGAATATCAGCTGGACTCATAATTGATGGTGTTATTCGCTCAATCGGTGGCTACGCCGGCGAAATTGGCCACTTGAATGTTGGGCATTCATACCAATGTGTGTGCGGAAGACTTGGTTGCCTAGAGGCAATATCTTCAGCACTGGCAATTAGCACTGCCTATGCCAAACTCTCTGGGCAAACCGGACTAAGCGCCGAAAAGGTGGTCTCACTCGCTACCAACGGCGATTTGATGGCGTCTCGAATATGGAACGAAGCGTTAGAGGCCCTGACTAGGGCGTGTGAAATCCTCATAACAGTTTTAGCTACAGAGGTAATTGTATTTGGCGGTGGTGTTTCCCGAGCGGGAGATGCCCTTATTCGTCCAATTTCACATTCACTAGACCAATCACTAACATTCCAACGAAAACCAGAATTGAAGATTGCCCACTTCGGTGCTCAAGCAGGAATGATCGGTTGTGCGATGATGGCTTTTGACTTGATCCCGGGTGCAACGCGATGAGCAACATCATTCAGGCCAAATCCGCAGTGATCGGCGGAAAGTTGCGCCAGAACATTTGGTTGGAGATCAATAATGGAATTATTACTTCCATCAACGATGGAATATCGCCAGGAATTCCAGATCAAATCATCAATGAAACGCTGATCCCAGGTTTCATCGACATGCACTGTCATGGCGGCGGAGGAAAGTATTTCTCAGACGAAGAGGATTCGGGAATTCAGAAGGTGATAGATCTTCATTCAACACATGGCACAACAACAACGATGGCAAGTTTGGTGACTGAACCCATACGTACACTAAAGAAACAGATTAAAAGACTGGTGCCATTTGCGGAATCTGGTGCCATTTGCGGAATCCATCTAGAGGGACCATACCTATCCCCAGTGCATTGTGGTGCCCATGAGCCATCGCTTTTGCGCGTTCCGACCATCACCGAACTGGATGAGTTACTCGATATGGGAACAGGCCATATCAAAATGATCACGATAGCGCCTGAGTTACCTAATGCAATTGAAGTTATTGAATTTCTGGTAAGTCAAGGCGTCGTAGTCGCTCTCGGTCATTCAAATTCTGATTTTGAAACAGCAAAGCGGGCAATAGATGCTGGCGCAAGTGTTACTACGCATTTCTACAACGGGCTTCCGTCCATTGATCACCATAAGGCCAACATCACTTCGGCCGTCCTCCTTGATGGGCGCTTGTCTCTTGAACTTATTCTTGATGGGCATCATGTCAATGCCCCCGCTGTTGAGTTAATGTTTGTCTCTGCTCCAAATCGCACCGTACTTATAACCGATGCAATGTCTGCAGCAGGTGAAGAAGATGGTGAGTACTTGATTGGGTCACTTAGCGTTACCGTCAAAGAAGGTGTGGCGCGTTTAAAGTCGAACGATTTATCCGAAGGTAGCCCCTCCTTGGCGGGCAGCACACTAACAATGGATCGTGCATTCTTTAATCTCTGCAAACTTCCTGGTAGATCAATTATTGATGCAGTAGCTGCATCGTCTTATCTTCCAGCCCAAGTGCTTGGATTAACTGATAGAGGAGAGATCGCTATCGGCAAACGCGCTGACTTACTTGCGGTATCTGTGGAAGAAGAAAAACTACGTACCGTCTCTTCAAGGCTTACATCTTAAAAAAGAACAGCGGTACAAGATCCCAGGATTTAATGCAGTTGGCGTCGCGCCAAAATTGCGGCACCCACAACTGCGGAGTTGTCACCGAAATATGAAGTTACGAGTCTGGGTTTTTGTTGCCACAGCGATACCTTGCTGATCTTCTCGCGCAGAGGACGGAGTAGATCCTCGCCACTTTTAGATACTCCACCGCCAAAGACAATTAATTCCGGTGAGAGAACCGAAATATAAATGGTCAATACCTTGGCTAGACCTTCAAGGGCATCGTCCCAAACTTTTAGCGCAGCATGATTGCCAGTTCTAGCCAATTCGAGAACTTCCTCTGAACCAGCAACACGAACGCCCGTGAGATTCTCGTATCGTCGAACAATTGATGCTCCGGTGGCAACGGTCTCAAGACAGTTTGCACCGCCACAGGTGCAGTTCTCACCTGATCCGATTTCAATATGGCCAAGTTCACCAGCAAGAGAATCCTCGACCAATTTGCCATTAACGAAAATTGCGCCTGAGATTCCTGTTCCAATAGGCAAAAACAGGAAATCTTGGACACCCACACCTGCACCGAATTCTTTCTCAGCCAAACCACCAGCGCGTACATCATGGCCGAACCCGACGGGTAAACCTGTCGCCTCTTGAAGTAGTTGGCGAAAAGGAATATCTCTCCATCCAACGTTCTCGGCAAAAACCGACATTCCATTTTCTTCATCTACTAGACCAGGTACAACAATGCCGAGAGCCTTCGCTTGTGGGTTCTCCTTTGCCAGGTGCTGGCCAAAAGCGATAACGCCTTTCAGTGCCTGATCTGAGCCGTGCTCCCTGCCTGTTGGCCAGCGTTCACTAACTGTGATGGAGGCGCCCTCAACTATTGCGCCCTTCAGGAACGTCCCACCAACATCAATGGCAATTACTGGTACGGAATCAGCGGAACTCATTTCGAGATCCTCTCACCTTTCTTGATCACCCTGTTACTTGACGCTTCCACTTAACAACCCACTAACAATGAAACGGTTCGTAATCAGCGCAATAACCGCGGGAACTATAAGGGCCAAAACGCCTGCGGCGCTCAAGAGTGAATAAGGCACAACATGCCGACCTTGAAGAGCTGCGATCACGACAGTGAGGGGCTGGGTTGAAAGATCACTCGAAAGCACCAAGGGAAATATGAATTGTGACCAAGCAAAGAGAAAGGTAATTACAGCAGTTGACGCGATACCAGGGACAATGAGCGGCAGGACTAAGTGCCTGAATATCTGCATCCGGCTCGCCCCATCTACATCGCCCGCCTCCTCAATTTCCTTCGGCAAGCTCTGCATGTAGCTATAGAGAATCCATGTCGCCAAAGGTAAGAATCCGGAGACATAACAGAGCACGATTCCCGCGTACGTGTTGACCAGGTGAAAAAAAGCCAAAATACGATAAATGGGGATGAGGGTTGTGTAGGCGGGGAAAGCCATCGTGGCAATTACGGCAAAGAACAGAACCTTTTTCCCACGAAACTCCATCCGAGCGAACGCATATGCAGCAAGACTGGAAAGGACGACGGTAATGATGGTGGCAGAAATACACTCAATGAAGATATTGGCAGTTGACTGCCTGATCGCGTCCTGAAGATCACCGGCTCCCGTCAACAATGCACGATAGTTCGCCAGATTCGGGGTCGGTGGAATGAAATGGCTGGGCTTATCTGCAATCTGCGCATCTGTTTGAAAACTTGAGTTGATGACCCAATATATTGGCGCCAAGGACCATACAGATATAAAGAGAATCCCGCTACTTCGAAATAGGGACAATTTGCTTTTCATCAGTATTCAACTTTTCGGTAGACAACTCGAACGACAAATATTGCAACAAAGAGCGTGAACAACGTAATGAGGAGAGAAATAGCGTAACCCTCGCCAAAGTCCAAATTCTGAAAACTAATGAAGTAAGTTTTCATGCTAAGTGAGGCTCCGGTCGTAGCCGCTCCGTTGAGAATGTAGGGCTGATCGAAAATATTGAGCGTGGCAATAGTTGCCTGGACCATCGCGATTGCAATACCTGGGCGGATTAACGGCATAGTGATGTGGAGGAATGTTCGGACGGGTCCACTTCCATCAATCCTTGCTGCTTCGTAAACGTCATGCGGGATATTTTGAAGGACAGCCAAAATCAAGAGAGTCGAAAGCGGGGTTATTTGCCACACTTGTACCAATTCAATGGCGAAGATGGTGAGTAAACGATTCTGGCCTAAGAAGACTTGATAGTGACTAATGAGATGCATTGATTTCAGAAGGCTGTTCAAAACTCCGGAGTTGCCATCCCATATCCCGGTCCACAAAATGCCTTCGACGACCCCTGGAAGAGCCCAAGGCAAAATCAATATCGCGATGAGAATTGAACGGCCGAAGAATTTTCGTTGGAGTAGAACCGCCATGTAAATACCAAGGATGGTGGAAAGGGTTACACCAAATAAAATATATAGAAAAGTATTGTTGAGGCTGGCGATGACACTCGGATCATGAATGAGATGACGAAAATTCTCAAGGCCAGAAAATGTTGTTGGCGGATTTAGTGGCTGAACACGAAAGAAAGATTCGATTATCGTAAATCCAGCCGGCACCAACGCCAGCCCGACAATGAAAAGCATCAGCGGTGCAACTAAGGCATAAGGAAGTAGATCAATGTTAAGGGAAGTTCGCGCCGAGGCATCTGCGGACCTTCTCTTAACATTGATCAACTAACTTCACCTCATTCTGGAGAGTTCAAATATTGACGAACTTACTGCCTATTTGCCGCTTG
>Ga0315270_10000427_pt1 | contig 23342 bp, 24 predicted proteins | sample C1_bottom_MG_FD_204932 | JGI IMG/M metagenome (GOLD analysis project Ga0315270, IMG submission 204932) | Sediment microbial communities from Yellowstone Lake, YNP, Wyoming, USA - C1_bottom | ecosystem: Environmental > Aquatic > Freshwater > Lake > Sediment | place: USA: Wyoming | collected...
GCAGATTGCGGTGCTCGATATTGTGTTTTCGCTGGATTCGGTGATCACTGCCGTCGGCATGGTTGACCAGGTCGCGGTGATGATTGCCGCGATTATGGCGGCGGTTGGGGTGATGTTGTTTGCGGCGAAACCCATTGGCGATTTTGTCGATAATCACCCGTCAGTGAAGATGCTGGCCTTGAGCTTTTTAATCTTGGTGGGCACGGCGCTCATTGCCGAATCGTTCGATGTTCATGTTCCTAAAGGTTACATCTACTTCGCGATGGCGTTTTCGGTTGCGGTGGAAATGTTGAATATTCGTTTGCGCAAGAAACGCGTGGTTGAGCCGGTTAAATTGAGAAAGTCGATGACAACAGAAAGTGAGGAGGGTGATGGATAGCGCGGTAGGCCTTTTTCTCCACTGCCGGCTTGGATTTGAGGGCGAATGCGCGGCCGAAATCGCGACGGTGGCCCGGGCAATAGGGGTCGAAGGATACTGCAAAGCGAAGCCAGAATCAGCATATGTGGTGTTTCAGGCGCCAGATCTGGAGTCTGCTTTGCGTGTTCATGCCGAAATTGCCTTCACCAGCCTCGTTTTTGCGCGGCAATGGTTTTTGATGTTAGGGTTAGGGCGTGAATTGCCCGTTACTGATCGCGTGTCCGGTTTGGTGGCCGGTTTTTCTGGCTGGACCAAAGGCGCTACGGAGCTGGTAATCGAAACGCCCGATACCAATGAGGCCAAGGAGTTGTCGGCGCTGTGCCGGACGATTGAAAAGCCGCTGGAAACTCACCTGCGACGGGCCGGGCTATTAAAGGCCGATGGACGAGATAAGTGGCGCGCCCATGTCTGTTTTATGAGCGGGAACGCCGCCTATTACGGCGTTTCGGCACTAAATAACAGCTCGGCCTGGAAGATGGGTATTCCGCGCTTGCGCTTCCCCGCCGCCGCGCCGAGCCGGTCCGCGCTTAAGTTGGAGGAAGCGTTTCTCGCCTTTCTAACGCCGAGTGAGCAGGATCGCGCGTTTCGCACCGGAATGCGGGCGGTCGACCTCGGCGCGGCACCGGGTGGTTGGACGTGGCAGCTGGTCCATCGTGGGCTCTATGTGGCCGCCGTCGATAACGGCCCCATGGATGAACGCTTGATGGCAGGCGGCGGTGTTGAGCATATTCGCGCCGACGGCTTTCACTTTCGTCCACCCGCCCCAGTTGAATGGATGGTTTGCGACATTGCCGAAAAGCCGCGCCGGGTTGCGGGATTGATGGCGGAATGGTTAGTGGAAGGCTGGTGTCAGCGCACGATCTTCAATCTCAAGTTGCCGATGAAAAAGCGCTATCAAGAAGTGGAGTTGTGCCTTGGCGCCGTGCGTGAGCATTTGCTGGAAGCAGGGATGCATCGTGTGGTTCGCTGTAAGCAGTTGTACCATGACCGTGAGGAAGTAACCGTATACGTTGGTCCGCATTAGTCGAGGGTGCTGAGGATGCCCATTGTTGCCCAAACAACGATTCTGCTCATCCTGTCCAACGTGTTCATGACGTTCGCCTGGTACGCGCATTTACGCGATTTGAGCGACAAGAAATGGTATTTTGCGGCGCTAATCAGTTGGGGTATCGCCTTTTTTGAATACATGTTACAAGTGCCGGCAAACCGCATCGGTTACACCGAGCTGAGCTTGCCGCAACTTAAGATTCTGCAAGAAGTAATTACGCTGTCGGTATTTGTACCTTTCTCCATTTTTTACATGGGGCAGGGCGTTAAATTGGATTATCTTTGGGCCGGTTTGTGTTTGCTGGGCGCTGTGTATTTCGTGTTTAGGTCTAACACTTGAGAGGTGTGCGTAGGTGCGACTGAAATGGCACCGGCTATTGTTTGCCGTTCAGCTCAGAATTGAGCAACTGGTTGACCACTTCCTGGAAATAAGGCTTCTCTTTAAGGCTCGCGTAGGAGCCAGGAAAACAGGTGATCGTTAAGTCGGCGCTGTATTCGTCGAAGCTATTGAGCACAATGGAAACGCGTTGGTCGTGCAACAAGCGGGTGTTGTCGATCATCGGGAAATCGAAAAAGCCAATCCAGAATTCTGCTACTTGTGTTTTCTTTGCGTCTTTTGGGTCATTCGGTGTTTGAATTTCCATTCTTATCTTTAGTTCACGCGTCTGCGTGTCGACTTCAAGGACATGCATTTTGAATGTTCTTTGAATTCCGTCGACGGTGAGTGTAGCTGGCTCAAGGTCAAGACCCCCGCGTTCTTTGCTCAGAGCAGCCAAATCCACGGTGCGATCATAGCCCTGGCCAACGCCCTCCAAAACCATCAATTGTCGCCGTGAGACTTCGCGTGCGACCCGTTCCAAGCGTTTTAATTGTTCGGGCTTTTCAGTGTCTTTACTGGCCGAGATTTGTTTTACAACATGTAGGAATAAAGGTTTGAGGTTGAGTGATTCATGGAAGTTGTAAACCAGTAATTCTAGGCTCAGTACGCGCTCGTCCATGGAGCGGTTTGCCGGGCTCAAGAAGTTCTGGATGACGGTGGTGAATACGTCTTTACGTAGCGCACTGTCGGACTGTTCGCGTTGGCTCATTAATTGGGTGTAAAGCTGGATGCGCGATTCGCTGTTTTGCTTTTTTCCAAGGTAATCAGAAGTCAAATAGCCAAACGAAGCAACGGCCACGGCGGTAAGAATGCCGCCCACCGGCTTGAGGATAATGTCGAGCTTGTCCCACTTATCTTTGGGTGGCGAGGACATGGCTACTTCCGTTTAAGGGTTTTCTGACCGTCTCTGGATTCAATATTCCAGTCGTAGCGCACAGCATGGTCGCTCGAAAATACATCGGCCGAGACTGGTTTTGGAGGTACGTTCGCGAAAAATTGGCCTTTGCCTTTTTCTTCCGCAAAGAGACGGTAAGAGCCTTGCGCATCGGTGGTCGTTTCGTATTTCTTCCCGCCGATCTGCAATTCAATTTTTGTATTGGCTAGCGCCTGGCCGCCATCGCTTAGCGAGCCAAATAGCTCGCCGGCCGAGGCAAGCGGCGAGATCAGAGTAGTCAACAACGCGGCGACAATCATGCGCATAGTGGTGTACCTGCGGTGTAGTAAAAAATCCATCCGCGTCTACACTAACCCAATTTAGCGCGGCGCGCCGAACAAATCGGTTGCAGCTTATTCCTTCAGCCAGCCCGCCACCGTTTTGGCGTAGTAAGTGAGAATGCCATCCGCGCCCGCGCGCTTGCAGCCCAGCAAGGCCTCAAGCACGACCGCTCTTTCGTTGAGCCAGCCATTTTGCGCGGCGGCTTTGAGCATCGCATATTCACCACTGACGTGGTAAACAAAGGTAGGCATGCCGAACGTTGTTTTGATGCGGTACACGATGTCCAAGTAAGGCATGCCGGGTTTAATCATGACCATGTCGGCGCCTTCTTCGATATCTAACGCTACTTCGCGTAGCGCTTCGTCACCGTTGGCTGGGTCCATTTGGTAATTGTACTTGTTGCCACCACCGAGGTTCGCGGCGGAGCCGACGGCATCGCGGAAAGGGCCGTAGAAGCTGGACGCGTACTTAGCTGAATAGGCCAAGATGCGGGTATTGCGATGGCCTGCCTGCTCCAGGGCGGCGCGAATGGCGCCAATGCGGCCGTCCATCATGTCCGACGGGGCCACAATGTCAGCGCCGGCTTGGGCGTGCGACAGCGCTTGTTTAACCAGCACTTCGACGGTTTCATCGTTGAGCACGTAGCCGCTGTTGTCGATGAGGCCGTCTTGCCCGTGCGTGGTGAAGGGGTCAAGCGCCACATCGGTAATCACGCCTAAATCGGGGAAACGCTGTTTGAGTGCCCGAACGGCGCGTTGCGCCAGCGCGTCTGGATTGTAAGCCTCGCGCGCGTCGAGTGTTTTGCGCTCCGTGGGTGTAACCGGGAACAACGCAATGGCGGGCACGCCAAGTGCGCAAAGCTGTTCTGCTTCGCGCAATAATTCGTCGATGCTCACGCGTTCAACGCCGGGCATGGAAGGTATTGCTTCGCGGCGCCCGGTGCCTTCGAGCACAAACATGGGCGCGATCAGATCGTTGGCCGTAAGCGTGTTTTCCCGCATCAGGCGACGGCTGAAATCGGACGCGCGCATGCGGCGCATCCGATTGCTGGGATAACGGCCGGCGAGGGTGTGCGTCATTGCGGGTTTCCTGCCTTCAGTTCATGTTATCGATAACGGTGCAGATTTTGGCGAAGACGGCGGAGATTTCGCCATCGCCGCTGACCGTCTGCAACTTGTGTTGTTTATTGTAATACTCGACCAGCGGCTCGGTTTGTTCACGATAGACCTTTAGGCGTTTACGAATGGTTTCTTCGTTGTCGTCGGCACGATGTTGCAGTGCGGTACCGCATTTGTCGCAAATGCCTTCTGCTTTAGCTGGCGAAGTGTAGATGTTATAGACCTGACCACAGCTTGGGCAGCTGCGACGACCGGCCACGCGCTGGATGATGGAATTGAAATCGACATCGAATAGCACGGCGCCGCTCAACGGCCATTTAAGCTCGGCCAGCATTCGATCGAGCGCTTGCGCTTGAACTTGCGTGCGAGGAAATCCGTCCAGGATGAAGCCGTGTTTGGCGTCAGGTTCGGCGAGGCGTTCGCGGATCATGCCCAGCACGATGTCATCGGACACCAATTGGCCGGCGTCCATGACGGCTTTGGCCTGCTTGCCCAGCGGGGTGCCGGCGGCGACCGCGGCGCGCAGCAAATCACCGGTGGAGATTTGCGGAACCTGATATTTCTCAACCAGCATCTTGGCTTGGGTGCCTTTGCCAGATCCGGGAGCCCCTAGGAGGATAATGCGCATTTTTCACGGCCCTTTCGGCGAGGAGATTACGGGCTGATAACCTACTGTTTTGTGGCTAATCAGTCAACCGCCCCGAATGCGTCTGTCAGAATGCCCCGTTGGCCGTGGCCAGGCAGCCTTAGAAGGCCGAATTGGTCAAAAATTCAATTGTTGGTGTATACTAATGCGATTTTTCGGGCCAGCATGGGCTGATCTGGGTAGTTTTGGGAGAAAGTCATGTCATTGCGAAGCGTGTCGGCGGGTAAGGATGTTCCTAACGACATTCACGTCATCATTGAAATTCCGGCGATGAGTGATCCAGTCAAGTATGAAGTGGACACCGATACCGGCGCGTTGTGGGTTGATCGCTTTGTGGCGACCACTATGCATTATCCCTGTAACTACGGATACGTGCCGCAAACCTTGATGGACGACGGTGATGCGGCCGACGTGTTGGTGGTGACGCCAATACCGTTGGTGCATGGCTCCGTGATTCGCTGCCGTTTGGTTGGCGTGCTGGATATGACCGACGAGTCCGGTCGGGACGAGAAATTCGTTGCCGTGCCCGTGTCTAAGCTGACCTCTTTGTACGATCACGTGAAAGAAGCGACGGATTTGCCACCCTTACTGCTGCTCCAGATCAAGCATTTCTTCGAACACTATAAGGACTTGGAGCCCGGCAAGTGGGTAAAGGTCGAGAAGTGGGGCGCGATGGCCGAGGCTAAGGCTAAAATGTTGGAAGGTGTGCGGCGCTTCAATGAGGCGAAGCCGGTTTAGCATTGGAGCGGGTTGTAATGCCGAGGCATTACAATCCGTTTGACTTTGGGGATCCCGCTTTCGGGCTTTCCGTGTGGTGCGTGCGTTCTTTCGCTTACCCGCTAGGGTGTCTGATTTTCCCCATGTCAATTCGCTGTGCACTCTGCGGCCAAGTGTCGTGGGCGACCTTGGCGTCGGGTTTCCAATCGCCGGTCTGCGTTCAGTACTGCAAAACATTGTGAATTTGGGTGGACTCCCACTACCAATACTGGGCGTGTAGAGGTATCTTGCACGCTTTCGAAAGGCCGGCTCACGGCTGAGCCGGGTTTGATGGTTGGTTCAAGGCTGAACCTTAAATATATAACGTAAATAGAGAGAGACAGCGCCATGAAGCTTAATCCCATTCGTCTTGCCGTAGCGTGCTGCGGTGTTATGTCCTTTACCGCCAACGCGACTGACTATGATAGCCGCCCGTACCTGGCCCCCGGTTTTTCATACACGATCGCAGACAGCGATCGCAATTCCGATGATGGATTCGGCGCCTTTTTTGGCGTTGGTAAGCCGCTGAGCTTGCATTGGAACCTTGAAGTGGCCGCCCGTGCCAATAAACTTGATCTGTCCAATGGCAAGAGCTCCTTCTCCCAAGAAGGCGGTATGGTCGACGGTTTGTTCTTTCTAAATCGAGACGCGATGTTCGCGCCTTACGCAGTGTTGGGCGCCGGCGCGATGCGCAGCACGCTCAATGGCACGTCAAGCAAGAATGCCGCCGTTAATGCTGGTATTGGCTTTGTGCACACGATGACCAAAGATGGCCTGGGTTTGCGTGCCGACGTGCGCTATCGCATGGACATGGATGACAAGAACGTGGCCGGTCAAGATTCGTTCGGCGACGTGGTGGTCAATGTTGGCTTGGTTATGCCTTTGGGCGAGCGCGTCAAAGAAAAAATGACGGCGGCTGAACCGGTTGCTCCTGTGGTAGAAAAAGTTGCGCCGAAACAGGCCGCTGTTGTTGCGCCTGCACCGGTTGTTGCGGCAATCGCGCCTAAAGCCGAGGCTGCACCGGCTCCAGTCGTAGCGGCTGTTGTGGTAGTGGACAGCGACAAAGACGGCGTGCCTGATTTGGCGGATGCCTGCGCCAACACGCCTGCCAATTCGAAGGTTGATGCCAAGGGCTGCGAAATTGATAGCGATGGCGACAAGATCGCCGACAGCCGAGACCAATGTGCCAACACCCCAGCGGGCGCAAAAGTTGATGCGATGGGCTGCGAGTTCGACACCGACGGCGACAAAATTGCGGACAGCCGCGACCAATGCGCCAACACCCCAGCGGGCGCAAAAGTTGATGCAATGGGTTGCGAGTTTGACACCGATGGCGACAAGATTGCCGACAGCAGTGACCAATGCGCCAACACGCCTGCCGGCGTAAAAGTTGATGCTAAGGGCTGCGCGTTGGATGGCGACGCTGACGGAATCGCTGACGCTTCCGATGCGTGCCCTAACACCAAGTCCGGTGCGAAAGTCGATGCTAAGGGTTGCCCTGTTCCGCAAGTGCTTGCGTTAAATAAAGTGCAATTCGGGCTTGGCAAGGCAGATCTGACGCCTGAAACGAAGAAAGCACTGGATGCGGTTGTGGCTGAAATTAAAGCCAATCCTGAGCGCGTAATCGAAGTGGATGGCCATGCCGATGCTTTGGGCAGCAACGAGTACAACAAGAAGTTGTCCGACAGCCGCGCCCATGCCGTTAGCCAATACCTGATTCAGAAAGGTGTGCCTGCGACCAACGTCCGCGTTGCTGCTTTCGGCGAAGAAAAGCCGGTGGCATCGAACGATACGGACGAAGGCCGTGCGCAGAATCGCCGCGTTGAAATGTTCGTAACCAACGAATAAGTCTCATAGATCCTGAAAGGCCAAGTTACCCACTGAACGGGCGGCTTGGCCTTTTTTATTGATGACAGTACATTAACGGAGAGCAACGTGAAACAAGGGTTTAAATTAGGACTCGCAGTAAGTGTGGCTTTAATCACAGCCAATGTGTCGGCGGCCGAGTCGGAACCGGTTGCGCCGGCTTGGAAGGGCGAGGCAGAGTTGGGTGTTGTAGCGACGCGCGGCAACACGCGCACCCAGACTGTGAGCGCGAAAGCGACAGTAACCAAAGAAACGGCAGGTTGGCGACACAACGCGAAAGCAGAGGCGCTCAACTCGGCTTCGCGCGACAAAGTGACTGGCGACGATACGACGACCGCAGAGCGGTACATCGTATCGGGTAAGAGCGACTATAAGTTCAGCGAGCATGATTATGTTTTCGGGAATGTAATATACGAAAATGATCATTTCAGCGGTTATGACTATCGGATGAACGAGACACTCGGTTATGGTCGCCGCTTGTTGCACAGTAACGAGCTGACACTCGACGTTGAAGCGGGCCCTGGCGCGCGACAAAGCAAGCCTTTGACGGGAGATACGAAAAGTGAATTCGTGTTCCATGTCGGCGGCAATTTCGCCTGGAAATTGAGCCCGGCGGCAACTTTCACCGAGGAAGTGAGCTCGGATATCGGTGACGACGCCACGATCAGCAAGTCTGTGACCGCCCTTAAGGCACAGGTTGCGGGTAATTTGGCGATGAAGGCTTCGCTAACTGTAAAGCATACATCGACAGTCCCGGTCGGAGTTAATAAGACCGACGCGGAAACGGCCTTGACGCTCGTTTACGCCTATTAATTTCGCTGTTTGCACAGGGGCGGGCTTGAGAGAGCTCGCCCTTTTTTAATGCAAATGTTAATGCTAGGTCAAGCCTTGCGCCGTAGCGGAATGCGCACTCTAACCATAAATCCGCCTAAACGGGCCGAACGGCCAAAATAGACGTCACCGCCATAATGGTCGGCGGTGTCGGCGACTATGGCCAAACCAAGGCCATGTCCGGAGGTTCCTTCATCGACCCGAACGCCGCGCTGCGCTAACTGGGCAACGCGTTCGGGTGGTACGCCAGGGCCGTCGTCTTCCACCAAGAAGACGATGTCGTTGCCAACTTGTACGTCGAGCTTGACGCGTTTGCGGGCCCATTTGCAGGCGTTGTCGACTAGATTGCCAAGGAGTTCTAGCATGTCTTCTCGATCTACCGCGGTCTTGGCTTCTGCAGGATAGTCGATGTCAAAAGCAAGATCCTTTTTGCGGTGAATACTTTCCAGTGTTGCAATAAGCGGGGGAATATCAATGGCGGGGTCAAAACGCCGTCCCGTAATGCCGGTCCCGGCTAGGCGTGCGCGCTTGAGTTCGCGGTCTGTTAGGCGGCGAATGATTTCAACTTGCTCAACATAGCGACGTGCCAAATCGGGCTGGTTCTTAATCGCTCTTTCGTTAGAAAGCTGGGCCAATACGGTGAGCGGCGTTTTGAGTGCGTGCGCTAAATTGCCGACCGAATTGCGTGAACGTTGAGCGCGTTGTGTCAATAATCGCAGAAGGCGGTTTACTTCCTGGACTAATGGACGAATCTCTTGCGGGGCATTTTCGCTTAATTCGGTGATTTCACCCCGTTCCATCGCGCGCAATTGCGTGCGAACGATTTCAATCGGTCTAAGGCCGCGCCTAACGGTTAACATTTGCATGATGATCAAGAGCAGGAGCGCAGTGGCGGAAATTCCGCCGTACGCCAGCATGAGGTCGCTCATGTCGCGATTCAATTCGGAAACGTCGTGGCCCACCGAAATGACGACGTACACGCCAAACTTTTCGTAACCCGCCGTGCGCACAATGAGGGGCTGGGCCGTGGGGCCATCAACATACGAGACTATTACGTCGCCTGGCTTGGCGTGGATTCGGGGAAGGTCCTTGTCCCAAAGCGAGCGTGATCGCAAGACGCGGTTCCCCGCTTCAATTCGGTAGTAGTGGCCCGAAAATGAGCGACGGTAAACTTCGGCGACCCGATCCCTGGGTAGGTCGAGCGTCCCGTTTTTGTTGACATCCAATACCGCCAGCATGCCTTCGGCATCGTGCTCAAGCCGGGTGAGGATGAATTCTTCGGAGAGGTGCCTGATGGCGTAAGTGACCATGGCCCATTGAAGAAAAAACAATATGACCAATGTTGAGACCAGGCCGATCCCAAGTCGCGCCTGGATGGATTTCACTCGCGCTTGGCCTCGAATACGTAGCCCTGGCCACGGCGGGTTTCGATGATGTCCTGCCCCAGCTTTTGGCGCAAACGTTTTATGTACACTTCAATGACGTTACTGTCTTTTTCTGAGTCGTAGTCATACACGTGTTCGGTAAGGCGACCTTTGGAGAGCACTTTGCCAGGATTGTGCATGAAATAACGCAGCAGGCGGAACTCTGTTCCTGTTAGTTCAAATACCTGCCCTTTTGCATCCTGTACCGACTGCTTGTCTTCGTCGAGCATCAAGCCGCCGATACTGAGTTCGTTGGCCGATACGCCTGCGCTACGGCGGATGATGGCGTTGAGGCGGGCGATCAGTTCTTCGACGTGGAAGGGTTTGCCGAGGTAGTCGTCGGCGCCGGTTTTGAATCCTTCCACTTTTTCGTGCCAGGCATCGCGCGCGGTGAGCAGTAGAACAGGGGTTTTGACGCCTTTGCTGCGCCAGATTTTTAGAACTTCTAAACCGGGGCGTTTGGGCAGGCCAAGGTCCAGAATAATGGCGTCGTAGGGCTCGACTTCGCCCATATATTGACCATCGATTCCGTTATTGGCGACGTCAACGGCAAACCCCGCGGTCCGGAGATCTTTTCTCAATGAGAGAGCGAGCGCTTCGTCATCCTCAACAATTAAGACGCGCACGATTAGTTTCCCTTTATTTCACCGATTAATTTGCCCGTTCGGGCGTCGAAGTCATATTCTCTCACAACGCCCTTCTTTTCCAATACAACGATCTCGTAGACTAGGTTTGTGCCACGCTGAAGTAGTTCTGCTTCTAGCACATGACCGTTCAATTTTTCGCTTGCCTTTGTCATTATTTGCTCAAGGGGCAGGACGAAACCTTCCACTTGAGAAATGTCGACTACATTTTCGTCAGCAAAGGGGCTGCCTGGCACGGTGAGGAGGGAGATAGCGAGTAGGCAGGTCGGGCCTCGGCCCGACCTGCGCGGATTATTTTTGTGATTTGATTTGTTGCTAACAGCGGTCATGTAACGGCTCGGCTGTCGTCAAAGCTATTCCCAGCGGCCCAAGCCAGGAATGCGTACCTCGCTTTCGCGGAACGAGCCTTCTTTGGCGCGTGTGTGGCAAGCGGCGCAATCGGTCATGCTGGCGACTTGCCCTTGTGGCTTAATCGCCCGTTTGGGGACTTCTCGGTGTTTGCGGCGGAACGCGTCAGTGTCGGTAATGCGCAGGGAAGCGCTCTCAGTGCGCGCGCCGTCGCCGGCATTGCTGACGAGGTAATCGGTGGTCGATTTCAACGCCGCGGCGGGTAATTCTGCGCTTTCGCCAAAATGTTTGGCTAGGCCGCCCATTAATTTCTGCCAGCTGCCCGCAGAAAGCATGGATGCAGGAAAGGCGATGTGGCAGGATCCGCATTCCTTTTGGTAATTGGGGTCCATGACCGCACTTCGACCACCGCTTTCGCGAGCGTGCCGATGTTCCTCTTCGGCGACAACGCCGGTTGTCGCGCATATAAAGGTCAAAGCTGCTATCGCTGTCAAAACTCGTGGCATAGCCATCGCTGTCTCCTGCAATTTCCGCCGCTCGACAATCGGGCAGGCGTCGCTATAGTTAATATAATCCTTCGTCAGCAAAATGGGTATCTAAGTACTTCAGACTCTGGGGTTTTTGTGTGCCCGAGGCGGTGGTCTGGCATTGGGCTGGCCCCGCACGATCAAGTCTGGTCGATTCGTACTTTCATGCGTCCAACCTACGTTTTGTCAATGAAACAGAACTGAATCGGACGCGTATGCCTCGGGCTGGGCTCGTTCGGCGGACGTGTCGGCAATTTCGAATGCCTATTCACGACCGTCCCCCGATGATGGATGGTCGCCGCTGACTTGCCATAACTCGGCCAGGGTTAGAAGTTGAACTTCGACGCGGAAGTTGAAGCTATCTTCGGGGAAGTTGCCTTCGTTGTCGCGCGCGCCGGCCTCCAGGCCGCTAAGTAGCGCGATGGTTTCGTCAATTGTTTTTACCGCAAAAATATGGAATATACCCTTGGTGGCGGCCTCGACGACGTCGGCCCGTAACATTAAGTGTGTGGCATTGGAATGCGGGATGATGACGCCTTGTGTGCCGGTGAGGCCGCGTGCGGCGCAAACGTCAAAGAAGCCCTCTATTTTCTCGTTAATCCCGCCAATGGGTTGCACTTCGCCGAGTTGGTTGACCGAGCCGGTAACGGCGATTCCCTGGTTTAACGGTGTTTCGGCGATGGCCGATAGCAGCGCCGCCAATTCGGCCAATGAGGCGCTGTCGCCCTCGATTTGGGCGTACGATTGCTCGAAGACTACGCTGGCCGATAAGGAAAGTGGCTTGTTGCGCGCATAGCGGGCGGCGATGTAGTGGGAAAGTATTAGGACGCCTTTTGAATGAATCGCGCCACCCAGTTCGACTTCGCGTTCGATGTCGACAATCTTGCCTTCGCCCAAGCGCGTGGTGGCGGTGATGCGTGCGGGTTGGCCAACCAGTTGGTTGCCGAACTCCAAGACGGTTAGGCCGTTTATTTGGCCTATTTTTGTGCCATCGCTGTCGACAAGGAGCTGGCCACGTTCGATCGATTCGAGAACATGTTCCCGGACTCGGCCGCTGCGGTATTCTTGTTCGCTGATCGCCTGGTCGACGTCCTCCCGTTGAACGACATCGTGTTCGGATTCGCCTGCCCAGAAATCGGCTTCGCGGACAAGGTCGCTGATTTCACCGACATGTATGGATATTTTGTGGGCATCTTCGGCCAAACGTGATGCATGTTCGACCAAGCGGGCGACGGCTTCGGCCGCAAAAGGTTTGAGTTGCGCTTGTCGGGCTAAGGTGCCGATCATTTGGGCAAAAAGCCGCGTTGTGTCGGGCGAGCGGTCCATGTCTTCTTCGAAATCGACGACGACTTTGAACAGTTCGAGAAATTCCGGGTCATTTTCGGACAAGAGCTGATAAATTACTTGATCGCCGAGCAAAACCACCTTGAGGTTGAGCGGTATGGGCTCGGGGTCGAGGGCGATGGTCTGGGCGGCGGTCGCCCCGGCGCCTTCGGACTCAATCTTAATTTTTCCCGTGGCCAGGGTACGTTTGAGTGCTTCCCAGGCGCTTGGCTGGGCCAGTAGCCGCATAGCATCAATGAGGAGGTAGCCACCGTTTGCTCGTTGCAGTGAGCCGGCCTTGATGAATGTCGCCTCGAGCGCTCTCGCGCCATCGTGGGATTGGACCTCGTATTTTCCAAACAGGTTGGCGAGAATGGGGTGGCTTTCATAGACTAAGGGTGCGCCATCGTCTTTGCCGTGGGCGACAATGACGTTGACCCGATAGCGACCCACAAAAGGATGACCTGTTCGGAACGCATGGCTTTTGGCGAAGACTTCGCAGTTTGTGAGGATGTCCGTTCGCAGCGCCGCCAGATGTTTTTGTACGAGAGGCAGATCGGCATATTTTGCGCGCGTGTCGTCCATGCAGGGTTCGATGGCCTGGGTGGCAGCGGCGATGTTTAGCGCCGCGAGGGCGTTCGCCCTTTCGTGGGGCCTTGCGGCGCTGTCATCAATCGCTTGTGCGCTGGCGAGGTAATCGGCGCTGTCAAACGCGAATTGGATAGACGTCAAAGCATGGCTGACCAGGGTGTCGACGTCGTTGCGCAATAGGTGGCCACGACCGTTTGGCAGCCCAAGTGCGCGGGGTCGGGTGGGGTCATCGAAATTGTAAACATAACACCAATCGGGTGGTGTGGACTCTGCGGCGAGTCGCGGGGCGAGGTACTGCCGCACAAACGCCTGTTTTCCGGCGCCAAACTCACCTAACACGAATAGGTTGTAACCCGGTTGGCGAATGCCGAGGCCGAATCTAACGGCGCGTAGTGCACGGTGTTGCCCCAGCGTGAGTGCAATGTCTTCCAATTCCGAGGTGTTCGAAAAGCCAAGCTGGCTCGGGTCGCAGCGGTGATAAAGGGCGTCTATGGGCAAGGGGTGCAATTCGGACATCGGGTTCCCAATTAGTTCTGGACAGCTGTGGGGCTATAGTGTGTTTTAGAATGCCTGCCGGCGGCAAGGACTACAGAGAAGAGCCGCCGGCGTGGTGGCGCTGCAGCGCCCAGACCACATGCTCGCGAACCAGCGGGGACGGGTGTGTGAGGCGGTTCTGCAGTGCGGCTAGCACCGGTGGGTCTGCGGGCCCGTTGCCCAGGGCGACGGCGATGTTGCGCAGCCAGCGCTCATGTCCAATACGCCGAATCGGCGAACCTTCAGTGTACTTGAGGAATTGGGCCTCGTCCCAGGCAAAGAGTTCGATCAGATCGGGTTGATCTAGGCCATGCCGAACGGCGAAGTCGGGCTCGGTTGTGGCTTTGGCAAAGCGATTCCAGGGGCAGACCAGTTGGCAATCGTCGCAGCCGTATATGCGATTGCCGATGAGTGGACGAAACTCCTCGGGTATCGCGCCTTTGTGTTCGATGGTGAGATAGGAAATGCAACGGCGGGCGTCGAGCTGTTTCGGGCCGACTATTGCCTGGGTGGGGCATATGTCGATGCAGGCTTGGCACGAGCCGCAATGGGCGCTGCTTGGTTCGTCGACCGGCAGGGGGAGATCGACATAGAGCTCCCCGAGGAAGAACCACGATCCGGCTTCGCGCGATAGAAGGTTGGTGTGTTTGCCGATCCAGCCCAGCCGCGCTTTTTCGGCCAGGGCTTTTTCTAGTACCGGGGCGCTGTCGACAAACGCGCGGTGGCCGAAGGGGCCTATGGCCGCTTCAATGCGGTCGGCCAGCGTGGCAAGGCGTGCGCGCATCAGTTTGTGGTAGTCGCGGCCCATGGCGTAGCGGGAAATGTAGGCTTGCTCGGGGTTGTTGATGACGCCCCAGGGTTCGGCACTGTTAGCGGGCCAGTAGTCCATGCGCACGCTGATAACACGCAGGGTGCCGGGTAACAGCTCGGGAGGTCGGCTGCGCTTGGTGCCGTGCCGCGCCATATAGTCCATTTCACCGTGCCGGCCTCGATCGAGCCAATTAAGCAAATGTGCTTCGGCTTCGTCGAGATGAGTGTCGGCGACGCCAATTTGTTGGAAGCCGAGTTCGGACGCCCAGCGTTTGATGTCGGCCAGAAAGGCGGGGTAGTCGATGGGGGCTGTCGGCGTGGGCGGGTTGGTCACGAGAGATAGTGTAACGCGCTTTGCTCGGTTTTGGGTGCTATGGGTCGCCGCCGTCGGATCCCGCATTGCAGAATCGGCTTGTCAGTCGGGATCGATGAATCCATATGGCGTCCTCGCGGCCTTGTCAAAATACCGGCGGAGAAAAAGTTAGTCCCTGTTGTTCTTTGATTTTTAACGATAAAAAAACAGCTGAGCCTGGCATATGTATTGCTGTGGGAGTCTAGGCAGTATTTTCAAAGGGATTGAATCATGGCCGAGAAGCCAAAAGCGGACAAAGGTAAGGCCGAAGAAGACGTGTCGGCAAAGCCTGGTAAGTCAAAGAAAACGCTCATCATGATCGTGGTGGGCGCCCTGGTGCTTGTGGGCGGCAGCATGGGCGGCCTGTATTTCGTGCTCAAAGCTAAGGGCATGTTGAATGCTCCCGCACCAGCCGCAGGGGGCAAGGAAGGGGCCAAGGAGGGCGGGGCTCACGGGGCGCCGGACAAAGAGGCGGAAAAGAAAGACACAGGTGAGCCGCCTGCTCCGGCACATTATGTTCCGATGGAACAGCCATTCGTGGTGAATTTCAACGATAACGGCAAGTCGCGTTTTCTGCAGGTACAACTCGAGCTGATGACGCGTGATCCTAAGGCGGTGGAACACCTGAAGGAGCATGCTCCTTTGATCCGAAATAATGTGCTGATGTTGCTGAGTCAGCAGCCGGCTGAGATGCTTCACTCCACGTTGGGCAAGGAACAAATTCGCCTCGCGGTGTTAGCGGAAATCAAGAAAGTGTTGAAGCAGGAGACGGGCGAAGAAATTGTTGAAGCAGTCTATTTTACTAGCTTTGTGACGCAGTAACGCCCGATGGCCGGCGCGGACATTCTCTCACAAGATGAAATCGATGCCTTATTGCATGGTGTATCGAGTGGTGATGTGGGGCCTGGCGGTGGGGGCGTCTTAGTTGACGGCGACTTATCACCTTACGATTTTGCCAGTCAGGACCGAATAGTACGTGGGCGCATGCCCACGCTGGAAATGATCAACGAGCGCTTTGCACGATTTTTCCGAATTAGCCTATTCAATAAAATTCGCCGTTCCGCGGAAATTTCGGTTAACGGCGTGCAGATGATGAAGTTCGCCGAGTATGTGCACAGCTTGTTTGTGCCGACCAGTTTGAACGTGGTGAGGATGATGCCGCTACGCGGTACGGGTTTGTTCGTTTTTGACCCAAAACTTGTTTACACCGTTGTTGACAACTATTTTGGCGGCATCGGCCGCTTCCATACCAAGATTGAAGGCCGTGAATTCACGCCCGTTGAGCTTCGCATTGTTGAAAGCGTGCTGCAGCGTGCGTTCTTGGATTTGCAGGAAGCCTGGTCGCCGGTTCTAAAGGTTGAGTTCGAGTTCCTCAGCGCCGAGGTCAATCCCCATTTTGCGAGTATTGTGAGCCCGAGCGAAGTGGTGGTGGTGAGCTCCTTCAGTATTGAGCTGGAAGGCGGTGGCGGCGAAATGCACATCTGTCTGCCTTACCTCATGTTAGAACCTATCCGGGAATTGCTTGACGCGGGTGTACTCAGCGATCACGTCGAAATGGACGAACGTTGGGCGCATGCACTCAAGGATGAAATTCTGGACGCCAAACTGGATTTGACCGCCGTTTTGGGCGAGGCCAATCTTACTCTGGGGCAAGTTCGAGAGCTGCAGGTGGGCGATATTATTACTCTAGACATGCCTGACTTTGTGAATTTGAGCGCCGCGGGTGTGCCCCTATATCGGTGCAAATATGGGGCGCATAACGGCAATAAGGCGCTGAAGTTAGTCGAAGAAATTCCTCGGCCGAAGGTGGTCGAGGATGTGCGTAATCGTTAGGAGTTGGGCCGATGGCGGATAAAGATCAAAGCAACGAAGACTTGGCGGCGGCCTGGGCGGCGGCGCTTTCGGAGTCGGACGGGGCTGAGGGCGACAAGTCTGGCTATGAAGCGGCGCCTCTGGATGAACTGACCGATGAGAGTGTTCGTGTTGCCGATAGCAACATGGACATGGATATGATCCTGGACATACCCGTCACCATTTCCATGGAGATTGGCAGAACCCATATTAGTATTCGAAATCTGCTTAAACTCAATCAGGGTTCGGTCATCGAGTTGGATCGATTGGCGGGTGAACCCTTAGATGTATTAGTGAATGGCACCCTGATCGCCCACGGTGAAGTGGTGGTGGTGAACGAGAAATTCGGTATTCGTCTAACCGATGTTATAACGGCGATGGAACGGGTTAAGAAGCTGAGATGAGTATGCGCAGGGTGATTTTTCTCGTTGCTACGCTGGTGGCTCTGAGTGTTCCCTCACTGGTATCGGCCGCCGCTGCGGTAGCGGATGGCGCCGCGGGAGCTGTGCGTACAGATCCTGTTGAAAGCATGGTTAAGGTTACTTTTGCTCTGGGCCTGGTGGTCGCGGCGATTTTTGCAGTGGCCTGGTTGTTCCGGCGCATGGGCGGATTGACGGGGGTTAACAGTGGTTCGCTGCGGATAGTTGGCGGCATTTCCTTAGGCGGACGCGAACGCGTGGTGCTGGTTCAAGTGGGGGACGAGCAAATACTGTTAGGTGTTGCACCGGGCCGTGTGCAGAGTTTGCATGTGTTGGCCAAGCCCATTGAAACAGTCAAGCCGCTGCAAGCGGGGGAGAGTTTTGCGGCCAAATTGCAGGCGGCGTTGATGCAGAGGAAAACACCATGAGCCGGCGCGTTGCTTTTTGGCTAGGTGTCCTTTTTCTGCTGCCTTGGCCTGTTTTGGCAGCGGCCCCCGGTATTCCCGCGTTTACGGTGACGACTGCGCCAGGCGGTGGTCAGGCGTATACATTGAACCTGCAAATCGTTTTCCTAATGACGGTGCTGACTCTGCTCCCAGCCGGGCTGATGATGCTAACCGCATTTACGCGAATCATTATTGTGCTTTCGATCTTGCGCCAGGCGATTGGCTTGATGGGGGCGCCGTCAAATCAAATCCTGCTGGGGCTGTCGCTGTTCATGACGTTTTTCATCATGTCGCCGGTGTTCGACCGCGTTTACAGTGAATCGGTGGAGCCATATATGCAGGAGAAAATCGAAATGCAGGCCGCCTTTAAAAAGGCACAGGATCCTTTTCGCAAGTTCATGATGGCGCAGACTCGCGAAACGGACATTGATATGTTCGCCAAGATTGCCGGCGTAAAGGATATTCAGGGGCCGGAGTCGGTACCCTTCTCCCTACTCATGCCCGCGTTTGTGACCAGCGAGTTGAAAACGGCGTTTCAGATTGGATTCTTGATCTATATTCCATTTCTCGTGATTGACTTGGTTGTCGCCAGTGTTCTTATGGCGATGGGTATGATGATGTTGTCACCGATGATGATTTCTCTTCCATTCAAACTAATGCTGTTCGTTCTGGTCGACGGATGGACGCTGGTCATGGGCACGCTCGCGTCGAGTTTTTACATCTAGCAATATTGCATTTAAGCGTTCGGTTTGATGCGGACGAGGCTGAGTCTCGTGTATCCGCCTGGTTAGGGAGGTCAAGTGTATGTCGCCGGAAGTGGTCATTGATGTTTTTCAACACACGCTTGAACTCATAACAATTCTGACCGTCATTATTCTGACCCCGGCGTTGATCGTGGGTTTGGCTGTGAGTATGTTTCAGGCGGCCACGCAAATTAATGAAATGACACTCAGCTTCATTCCAAAGTTGCTGGTTACATTTGCCACGCTTTGGATCGCCGGTCCCTATATGCTCAATTTGTTGGTTGAGTACATCCAGCGGACGTTCACTGATATTCCATACTTGATCGGCTAAATGCATGAATTTCAGCGGCGCTGAAATCGGTGCGTGGGTGGGGTCATTTATCTGGCCGTTTTTTCGAATCGCGGCGATGGTGGCGGCGATGCCGGTGTTTAGTTCGTCGTTTGTTCCCATTCGCGCGCGCGTAATTTTTGCGTTGGCCTTGACGCTCGTCATTGCGCCGACTGCGCCCGCTATGCCGGCCGTGGACCCGTTGAGTATCGCGGGTGTTGTCTTGATCGCGCAGCAGTTGTTGATTGGTATTTGCATGGGGTTTGTCTTCCATTTGGTTTTTGATGTGTTTGTTATTGGCGCACAGATTATTTCCATGCAAATGGGCTTGGGCTTCGCCACTATGATCGATCCCATAAATGGGTCGCAGGCACCTGTGTTAAGTATGTTTTTTCTGATGATGGTGACGCTGCTCTTTTTGTCGATGGACGGGCATTTGGCACTGATTGAATTTGTCGCAAAGAGTTTTACCACCTTGCCCGTGGGCGGTGAGGGGATTGGTCGAGATGGTTACTGGAGTATCGCCTCGTGGGGCAGTGAAATGTTTCGCGGCGCTGTTTTGGTGTCGTTACCGACTGTTACGGCTTTGCTACTGGTCAACGTGGCGCTGGGCGTGATGACTCGTGCAGCGCCGCAATTGAACATTTTCTCCGTGGGGTTCGCGGTGACTATAGCGGCCGGCTTATATGTGATGGTGTTGACGCTGCCATCGGTGTTGCCACAGTTTGAAGCGGTTTCCGCCAGTGCGTTCGCGCTCATTCGGAGCTTGATTCATGCCCAATAGGCGCGGTTTATTGCTATGCAACCAGGCGCAACTGGATTCCAGCACTCAGGTAATGTCTGATGGCTGAGAACGCGGACGGCCAGGAAAAATCAGAAGAGGCCAGTGGTAAACGAACCTCAGACGCGCGCAAGAAAGGGCAGGTTCCGCGCTCGCGAGAGCTGAACACGTTCATGATGATGGTCGTGTCGGCAGCGGCGCTTTGGTATTTAGGCGAGGGCATTGTTCATAAGCTGCTGGCGATGATGAAGGCAGACTTGACGATTGAACGTGCGCGAATTTTTGATACTAAAGCAATGACCGCCCTGTTCATGAGCGATATTGTTGCTGCGCTGTGGATGCTAGCACCGTTTATGGCGACGTTGGCGGTGGTGGCCATTGGATCGTCGGTGAGTTTGGGTGGGTTCAATTTCAGCCTTGAGGCGTTGCAGCCCAAGTTTTCCAAGCTCAATCCCTTGAGTGGCATTAAGCGGCTCTTCGGTATGCAGGGGCTGATGGAGCTCGTCAAAGCCTTGTTGAAGGTTTCGCTACTGGGTGCCGTGGCGGTCTGGTTGCTTTGGCGCAATGCCGATCATCTCATGCTACTTACGCAGCAAGGCCTGGAGGCGGCGCTGGCGAATACGGGACGGCAGCTGCTTCTGTTTTTTCTGGCAATAAGCGCGACGCTGGTGATTATTGCCGCACTGGATGCTCCCTTCCAATGGTGGAACAACAGGCAACAGTTGCGCATGACCAAGCAGGAGGTCAAGGAAGAGAACAAACAATCGGAAGGGAACCCCGAGATCAAGGCCCGCGTACGTGCGGCGCAGCGAGAATTGGCGATGCGTCGAATGATGGCGGCGGTTCCAAAAGCCGATGTAGTCATCACCAATCCGACTCACTACGCCGTTGCCTTGCGCTATGACCAGGAGCGGATGGGCGCGCCGATTGTGGTGGCAAAAGGCGCCGATTTAATTGCCGCAAAAATCCGTTCGGTCGCCCAGGAAAATTCAGTTCCATTGCTGACGTCGCCTGCTCTGGCGCGTGCCATTTTCTATAACACGGAACTCGATCAGCCTATTCCTCAAGGCCTTTACGTCGCCGTCGCAAAGATTCTTGCATATATTTTTCAATTGCGTGCCAAGCCTGGTACGGTTTTTTCAAGCCCTATTGAATTCGAGGACGTGCCCATTCCGGATGACTTGCGTCGTGACAATTAGGTTTTAGCGCCCGGATTGAGTTTTTTGGCGTCAAATGAGTGAATTGGGGAATAGTGCATGGCGGGTGGGACGTTAGTTCAGGCGGGCTGGGTAGGTAATGTTAAGCTTGTTCTGAGAAGTGGGTTAGGGGTGCCCGTTGCATTGCTGGTTATGCTGGCAATGATTGTTGTACCCATGCCGCCTTTCTTGCTGGATGTGTTGTTCACGTTCAGTATTGCGCTGTCACTGGTTGTATTGTTGGCGACGATTTATGTAAAACGTCCGCTTGAGTTCTCCGTTTTTCCTACCGTTATCTTGCTTTCTACCCTTTTGCGGCTAGCCCTGAATATTGCTTCGACCCGCGTCGTGTTGCTTGAAGGGCATACAGGCACGGCGGCGGCCGGCCATGTCATCGAGTCGTTTGGTGAATTCGTGGTTGGCGGCAACTATGCTGTCGGCTTGGTCGTGTTCGCTATCTTGGTGATTATTAATTTCGTGGTGGTGACCAAGGGTGCGGGGCGCGTGTCGGAAGTGAGTGCCCGTTTCACCTTGGACGCCATGCCCGGCAAACAAATGGCGATTGACGCGGATTTGAACGCCGGCCTCATCACGCAAGAAGAAGCCAAAAAGCGCCGCAGCGAAGTGGTGCAAGAGGCCGACTTCTATGGTGCCATGGACGGCTCGAGCAAATTCGTACGCGGTGATGCCGTTGCCGGGATTCTGATTCTTTTTGTTAATATTATCGGTGGCATGGTAATTGGGATGGGGCAGCACGGTCTGGGGTTTGCCGAAGCCGCGCACAATTACACCTTGCTCACCATTGGTGACGGTTTAGTGGCGCAGATTCCTTCGTTGCTGCTTTCGACCGGTACGGCCATTATTGTGACGCGTGTGTCGGCATCGATCGACATGGGCCAGCAGGTTTACAGTCAGTTGCTCAGCAATCCGCGCACCCTGGGCATCACGGCCGGCGTACTGTGCACTATGGGCATCATTCCTGGTATGCCCAATTTCGTTTTCTTGTTACTGGGTTCGTCTATCGGTGGTGTTGCCTACTTGTTGCATAAGCAGGGTGGCCAGCCGCGCACCGTTGCCGAGGAAGCGCCGCAAGAAATCGCTCCGCCCGCGCCGCCCAAAGAATTGGGTTGGGATGACGTTGTGCCGGTCGATTTAATTGGTCTGGAAGTGGGATACCGGCTGATTCCACTGGTTGACCGTAATCAGGGTGGCCAGTTAATGAATCGCATTAAGGGTGTGCGGAAGAAGTTGTCGCAGGAATTGGGTTTTCTGGTTCCCGCAGTGCATATTCGTGACAACCTCGAGCTCAATCCCAATACCTATCGCGTAACGCTGCACGGTGTACCGCTGGGGGAAGCTGACATATATCCTGATCGAGAAATGGCGATCAATCCGGGGCAAGTTTTCGGCACGCTGCAGGGTATTAAAGGTAAGGATCCTGCGTTTGGTTTGGATGCTGTTTGGATTGATGCTTCCCAACGCGACCATGCGCAGACCTTAGGTTACACGGTTGTGGATGCGGCGACGGTGGTTGCGACGCATATGAGCCAGGTTATGCAGACTCACGCACATGAGCTACTCGGGCGGGAAGAGGCGCAACAGTTGCTTAACAATCTCGCCAAAACAGCACCGAAACTCGTTGAAGAATTGGTGCCGAAAACTCTTTCGCTTGGTACTGTCCTTAAAGTTCTGCAGAGTCTGTTGGAAGAACAAATTCCGATTCGCGATCTGCGCTCAATCGCCGAAACATTGGCGGACGTGGGTGCGAAGAACCAAGATCCTATCGTTCTCACCAATGCAGTTCGTGTGGCGCTCTCGCGCTCCATCATTCAACACGTCAATGGCATGAAGAACGAGATGCCGGTCATAACGCTGGATCCTGCACTGGAACAGATATTGCTACATTCGGTCCAGGTCGCCCAGGATGGCGGCGCCGGCTTTGAACCGGGCCTGGCAGAGCGCATTCACGAGTCATTAGTGGATGCGGTGCAGCGGCAGGAAGTAACAGGGCAAACGGCGGTTCTTTTGGTTTCGCCCGCGCTGCGAACGCTGCTTTCGAAATTTGCAAGGCGGTCCATTCCGAGCCTACATGTGCTGTCGTTCGCGGAAATTCCGGACAACAAGCAAATCAAGGTGGTTTCGACAGTCGGTTCGCGTTGAACTGAGGCTAACACTGAGTGGTGGCTATTTTTTGGAAGCAAGCGATGGCGTTTCGCTTTGGCTTGATCTCTTGGCTCGCGCCTACGGAAGGGTTTTAGGAAAGGTGGCGTAATGAAACTGAAGCGGTTTGTGGCGACAGATATCAGGCAGGCCATTGCCCAAGTTAGGGAGGAGTTAGGGCCCGAGGCCGTCATCCTGTCTAACCGTACTACGCCCGACGGCGTTGAAATTATTGCGGCGACTGATTACGAAGATTCTATTGTAAATGTGCCGCCATCAACGTCGCAAGCACAATCGCCGGCAGGGCGAGATCAGGCCCAAGCTCCAGCGGCGCCCGCAAAGGATTCACAAAAAGATCGCAAACAGCCGACGATAATCAAAGCCGCGCCGGGTTCGGCACAGCGCAATGCGCCGGCAGCCAAACCGACCGTGGGTGCCGCCCCGGCGTGGCAGCAATTGGTGGCGAAGGTGTACGAGTCTGAACTGGGTTCTGCGCAAGCTTCCAAACCAGCACCCCGTAAGCAGCCAGACGCGAATTCTGCCTCGGAGAGTCCTCGACGTTCCGTTGTGCCGTCACAGCAGCAAACT
>Ga0315270_10000428_pt1 | contig 23342 bp, 21 predicted proteins | sample C1_bottom_MG_FD_204932 | JGI IMG/M metagenome (GOLD analysis project Ga0315270, IMG submission 204932) | Sediment microbial communities from Yellowstone Lake, YNP, Wyoming, USA - C1_bottom | ecosystem: Environmental > Aquatic > Freshwater > Lake > Sediment | place: USA: Wyoming | collected...
ATCTTGGGTAAATGGTATGGGCAACAGATCATACATATGCCCATCATCACTACAATAACTCAGATGCTCGGTAAACAGGGCTACACCATGTAGATCCAGAAAATTTTTTACCCGATTCAGGAATAATTCATCCAGAGGGGTAGGGCCACCCAATGAAAGGGAAAGGCCGTGACATACAATCGGAAACCGCTCACTGAATAAACGCAAGTTACGCCCGCTGGCGCCGCCCAAGTCAATCCAGTTTTCTGGAGCAATTTCAAAAAAATCGATAGCGGAAGGAACTTGAACCTTCAGTTCGGGAATCAACTCCCGCCGAAGGCCCAAGCCTGCGCCATAAATACGTTTAGTATTCAAGTTCAAGCTTATGATTTATTACTTCATTGAACCGCCGCACTTACCTTCTTTATCCTTCTTGTCGCCACCGCACTTGCCTTCTTTAGCTTTCTTGTCGCCACCGCACTTGCCTTCTTTGTCTTTCATTTCGCCACCGCACTTACCATCTTTCATTTTTTCGCTGGCTTTTTTGTTTGCGCCGCACTTGCCTTCGCCACATTTACCTTCTTTAGCTTTGTCGGCAGCAGCAACCATATAGCCGCTATCCAAGCTAGCCATAGCAAATGGGCTTGTTGCTGCACTAGCAACAGAAGAAGCAGCCATAGATGCAACAAAAACAGTACCCAATGCAACAGAAAGTTTAGATTTATTGATACTCATGTTGGTATTTCTCCGTAGTTTTAAAGTTGAACTTCGAACCGGTTTCCCGGCATTTAAAGCATCAATTACCCGATGTGTGTTTCCCATCCTGCTTTCGATGCAATTCTTTCAATATCCTCTCACGCGCCTCGTTCGTCAGACCGATTTCCGTGGAGTCGATATCTGCGGGTTGTTTTGCAATCCGCTTACACATTTTATGCAAAAACTCCAATTGCTTATCTACAACATTACAGCTGTTGCAAATTAGTAAATGAAACTTGAGGCTAACCCTTTCTATTAAACCAAGTCGCCGATCAATCGACTGCGACATGAGCTGACTCGCATCCTTACATGTCAACATTATCTAGCCCCCGCTTTTTCACCAAGCCAATGAATCTCAAAGCACTGCTTCAAACCCATACGGGCACGGTGCAACATTACCCAGCTGTTTGTCGACGAGATATTCAGATCCTTACAGATATCCTCCGTATTCATTCCTGAAATTTCTCGCAGAGAATATAGCAAAGCTAATTGAGGCGGCAAGCGTTTTAAACATTCGGTTAAAATTTCCCAAAACCGCTTCTGATCAAGCACCTTGTCTGGGTTACCCCAGTCCTGGGAAGGGGTAATCCAATGTCCAGACTCATCAAACATGGCCTGTGTGGTTTCGTCCTCACTGAATTCCATGGGTTCATCCACATTTACCAGGGTAGGTTCACGCACTTTTTTGCGTATCAGATCGACAATTTTGTGCTTGAGTATGCCTACCAGCCATGTTTTTTCTGATGAATCCCCTGAAAAATTTCTTTGAGCCTGCAGCGCTGCCAGTAAAGTCTCCTGTACCGCATCCTCAGCCATTTGTTCGTCTCGCAATTTCAACATAGCAAAACGGAATAAGTAGTTACCATGCTCAGCAACCCAAAGTTCAGGACTCGATAATTTTCCGTTTTTATTGACTGGCGCTTTGCTCATAGTTGACTAAAATTTCAGCTACTCCATTTGTTATAGATTTATCGCCCTGCGGAGACACGCTTCCATAAAAAATAATCCAGACTGGCCTTACCTGCTCCGTTAAGTAATAACGGTATAAACATAAGAAGATACATAAGTGGTAACTTGTACCCATTTTCACATACGTTGTAACCGCTTTCTGAATGAACTGCTACCCATGCTACGATTGTTAAAATTATCAAAGAAAAACTGAAAAATCGTGTCGCCAAGCCGAGAATCAGTGCGACGGGGCCAATCAATTCAAACCAGGTTGCAATCTGCCAACTGATTTCTGCAGGTACAAAGTTAAATGGAAAAGGGAGGCTGGACTGAATGTCTGCAAACCAGTTCGTGCCAGTATATTTTTCAACTCCAGAAGCCCAAAACTCGTAAGCCAGCAAAAACCTCAACCCAAGTTGAGGTACAAATCCACCCAGCAATTCCAGATATTTATTTCCTGCTGACCACACCTGAAAAAAACGGTTCATTAAATTTTTCCCTATCACTATTTGAGAATTAAGCATCTCCATGGCACCTTTCGAATGTAGAAATTAATCGTATTCAAAAGCGGAATTACTAGAGTTCTAATAAACATCTAATAATATGCTTTTCAAATACATCGCCCCACTTTGTCGGACACCATGAATAATACTTACAATTTTTTGTTATATCAGATTTTGCGCATTTTTTTAATTTCTATCTCAACTGCTTTTATTCTTGCTTCACTCACCCGAGAAGCAATCAATTTCTTGTCTTCACATTGTCTCGCTATTTCACCGGCATTTACCAATTGAGCAGCTCTTAACATGTGTTGTAAATAGGCATCCTGTGGATATTCATCATGCTCGTGCCCGGTACGGCCTCGTGCATCGGACGAGCATGCTTGAAGTAACTGTATAAATCGCTCGGGCTTGCGCCAAGCATCACAATGTTGAAAAAGATCCACAATAGTTTTAGAACGAAGCTCTTTGGCGCGGTGGACATCTCCATGGTAACGGGCAACCATTAAACCTAAATCGCAGCATTCGCCCGGCACTCTCAAGCGATGACAGAGAGCCCGAAGCAAATCAACGCTACGAACCTCATGCCCTATATGCCTGGGTAAAATATCTTTGTGTGTACTCGCTTTTCCTAGGTCGTGCATCAATGCAGAAAATCTAACCTCTAGTGCATAGCCATGTTTTGCAGCATCATCCAGCACCATCATCGTATGAATTCCAGAATCAATTTCAGGATGATATTGCGGCGGTTGAGGTACGCCAAATAAAGCGTCTACTTCCGGTAAAATTTTTTTTAATGCGCCGCAGTCGCGTAATGTTGTAATAAAACGTGAGGGGGTTTTTTCCATCAAGCCACGTGCTAATTCTTGCCATATCCTTTCGGCTACCAATGCATCGACTTCACCATTGGTAACCATGGTTCGCATTAATTCAAGCGTTTCCGGTGCAATTGAAAAACCAAAACGTGCCACAAATCGTGCCCCACGCAAAATACGAACCGGGTCTTCACTGAAGGCTGGACTGACATGACGTAATATTCCGGCTCGCAGATCGGCAATACCGTTGTACGGATCAATCAAGCTACCATCACTCGACTGTGCAATTGCATTCATAGTAAAGTCACGCCGTGACAAATCCTGTTCTAGCGTAACCTCGGGCGTGGCATACACGGCAAAACCCTTATAGCCGAGCGAAGTTTTTCGCTCTGTGCGAGCCAAAGCATACTCTTCGTGTGTAGTTGGATGCAAAAAAACCGGAAAGTCTTTACCTACCGGTTTGTAACCCAATGATTCAAGTTTCGCAGGTGTTGCGCCCACCACCACCCAATCATGATCTTGTACAGGCAGGCCAAGCAAATTATCTCGTACCGCACCTCCAACACAATAAACGGTCAATGCTTTATCTGGCATTATATTTTGTACGTTTTATGGAACGGTGGTTGGTTGACCCTCTTGCTTCTATGATCCCAAGTCGCTGTTTTAAAGATGGTGTTGCCTGTCCAAAAAGTTTCGCGTAATAAACCGTATTGCTCATGACTTTTTTAACATAGTCTCGCGTTTCATCAAACGGAATGCACTCGACATATATAGCACCTTCCTGCGGCTTATCATCCAACCACTGGCGTGCCCTTCCGGGGCCGGCATTATAGGCTGCCGAAGCCAATACAGGATTATTCCCCAATGAGGACAGAACATTCTTCATATAGAAAGTCCCCATTTTCAGATTGGTATCCAACTGACTGATGAGTGCCTTTCGATAATCTTTCATACCCAGTTGTTTTGCTATCCAGCGCGCAGTTGCCGGCATGACCTGCATCAAACCTGCGGCACCCACATTTGATTTTGCCTGCGTAACGAATCGACTCTCCTGGCGCATTAAGCCATACACCCATGCTTCCTCAAGATTGGTTTCCTGTATCCGACCCTGCATGCTATCGCGATAGGGTGCAGGGTAACGCAAGTTAAAATCATGCAATAAAACGGTGCGATCGGCAGCCGTAATTGAGCGGTCATACATTTCGTTTCTGCTGGCAATTTCAGAAGCCACCAACAATTGCTTGTCATCAAGCTTACGAACTGCCAGTGACCACTCTTTTGCTGCATCCTCACGCAACCCCATACGATACAACGCAATAGTTCGTTGCATCGCAGGCTGTGCCAGCATCAGTTCAATTTCATCATTAGAAGGCTGATAGTTAACGGATATCATACCAGCTGCTGGACCTGACCCCAACTCTTCCGCTGCTAACTGGCCATAAAAATTGTATTCCCGGCTTAACTCCACCAATAATTGCTCTGCATCTGCATCGCGCCCCAGCATTTTCCACGCTCTTGCTTTCCAGTAACGCCAGGCTCCTTCTCGTTGCTGTACGGGTGACATTGCCGTAATACTGGCCCACACTTCATGCCAATTATTAGCACGCAATGAAGCGCGCGTTCGCCACGCCAGTTGCGTTTCGTTTAGCGGAATATCTTTGGCCGCTTTAAACCAGGTCAAAGCGCGCTCGTCCTGGATACGCGCCGCTTCATATCCTAACCATCCATAAAAATAATACTGCTCATCATTGCTAAAATGATCTTCAATTTTTTTCCAGCGTGTATATGCCAGCGCCGGTAATTGCTTGGCGAGGCGTTGCAAGGCAAAGAGTGTGGACATTCGTTCCGCTTCAGTTGAGTTCTCCAGTTTGATACCGGCCAAATACTTGTCAGGATGAGAAATTGCACTATCAAGCCACCTGCTTTTTATTTTTCGTTCTTTAGGCAAATAAACAGATAACTGATTCGCCAATGCTATATTGTTTACCTCCAACGCCAAGCGCACTCGTTGCCAGATATCCGCCTCGCTGATTACACCACTGCTGATTGCAAGTGTAAAAAGTGTCACACAACTCTCTGGCTGCCCTGTCCCGTTAAACCATATATTCCGAGCCTCATGCAGTACAACATCATCTTCTCTAGGCAGACGAGCCTGCAATGCATAACACTTCATTTCGTCATCTGTTTCAAGAAGCCTTGGATATTCAGTTGAAAACTCTTCCCAACGCTGCTGCTTCGCCAATAACTTCAACCAATCCGAGCGCAATAAATCAATGACAGGTGTATCGTCGGGGCGCGACAAAAATTCCTTAACCCCTTCAGGATTACGTGAATACAGATTGGAACGTAACTGGTAATAAGTAATATAAGGTTCCAAAGGAGAATTTTTCAGCCGCTCGGCCATTTGTTCCAAACGTACATCATCGCCTACACGATAGGCTTCTCGGGCAGCCATAAAATCTGTGTCTTGATCCGCGATTGCGACAACAGGACACAACAATATCAATATTAAAAAATAATTCATCCTAAATCGCATTCAATCAACCGAAAAAAACGAAAGATTCCTTGGCCGAGTATAAATTTACTCACCAATCTTCTGTTCTTTTAATGCCGTTCGTATGATACCGGCGACTGCGTCAGACAATGGAATTAAATCCGCGCTCACCGCCTCAACCTGCCCTCTTCGCAAACCACTTTCAAAAAAATGCAAAACTGTTTTGCTATTGTTCGGATTGGCTGGTACCAATTTTAATGTTGCATACCCTGTCATCACAAATGGCCACGTTTCCAATCCAGGCTGATCCGTCAAAATATTATAAAAACCATCTGCAACATTCCACTTAGCATTGGTTGAAGCAGCAACAACCCCTTCAGGGGTCGCACTGACAAATTTTCCCGCTTTATTTTTCATCTTAACCAGATTCAAATTATTTTTTAATACCAGGGAAAGCATGGTAAACCCAACTGAATATGGGGTGCTTTTTATATAGTTGATCATATCTTCATTCGTACCCTTACCCACCTCTTTTCCAACCGGCCACTTCAACGTAGATCCCACCCCAACGTTGGCAGCCCATTCAGGGCTAACTTTACTCAAATAACTACTCAGCACGTAGGTAATGGTATTACCCGAATTTCGGTGTACTGTATCGATTTCCATATCGGGTAGCGGTAGCTTGGGATTAAGTTCAACCAGCCTGGGATCATTCCATCTTTTTATCGACCCCATAAATATACCTGCCAAGGTAGCACTATCTAGCCTCAGCTCACCTGAGTGTATGCCGGGTATATTTGCAACTGGAGAAAAGGATATCAATGCCGTCGGAAACTGAAACAAACCCTTTTTCCTTAACTCATCTGCCTTCAAAGGTATTTCAGAACCCGCATAATCAATTTTATTTTCCTCTAGATCAGCAATTCCTTTGACTACATTACTGATTTTATATTCCATTGACACATTTTTATAACGTGCTTCATAACTTATACCCCACACAGTATACAAATTGGCGATAGGCTGACTTCCACCACCCTTGATGACAATTTTTTGTGTGCTTATCGTACCTTTGGAGAATGACGCTGGCTGACCCAGCTTACTTTTTGTTACACCAACTGGCTGAGTTACCTGATTCAAAGCAGCTGAATTATCTCCCGAGACCGCGGCTATGGCCACAACTCCAGGTAACGCAAAAACAAAAAATGCAAGGTAACTTAGTAGTATTTGTATTGTTTTGGTTAACATATTTTCTCCATTGATTTTGAATACCATTATGCTTTTTTTTGTGACACTCCTTTGTGTATCCTGCCCCTTTTCATTGCCAGAACAGCCTGTTTTTGACGCTCTGCAAAACGGGTACGCTTTTCATCTGTTTGAGTACTGTAACAATGAGGACAAGAAACACCTTCGACATAGTGAATTGAAGTCATGTCTACAGGCGATACCGGGTGCCTGCAACCGTGGCACTGTTTAAAATCACCCACTTTGAGTCCATGACCGACAGAAATGCGCTGGTCAAAAACAAAACACTCACCTTGCCACTTACTCTCCTCTGGCTTAACCTTCTCAAGATATTTGAGAATACCACCTTGTAGATGGAACACCTGCTCAAACCCCTGTTCCACCATTAACGAACTTGCCTTTTCGCAGCGAATACCACCCGTACAAAACATCGCAACCTTTTTATGCTTGGCTGGATTTAAATTTTTATTGACATACTCCGGGAACTCACGAAACGTTGCAGTTTTGGGATTGATGGCACCCCGGAATGTTCCAATATCACACTCATATCCATTGCGAGTATCTATCAACAGCACTTCGGGATCTGAGATCAGCGCATTCCATTCCTCAGGTGGCACATAAGTGCCCACTCTAATATTTGGATTGATACCCGACACACCGATGGTCACGATTTCTTTTTTGAGTTTAACCTTCATTCGCGTAAAGGGCATTTCAATGGCATAGGATTCCTTAAGTTCAATATCGGCAAATCGGTGATCTTCTTTAAGGAATATCATCAAGCGATCTATCCCAGCACGAGATCCGGCTACCGTACCATTAATCCCTTCTTCGGCCAGTAGCAAGGTGCCATACAATCCTTGACTGACACAGAAATCAAACAAGGGTGGTTGCATCTTTTCATAGTCGGGAAGTATCGCAAATTTGTATAAAGCTGCAACAATTACCTTGGACACTTTTTAATCCTCATACTATATTTTTAGACTGCACAAAAATTATTTAAACTTTTACATCAATGTGTGAGGGCAAGTCAGTTTTTCTACGTCGATGCTTACGCCTGTCTATGGTTGAACGAAGCTCCTCCAAAATTTGCTGGTGCTGAAAGCGGCGACATACAAGTCTTCGTCCTTCATTCACAACACTTTCACGACGATCAACACCTTGACTTTTGTCGCCAGATTGTAACTCCCTGTCAGGAGTTTCAGGTGCACTATAATGACTGCTTAGTGGGAATGCAGATGCACGTTCCTCAACAGCATTCACCTGCTTGACCACTGCCGGCACGCTATTTTCCAACTTGTCATCACGGCCAACGTTTTGCCGTGGAAGCACGGGAATAATTTGCATGAGGTATTTTCTCCAAGGCAAGTCATAATGCTCAGTTTGAGGAAAATGTTATCAATCAGAGCTTCGCCTTTCACATTACCATTGTAATCCATACCGACGTCTACGCAATAATGTTGAAATTGAAGTTCAAGTTCCCGTGTAATATATCTGTACTGCTAGTACCGATTTGGAATCAACCAAATGCAAAGGGAGATGAACTTATCGGTTCATCTCCCTTTGTATTAAACACAAACTTCAGGATTATTCTTTACAAATTCTCCCGATTCAATTCAAGCATCCATTATTGGCGAACCGCAGGATGTGACACGGCGTCAGGTGTAATGATTGCCGCATGTGTAACATCCGTTGTTGTAACCGTCATAGACGTTCCAAGGACGGCATTGATACCACTGGTTGAGCCATTACCATCATAGGTGAGCGTAGAAAACGTGTAGCTTGTGCTGGTAGCTGAATAGGTACCATATTCCAATCCCCGCCCGTCCGCTATCGCGTTTGGATGCAGCACAGTTGGCGCTTCTGCATACATAAATCTGCCATCGGGATGATTGATCAAGATATTAAAGTCACCTCCGGCGTTTGCTTCAAACAACCAGGTGCCGATTTCTGATGATGTCACTGTATTTTTGGTAAATGCACCCGATACGCCTGGACCACTCAGTGCGCCTCCAGTTGTGAAGGTGTAACTAACAATGGCCGGTGCAGCGACCGAAGCGGCACCACCTTGCAATAGGCCACAGCTAGCAGAAGTATCATAAGTGACACTCAATGATAACGCACTGGTCGAAGTATTATAGGAGTAGGTGCCCGCTTCCATAGCCTGACAGCCGCCGTTATTTGCACTCAATAACATGAAGCGACTATCTGCCAAAAGAACGAGGCTAATAAAAGCTGGCGATGCATCTTGATATTGAGACATTGTCCATGTACCAACAATGCTGGACGGTGGAGTAGAACCACCACCTGACGATGAACCGCCGCCTGAAGTTGACGAGCCTGAAGCGGGACACCAGAACTCACCGGTTGTAGAGCTGCATCCGCCGATAGGGCCATATGTCGGATCAGTCGCATTCCACCACATATGAACACTGCCGTTATTTTGCATATAGACGCCGCCTGTCATCGATGCAGTTCGGGTACCTAGATTATTGATTGTCACAGTTCCGCTAATTGTTCCGGATCGATTGTCCGTAGTTGATGTTGTGATGGTGCCCGTCCACACAAATGAACCTGTACTACTGGTCGAAGCATTCACAAAAGTATGATTCCCTGAAACAGTTGCTCCGCTAACCGTATTGCTTTCTGTATGGGTAAATCCACTATCCATTAGCGTGCTGCTCGAATAATTACCTACAAAAGACGGGGTGGGCATCTGGTTACCTGCAATGAGCCATTTTCCACTGGCGCCATCTTTAATCGCTAACCAGGGTCCATTGGTCTGAGATGCTTGTCCGGGTGCAGTAAATACAAAAGTAAACCACTGATGCGTTGAGTCATTGGGTATTGCAGTTGCTGGCGCTGGTAAATTTCTCGGAGCAGCTGCAACTACGCCCGTATAGGTTGAGCCTAGTGCGATACCATTCGCAGCGGATAATTTGTTGATAAAACCAGTTTTGCTACCCCCCCAATTTTTAAAATTGGTATCAATCAAAGCCGCTAAAGTTGCATCACTTGCCGAAGGCTTTGTCGTGGATATTAAATTGGTCAGTACGTCGAATTGTGACTGTATGGATTGAAGAGAAGTCAACGCGGTCGTTGCCGTATTAATGACAGTTGACGACAACGCCGGATCCACCACTAAGGGCACCGTCGTTACTGTAGTTACACCACCTGCAACTGGAGCGGGTACCGTCACCAATACCAACGTTGTACTCAAACCAGATACAGAATTAGGCTTGATTTCAAAACTTGCAGAACCTGCACTGACGGGTTGTATATTGACCACATCCAGCATTTTATCCAGGGGAGATTGATTCGCAACCGGGCCAGCGATAATTGCATCGGTCAGAAAATTAATCGTCCCGGTCACACCAAATTGCGTCAGCATCGTTTGTAGTAATGCCTGCACCTGTTGCTGGCCCAAATTGATTTTGGCCTGAACGGGAACACCGCAACTTGTATCAGTACATGTGCTGAATACTGAAGCTGGTGACGAACCTGTTGACTGTGCGACTACCAGGTTTGTTAATGGATTAATATTTAAATTAGTCGCTGTAGTACTCGCAACAGAATACACATCAACATTCACCGTTCCTACAACGCCTGATGCTTGCAACACATAGGGTGCTACTCCACCCGTTACGGCAATACTATATTTTCCGTTATTTCCTATGCTTGCCGGACCAAATATTTTTCCCTTACTGTCCTTTGCTTTAACGGCACCAACGATCGGTGCGCCTGCTGCGGCAACACCGCTGATAACAACAGCGTTGTCATTTCCACCACCTGCCCCACCTCCACTACACGCTGAAACGGTAGCACTCACGAATACTGCCAATATCAATTTATATACGTTCATTTTATAAACCCTAAAATAATTGAAGTTCAAATGTTCAGGATTTTTTTTCTGAAGCGTATCCCGAATCAACACTTTTTTGTGTGATGCGCATCTTAGCGACAACAAAAAAAATAGATATCCCACAAGAATACTAATAACTCTAGTATTTTCAGACTAGTAGCATGATTAACGCTGCAATATTTTTGAAAATTAAACCGGGGTAAACTGCGTGCTTCATTGGGTTCCTGCAGAAAGAATTCATTCTTTGTCATCAATATTTTTCTGACTGATTGGCAGAAATTTTTTGAAAATATTGTTGAGTTTCCGCTGTGCCAAAAATTTTTTATTACCGCTCAATGAATAATATGCAACCTACCACGATGGCTCAATAATCGTTGTAGGTATAAGTTGGTGGAGTTAGAACGGTGTTGGCGACTGAAATTGGTGTTATTGAATTGGCAGTCGATGCTGGTCGCAGTGCGCAGAGTGATTGCTTTATGAATGATATGTTCCTCACTTGCCAATCAAGGTCATCTGTAATTAAAAACGCATCAAAATGAATCTTTAATTTGCAAACAGATTAGCCGCTATTCCTTAAACCAGCTGCAATTCCATTGATCGTAATATGCAAAGCACGACGTAATTTCTCGTCACTTTCGCCCGCACGAGTGCGCTCCAGCAGCATAACTTGAAGGTGGTTCAGTGGGTCAATATAGGGTAAGCGCGTGTTCAGACTACGCGCCATTGTTGGGTTGTTGGCCAGCAATGTTTTGCTTTGGGTAATAGCCAACAGTTTCGATGTAGTACGTTCCCATTCTGTTTCGATCATGCCAAATATCTGCTCGCGTATTTTCACATCAGGCACCAGCTTCGCATAACGAGATGCGATACCCATATCGGTTTTGGACAGGACCATATCCATATTGGAAAGCAAGCCGCGGAAAAAAGCCCAGTCCTTATTCATGGATTGTAACTGCCTGAGTCCGGCATCACCTTCGCGTTCCAAATATTTTTCTACTGCACTGCCGAAACCATACCAGCCCGGCAAAATTACACGGCTGTTGCTCCAGCTGAACACCCAAGGGATGGCGCGCAAATCCTCAATCCGATTGGTCGCTTTGCGTGCCGAAGGACGACTGCCAATGTTGAGCTCGGCGATTTCACGGATTGGCGTGGCGGCAAAAAAATAATCGGTAAAGCCAGGAGTTTCAAATACCAGTTTGCGGTAGGCGCTGATCGCATCAAGACTCAGTGCCTCCATGGTTGTATGGTATTCGGGATTCGTGCTGTCATCCCCATGGTGATGGAGCAAAGTCGCTTCCATCGTTGCTGCAATCAAGGTTTCCAGATTTCGTCTGCCGATTTCGGGATTGGAATATTTGCTGGAGATAACTTCGCCTTGCTCGGTAATTCGAATCTGGCCATTTACACTACCGGGTGGCTGAGCGCGTATCGCCTCGTAGCTTGGACCACCACCGCGACCAACGCTACCGCCACGGCCATGAAACAGGCGTAGTTCGATTCCGTGCTTATCAAATACCTGAACCAGGTCAATCTCTGCTTTGTAAAGTTCCCAGTTTGCGGTTAGATAACCCCCATCCTTATTACTGTCAGAGTATCCCAACATCACTTCTTGTGTGTTACCGCGACTCTTCAATAGCTCTCGATAAAAGGGAATGGAGAACAACTCGTCCATGATTTTTCTGCTACCGCGGAGGTCGTCTATTGTCTCGAACAATGGAATAATATTGAGCTGTATCACTGGCGCAACGCCAACCTTTACCTCAAGTAAACCGCTTTGCTGCACCATTAACGCCACCTCCAGCATGTCACTCACACCCTTGGTCATGGAGATGATGTAGTTGGGCAGTGCGGTCGAACCAAACGATAAATGGATATCTGCCGCGGCTTGCATAATACGTAGCTCGCCCTGAACGGTTTCTGAAAACTTACTCAAATTGGTCGCGAGTTTTGTGCCTTGTTGAATAACGTCCACCAGAACTTTTCTGCGAGCTGTTTCATCAAGCTGTATATAGTCAGCCACTCCGGCAACGGCCATCAACTCGCTCACTACCTGCTCATGCACACCGCTGTGCTGCCGCATATCAAGTGGCGCAAGATGAAAGCCAAACACTTCTGCGGCCCGGCGTAGATTGCCCAACCGACCTCGTGCCAGATAGACCGCATGATGGCCATTCAGGGAGTCGATTAAAATATCAAGATCCGCTATAAATGCTTGTGGATGGGGGTAAGGTACTGCGTTTTCATCTAACTGGCGTAAATGTTCAACCTGATGTGACAGTTTTTCGGCTGTGGCAACCAGTCGCGAGTAAATCGCCATGAGTGCGCGGCGATATGGTTCGTCATCACGTGCCGGTGATTTGTCTGGCGATGCAGCTGCAAAGGTTTCAAGCTCGTCACTGATCTTCACTAGGCGTGATGACAGACTTAAGCGCATACCCAGCAGATTCGTCTCCTGTAGGTAAAATTCCATCGCTACGGCGGAATGACGTTTTGCTGCATCACTCATTACGTCCGCAGTAACAAACGGATTGCCGTCACGGTCGCCACCAATCCAGCTGCCCACACGTAGCAATGGTGCTACGTTGAAAGGATGTTTGAAGTGAGTTTCCAGCTGTTTTTCAAGATTGGCGTAAAGCTGGGGGATTTCCATCAGGAAAGTGTGGCCATAGAATGTCAAACCGTTTTTGATCTCATCCCTCACGGTTAATTTTGAAACACGCAACATGCGCGTCTCCCACAATATCAACACAAAACGACGTAAAGCCAGCTCATTATTCCCCAACTCTTCCGGCGTCATCTGGATGCGGTCACGGTCTGTCAATAAACTGGCAATGACCATCTGACAATCCAGAATACTTTTACGCTGAACTTCGGTTGGGTGAGCAGTTAATACCGGTGACACCATCGCTTTATCGAAAAATGCCTGCAACGCATCCGGTTTGACTTGTTTCTCAATAAGCCGCTCCAGTGCCAGCTGTATACTACCCTCTTGTGGCCTGGATCCACTTTTCATATGCGCCCGACGACGTCGGTTGTGGTGCAGATCTTCTGCAATGTTTGACAATTGGGAGAAATAACTGAAAGCGCGCACCACTGACAACGTATCGTAAGGTGTTAAGTGATCAAGCAAGTGTTCAAGGTGGAGGCGGTCTGCGTCCTCTTGCTTTTTACGAAAGATGACCGATGAGCGTCGAACATTTTCTACCAGCTCATAGGTCGCTTCCCCCTCCTGTTCACGCAAGGTGTCACCCAGTATACGACCGAGTAGTCTGATGTCTTCCCGCAATGGCAAGTCTTTGCTGGAAATGTTGGCGTTGTTAGGCAGTAGGTTCATCTAATTTTTTATAAAACGGCAAATTTAACCCACATGCATGCTCATGCTAGAATGTGCGTCGAATATATCAGACAATTACAGGTATCTCTACAGTTTAAAATTCATCGCAATTTTGGCTAACTAACCATGTAACTGCAGACATACCCGAAGGTTTGGGCTGCAAGTTATTTATGCTTTGGCCAAATTGCTTGGAACGTTAGATTACGAGAAGACACATTCAGAGACACAGGAAAACTTTAATGAATCACGCAAATCAAACTCCACCCTCCCCCGAAAAACTGGTTATTGCATCTCGCGAAAGCGCTTTGGCAATGTGGCAGGCAGAACATATCCGGGATAGGCTGGCTGCATTATACCCAAAAACTAACGTCAGTATCCTGGGCATGACGACACAGGGCGATCAGATTCTCAATGTTTCCCTTTCAAAGATTGGCGGCAAGGGCTTATTTGTAAAAGAACTGGAAACTGCTCTGGAAGAGGGTCACGCCGATATCGCGGTGCATTCTCTCAAAGACGTTCCCATGAATATGCCGCCGGGTTTTATGTTGTGCTGCATCGGAAAACGTGAAGACCCCCGTGATGCCTTTGTATCAAACCATTTTACCAATCTGGAAGCGCTTCCGCCGGGTAGTATTGTGGGCACCTCAAGTCTTCGTCGTGAAAGCCAGTTGCGTGCTCGCTTCCCTCATTTAAAAATAGAGCCATTGCGAGGCAATGTACAAACACGCTTGCGCAAACTGGATGAAGGCTTGTATGCAGCAATTATTTTGGCGGCAGCGGGACTTAAACGCTTGGGACTGGGTTACAGGGTGCGAGACTTAATTAGCCCCGAAAATAGCCTGCCTGCCGTTGGTCAGGGTGCATTGGGAATAGAGTGCAGAACTGACCGTCCAGAGTTAGAAGCATTGTTGCGCCCACTGCATGATGCTCATACTGCGGCCTGTGTCTATGCCGAACGCTCCATGAGCCGCGTATTGGCCGGCAGTTGCCAGGTACCACTTGGAGGATTTGCCGAAGTAACCGGCAATGAATTGCGCATGCGTGGATTTGTCGCCAGTCCCGATGGAAAACGACTAATACGGGCCGAACAAACCGGAAGTATCGACAATCCAGAAGCCCTGGGACAAGCCGTTGCAGAATCCCTGCGCGCGCAGGGTGCCGATGAAATCTTGGCACTACTGAATGAATGACACACTGCCATTGGCAGGTTTAAATATTGTCGTTACGCGTCCACGTAATCAACTGACTGAGCTCGATCAACGCATTCGCAAATTGGGAGGTAACTGCATACAATTTCCATTGCTTGAGATTTCGGCATTGTCAGACTTGCAGCCGCTCCGCAATTTAATAAAACGGTTACACAAATTTAAACTGGCCATTTTTATTAGTCCCAATGCGGTGCGGTATGCTATGGAAATGATTCGGAAAGCGGGTGGCTTGCCGCAAGACCTCAAAGTTGCTACGGTAGGCTTGGGCAGCGCAAAAGTATTAAATGAACTTGGTGTTAATCATGTAATCTCACCAACCGAAAAGTTTGACAGTGAATCGCTCCTTGAGTTGCCCGAGTTGAAAAATGTGCAAGGTTTACCTGTGGTCATTTTTCGGGGAGATCCAGGCCGCACCTTACTGGGTGACACCCTTAAAAATCGTGGTGCTGAGGTTGAATATATTACTTGTTATCATCGCACCAAATTATCTTTTGAGGTTTCAGATTTTTTAGATAACAAGCCAAATATACTGTATGTCACCAGTAACGAAGTCATGCAATATTTCTTTAACATGCTTGATACAAAAGCAATAGAAAAATTAAGCGATGTTACGTTGTTTGTATCCAACGCACGCATCGCTTCTACGGCACAACAGCGAGGGTGGTCTAAAATAATGGTAAGTGACGATGGGGATGAGGGATTTTTGACATCAATCGTGGTATGGGCAGAAAATAAAAAGAGGCAGGCTTAGATGAACGACGACAACAAAAATATTTCTGTTGGGGTAGAAACAACCACCCCTCCAGTAATACACAAAAATTTGGTGGCCAAGGCTCTTTCACACTTAAATCCGACGCAACTTACCCTTGTGATAGCAATTATCATTTTTTTGTGGCAATGGGTTGATGCCAAGCAACAAATTACTCAGGTTCAACATATTCTGGCACAACGTCTTGCCGAATTTGATGGTAGTAACAAAGCCAACCTCACCCTTAACCTGCAAAGTCAGGAATTGGTAAGGGAACTCGGTGGCAAACTGAGTTTGCTAGAAAACAAGTATGCTGAATCTCAAAGTCAACGTAGCGCACTCGAAACACTCTATCAAGACTTGGCCAGGAGCCGTGACCAAATGGTATTGGCCGAAGTCGAGCAGTTATTGTTGGTTGCAGGGCAACAACTACAACTATCTAATAACGTAAAAGCCGCGTTGATAGCTATGCAACAGGCTGACAGTCGTTTGCAGCATCTAGACAGACCTGCATTAAGTAGTTTACGTAGCAGCATCAATAACGATATAGCCAGAATTCGCGCACTGCCTGATATTGATATATCCGCCGTCAATTCACGCCTCGACAATCTGATTTCCATCGTAAATCATTTGCCGCTATTACAGGATATTCACAGCGAACAGGATAAGATTGTTGCAACAACTAATGCCAAAGACAATTCTTGGAAATCACTATTAAAAGAATTTTGGGAAGAAATAAAATCCCTTGTTCGCATAGAAAATACTCATCAAGAAGAGATGCCCCTCATACCGCCTTCACAGATTTTCTTTTTGAGAGAAAATCTCAAGCTACGTCTGCTTTCTGCCCGTCTATCCCTTTTGTCACACGATGAAACAAGTTTCAAAAATGACATTAAAGCGACTCAAGACTGGATTAAATTATATTATGACTCACGATCTACAGAGGGCACACAAGCAATCTCGATTCTACAAAAATTGAGCACGTCCAATATCAAAATCGAATTTCCCAATATAAGTGGAAGCCTTGAAGCCGTACGCCATTACCGTGCCTCTCTTGAAAAGGTTGCAAGATGAAATTTGTTCTTTGGATATTGGCAATCTTCGCCGCCGCTGTCGTGGCAACTTTGGCAGCAAAAAATTCCGGTTATGTATTGCTGGTTTATCCGCCTTATCGTATAGAATTGTCACTGACCTTGTTTGTGCTGAGCTTGTTTGCACTACTGTTGTCGACTTATTTTTTAATGAGGTTGAGTCTCGTTTTGCTGCGCTTGCCCAATTACGTGCGCGCGTATCGAGAGCAAAAGGCGTTAAGTATTGGTCGTGCGGCAATGATGGATGCGCTCAAGGCATTTTTTGAAGGACGATACGCAGCGGCTGAACAGGCCGCTGTACATGCTATGGAATCGGGCGAAAAATCCGGCATCAATTCCATCATCGCGGCACGTTCTGCCCATGAATTGCGGGAATTTGATAAACGCGATAAATATCTTGCCAGTGCTGCGGGTAAGTCCGTTGGAGAGTCTACAATGCACCTGATTGCGCAAACTGAGTTTATGCTCGATCAGAAACAACCGTTATCAGCCCTTAATGCATTGAATGAATTAAATACCACCAAACACCATAAACATATTGGAGCATTGCAACTCGAACTTAAGGCTCTTCAACAATCCCAAAATTGGGATGGTGTACTGACCGTCATAACACAATTGGAAAAACGTTCTGCCATCAGCAATACTGCAGCTCTTCTTGCAAGACAACATGCTTGGTTGGAGATGCTGCGCATGCCCCAACAGGATTTGAAATCGTTAATTGCACTGTGGAAATCTATTCCTGACAATTTTAAACTTGAAACCAAAATTGCCGCGACGGCCACTCAAAAATTTATCCAATTTAATGATTGCCAAAGTGCTCAACAACTACTTACAAACAGCTTGAATGCCCATTGGGATAGTGAACTTATTACCCTGTATGGCAATTGCAAAGAAAAAGATCTTCTTCTGGCACAAATCAATCAAGCTGAAAAATGGCTGCCACTTCATCCAGATGATCCGGGACTGCTATTAGCCTTAGGGAAGCTATGCCTGAATCAGGCTTTATGGGGAAAAGCACAAAGTTATCTGGATGCGAGCATCAGTCTTTTACCTTCACGGGAAGCTTATATTTCACTCGCTCAGCTTTCTGACAAGTTACATAAACCCGATGACACCTACAAGTACCAGCAACTGGCAATGGGTCTAAAGTAAACAATGCTACTCATGCGTTACTTGTTTATTTTTGTTTTAACTAGCCCCTGCTTGATTTCAGATTATGCAATATCGGACACCATTTATAAGTGTAAAAGCCAACTGGGGAGCATGTTCTATCAGGAAAAGCCGTGTGAAATAACCAGCAAATCAATTTCTTCCTGGGGTTCAACGGCAGGTGCCGCACTTATTCTCAGTCAAGGTAGTCATGGTCATTATTTTGTTGACGGAGAAGCCAACAGTCACAAGATAAACTTTGTAATCGACACTGGGGCTTCCGTAGTTTCTTTGCCTCAAACTGAGGCAAACTCGGCCGGTTTAAGTTGCCAAAAAAAAGCCTCAATTAAAACCGGTAATGGCACCGTCCAGGTTTGCACCACCCTCATCTCAACTCTCAAATTAGGCAGCTTTTCGCTCAAAGACGTAGAAGCTGTCATCGCACCAAATCTTGGCCAGGCTCTACTTGGTATGAATGTATTAAAACGATTTCGTATCGAACAGGACAGCGGGGAAATGCGACTTACGATGAAATAGGCTACGAATGCAGCCCTTTTATTATTTTGGTTTGATGCGTCAATATCGCGATTTGTATTTTTGTATAAAAGTTTGTGATATTTACGTTCAATTTTAAAAATATCACTCGGCTAATACCGCAGAATGTAGCACGCCAATAACCTTTCCACCATCAATTACGGGTACAGATATCTGAACCGCATTTCTTTTTGTTGTTAAGTCAGGTTTAATTTCATTAGCATCCCAAGGACCTTTCAATCCATTCTGAAATGCAGGTTTACCTCCATTATTATAGAGACGTGGCTTCCCACTAATATATGAAGATGCCACCAGATTTGCGTTTGCATCACGAACGTTCAATTTGTCGATAACACTATCTTCTTCCCAATGTGTAATCAACTTTCCTTCCGCGCTTAGATTGAGCCACATCAAAATTGGATCATCATCGTTCAACTCATCCCATTTTGAGTTATTCATTTCAGTAATCCCCCCCCTTCTGTTCGAATCCCTGACAGCTTCGATAATAAGAGGATCGGCTGCCCATTCAGTTAGTTTTTTCTTATATGCTTCAACTTTTTCCTGAATTTTTTCCGGTAATTGCTCGGCATTGACATTGCCAGCAGTAATTTCAGCTGAACTGAATATTAGTAATGATATAGATAGTATCGACAATATATTCTCGTATAGCTTCTTATACATATTGTGCTTTCTTGTTTTAGGAACCGCGCCGATTATAGAACTAATAAATTTATTTTAAAATAGCCTATGGGGTCAAGTTGTTTCGATTTTAATCTTGGTGGCCACATTTCAATTCAACCTGCCCCTCTAGTTTATTGATTTCAATAGCAAGAATTTAACCAATCTGAAATACATCTAATCCTTTGGCATAAATGTAAATGCGTCGGAGAAAAATTCTTCGTTCGATAGCTTGCAAAGTGCTGTGTAATCGCGGTGAGCAGCTTCAACCACTACAGGAGCTCCACAAGCGTATACCTGATAGGCTGAAAGATCAGGATAGTCTTCCATAACTGCTGAATGAACGAATCCGGTACGCCCCTTCCAGTTATCGGTTGATAATGCTTCTGAAAGTACCGGTGTAAATTTAATACCGCTTGTCTCCCACTTTCGCGCCTTCTCCAGCATATATAGATCGGCTAATTTACGCGCACCCCAATAAAAGTGCATGGTACGCTTGATGCCAATGTGCAGAGCGTGTTCAATTATCGATTTAATCGGCGCAAAACCGGTACCACTGGCGACAAAAATTATGGGTTTATCGGAGTCTTCACGCAGAAAAAATGTTCCGAGGGGTCCCTTGATGCGCAGAATATCGCGCTCTTTCATTTCATTGAAAACATGATGGGTGAAGCTTCCACCCGAAATATTGCGCACATGTAGCTCAAGTAATTCATCGTCGTGCGGCGCATTGGCAAGCGAGAAGCTGCGCGGATTGCCGGTTTTTTGCAAAATATCAACATACTGTCCGGCAAGAAACTGCAAGCGTTCACTGGCTGGGAGCTTGAGGTAAATTATCATCACATCTTCCGCCAGTTTCACCAGTTTGTGTATGCGCGTGGGTAATATTTTGATTGGGATGTCATTGAGCGTACTGACTTCTCGACATTCGATAACCAAATCTGACTTGGGCTTTGCGCAGCAGAACAATGCCATACCCGCGTCTTTTTCTGCATCACTTAGGGTGCTAGCCTGGTGCTTGCCGTAATTGATCTCACCTTGCAGCACTTTGCCTTTACATACACCACACACACCATCACGACAACTGTAGGGCAACGTTATTCCCTGCTTAAGCGCGGCTTCAAGCACGGTCTCATTTTCTTCTACTGAAAACTTATGGCCGCTGGGTTGAATGGTAGTAATAAAAGACATGGAAAATAGACTGAATACGCAAAGGTGAGATTTTAACGCATAATCTCTAGATAGTTACAGGATGGGGAAAGGGAATGAATAGAATTTTAATTGTGGGTTGCGGCGATATAGCCATGCGCGTAGCCAGGCTTTTTGGTCCAAATTTCAAATTATATGGCCTCGTGCGTAATCCAACTTATATTAGTAAATTACGCGAAGCTGCTATCGTGCCTATTATAGGGGATCTTGATGATCGACCCAGCCTACAGCGTGTGGCGGGGCTAGCCAATACAGTGCTGCACTTTGCCCCACCCCCTGCTGCGGAACGTACGTCAGGGTCTTCTGTTTCTTCGTATGCTGACAATCATTACGAATTAACCGATAACCGCACGCGCAATCTGCTTGCTACATTATCGGGCGGTCAACTGCCGCAGCGGTTAATCTATATCAGCACCAGTGGCGTTTATGGTGACTGCAAGGGCGAGCTGGTTGAAGAAACACGCTCTACGCAAGCGCATAACCCACGCGCAAAACTACGTTCCAATGCGGAAAAACAAATTCGACAGTGGGCCCGGCGTAATGGAGTACATGCCAGTATTCTGCGTGTACCAGGCATCTATTCGGCTGATCGCCTTCCACTGGAGCGATTGAAAAAAGGTACGCCAACCATCATAAAAGACGAAGATGGATATACCAACCACATTCACGCCGATGACCTAGCAAGCAGTGTCATTGCAGCACTGCATCACGCAAAACCAAACCGTATTTATCACACTTGTGATGACAGTCAAATGAAGATGGGTGAGTATTTTGATGCCGTAGCAAATGCTTTTAATTTGCCGCACCCGCCCAGGGTGACAAGAGCTGAAGCACAAAACGTACTGTCACCTATGCTCTTATCATTCATGAATGAATCACGTCGATTGAGTAATAAGAGGATGAAACAAGAGCTAAGGGTGGTGATGCGCTACCCGACCGTAGCCCATGCATTGGAAAAAATTTCGCCAGATAAAATCAGGCCTCGTGACTTATCGCAATCAACTGCGCCAACTTATGCTTCGCCGAGCCTGACGCAATTAAATCTGCCGCTTTTTTGACACCCTCAGCAAGAGTAGTGGTTAGTCCAGATGCATATACTGCCGCACCCGCATTGAGTTGCACGATATCGCGTGCCGCACCGGGCCGATTATCCAGAACCCCGAGCAGCATGGTTTTCGCCTCTTCTATCGTGGCAACGCGGATGCTATCCAGTGATGCTCGCTTAAAACCAAACTGCTCCGGGGTCACCGTATATTCGTTTACTTGACCATCTTTTAATTCAGCGACATGGGTCTGTCCACTAATAGTGATCTCGTCCAGGCCATCACTACCGTTTACTACCAATACATGGCGACTTCCGAGGCGCTGCAAAACGCGTGCCTGAATACCGACCAGATCCGGATGGAATACACCCATCACTTGGTTGTCTGCGCCGGCCGGATTGGTCAGCGGCCCTAATACGTTAAACATGGTACGCACTCCCAGTTCACGCCTCACTGGCGCGGCATATTTCATCGCGCCATGAAAATTGGGTGCAAACATAAAACCAATTCCAATCTGGTCTATGCTCTTCCCCACATTCTCGGGAGATAAATTAAGATTGACACCCAATGCCTCCAGAACATCAGCAGAGCCACAAGTAGAAGAAACCGAACGGCCACCGTGCTTGGCCACTTGCGCACCTGCTGCCGAAGCGACGAGCGCACTCGCCGTTGAAATATTAAAGGTGTGTGCTGCATCACCCCCGGTGCCGCAAGTATCCACCAGATATTCGCGCTTGGTGACCGGCACCTTACTGGCAAATTCACGCATCACAAATGCGGCGGCAGATATTTCACCTATTGTTTCTTTCTTGACGCGTAAGCCAATCAAAATACCTGCGATTTGTGCAGCGGTGACCTCACCTTTCATCATCTGGCGCATCAGCGAAACCATCTCATCGTAAAATATTTCTCGTTGCTCAATTAACCGTGTGAGTGCCTGCTGCGGTGTGATCATGATTATTTATTTCCTTCCAGAAAATTTTTCAACATGTCGTGCCCGTGTTCAGTGAGTATGGACTCAGGGTGAAACTGCACGCCTTCAACGGCCAAAGTGCGATGTCGAACACCCATAATTTCACCATCCTCAGTCCAGGCTGTAATTTCAAGACAGTCTGGTAGTGTTTCTTTTTCGATCACCAGCGAATGGTAACGTGTGGCTATAAACGGACTGGGCAAGCCCCGAAACACGCTGGTGTTATTATGGAAGATCGGTGAAGTCTTGCCATGCATCAGCTGTTTGGCATGGATGATTTTGCCACCAAAGGCCTGTCCGATACTTTGGTGTCCGAGACAAACGCCCAGCACAGGAATTTTACCGGCAAATTGTTTGATAACCGCCATCGAAACACCCGCTTCATTGGGCGTACATGGGCCGGGGGAGACAACGATATGCCGCGGATTTAATGCTGCAATTTGTTCTAGGGAAATTTCGTCATTTCGATAAACAACCACCTCCGCACCCAACTCGGCAAAATACTGCACGAGGTTGTAGGTGAAAGAATCGTAATTGTCGATCATTAGCAGCATATCAAACCCTGTTTATTTAAGTTGTAGCCGCAATTATGCAATTACTCTTTCTCGTGGTCTGTATACGCATCATCCTGCATGGCTGCGCGTCTTTCCGCAGCTTCACGCTCCATCCTGATGGCTTTTTCCTGGTAGCTTTCTTTGCGTTTGTTAAGTGCATCAGCTTTCAGTGCAATTGTATTTTCACCGTACAAAACCTGCTTAAGGAAACGGAATCCAAACAGC
>Ga0315270_10000430_pt1 | contig 23313 bp, 14 predicted proteins | sample C1_bottom_MG_FD_204932 | JGI IMG/M metagenome (GOLD analysis project Ga0315270, IMG submission 204932) | Sediment microbial communities from Yellowstone Lake, YNP, Wyoming, USA - C1_bottom | ecosystem: Environmental > Aquatic > Freshwater > Lake > Sediment | place: USA: Wyoming | collected...
AATGCCACAGAACGTTCACCGCAGATCGGAAGAACCGCGAGTTCGTGCCCATGAGTGGCGTCTAATCGATATTGGCTAACGTTAACACAAAGGAACCGATCACGGGAGGACAGGGACAGCGCGCGGATCCCTAAAGAAGACAACAGCAAACGACGAATTTCGTCGCCGAAACGACCACAAAATAGAAGGCGACTTACACCCGCCTGACCCCGACGCACGCATCAACTGTTACCGCTGCTTCCTTCCGGACCTGACGGGGTTGGCAATCTATCGTCGCCGGGAGACCAGTGCAAGCCGCCTAACCTGGTGACTCGAAGCCTCAACTATGGCTCGCGAGTTTAATTTGGCGCGACCGTTCATTTGGCGCCGCGCAAGAATACTACACGTCCGACATCGATTCCATCTTTCCGTTGTTACCAATCGCAAAGTTCAATCCTGCGCTAAACTTATAACCTGCTGCTGACCAAAACAGTCTTCGTCGCGGTACGAGGCCATTTGCGGCAATGCGCCCCAGGTTATTGCCGCCCGAAGCGAAACTCAAGGATAGATACCATGGAAAAGCCCAGCGAACCGACCGTTTATGACAAGACCTTCGTCAAGAGCCGGCCCGTCAGCTCGCTCACTGCATTACCGCGCCTGGGCATGGACGCCGAAAGTTTGCGGCTTGATTTTCGCCGCTACTACACGCACACACTCGGCCGCGATCGCTATTGTCGCTCGCTGCACTACTCCTACGATGCGCTAGCATTATCTATTCGCGACCGTCTAATGGAGCGCTGGAAAAATACCCGTTACGCTTATCGAGAACGGCACTGTAAGCGGACATTTTACCTATCACTCGAATTCTTAATGGGGCGCACCATGGGCAATGCTTTGCTCAATCTAGGCCTATTGGACCCCGCGCATGAAGCCCTCAAAGAGCTGGGCATCCTTTATGAAGAAGTTGCGGAGGCGGAACACGACGCAGGCTTAGGCAATGGCGGCTTGGGTCGACTAGCGGCGTGCTTCTTGGACAGTTGCGCGACCATGCAATTGCCCGTGCTTGGCTATGGTATTCGCTATGAATATGGCATGTTCCGACAGCGAATAGAAAATGGCGAGCAAGTGGAAGAGCCCGACCATTGGCTGCGCGATGGCAACCCGTGGGAACTGGAGCGCCCCGAATATACATGCCGCGTCGCTTTCGGCGGCAATACGGAAACGTTTCGCGATCATGAAGGCCAAAGCCGCATGCGCTGGGTTAACACCCACGACGTCTTGGCAGTACCGTATGACATTCCTGTGCCCGGCTTTGGCAACGAGACCGTGAACACACTGCGTTTGTGGTCGGCTGCTGCAACGGATGAATTCGACCTCGACGAATTTAATGCCGGAAGCTATCCCGAGTCGGTGGCGGCAAAAAGCGACGCCGAAAATATCACCATGGTTCTGTATCCGAACGATGCCAGCGAGAATGGCAAGCAGCTGCGGTTAAAACAGCAATATTTCCTCGCGTCAGCAAGCCTACAAGACGTCTTGCGGCGCTGGGTGGAAGTGTACGGCGAAAATTTCAGCACCTTCGCGGAACAGAATTGTTTTCAAATGAATGACACGCACCCCACCATCGCCGTGGCGGAATTGATGCGCAGACTGCTCGACGAATATCGCATGGATTGGAACCAAGCATGGTCCATCGCCAGCCGCACCATGGCGTACACCAATCACACACTGCTGCCGGAAGCCTTGGAAAAATGGCCAGTACGACTTTTTAGAGAGCTACTACCGCGACTTTTAGAAATCATTTACGAAATCAACGCGCGGTTTCTCGCTGAAGTGGCGCGTCGCTGGCCCGGTGACAACGAACGCCAGCGCCGCATGTCGATCATCGAGGAAGGTCACGAGCAGGAACTGCGCATGGCTCATCTCGCCATCGTCGGCAGCTTTTCGGTAAATGGCGTCGCCGAATTGCATTCTCGTTTGCTCAAAGAAGGCTTATTCCACGACTTTTATGAACTGTGGCCACACAAGTTCAATAACAAAACCAACGGCGTCACCCAGCGACGCTGGTTGGCATTTGCCAACCGAGAACTCAACAAACTCATTTCAGAAAAAATTGGCACCCAGTGGATAACGGATTTGCCACAACTAGCGGAATTAAAGCGCTTCCTCGACAACACCGATTTCCGTCGCCACTGGCGGGACGTCAAGCTCGCGAACAAGCAACGTTTAGCCGAATTGGTACACAAAGACTGTGGCGTGCAATTTAACCCGATTGCGTTGTTTGACGTCCAAGTCAAACGTATACACGAATACAAACGCCAGCTGCTCAATATTCTCCACGTTATTCATCTCTATGACCGCATCAAACGCGGCGACACCGAGAGCTGGGCGCCACGTTGCGTGCTCATCGGCGGCAAAGCGGCGCCCGGTTATGTAATGGCCAAACGCATTATCAAGCTCATCAATAATGTGGCGAGCATGGTCAACAATGACCCCGCAATTGGTGATCAGCTTAAAGTCGCGTTTCTGCCTAACTATCGCGTGACAGCAATGGAAATTATTGCGCCGGGCACAGATCTTTCAGAGCAGATATCGACCGCTGGCAAAGAAGCCTCCGGCACAGGCAATATGAAATTCATGATGAACGGTGCCATCACCATCGGCACGCTCGACGGTGCTAACGTGGAAATTCGCGAAGAAGTCGGCGACGAAAATTTCTTTTTGTTTGGACTCACCACGGAACAAGTTGCAGAAACGCGCAAGCAATACAATCCTCAACAGTACGTCGACAACGACCGCGACTTCGCGCGTGTTATTCAGCTGTTGCGCAGCGGACATTTCAATCAGTTCGAGCAAGGCATTTTTGACGACATCGTTAACGGAATCCTCAATCCGCACGATCCGTGGATGACAGCAGCGGATTTTCGCAGCTACATCGATGCTCAACAGCGAGCAGCGAACGCCTATCAAGACCCGGAACGCTGGACACGCATGAGTATTTTGAACACCGCGTGCAGTGGGAAATTTTCAACCGACCGCACCATGTTGGAATACAACGCGGAAATCTGGAAAATGGAACCCATACGACCGCGACAAGAGCGCTAAGCGGCCCCGCCGCACTCCGAAAAAAGCAACGGGCCGTGTCAACGGCCCGGCACGCGATGCGTTATTGCCACGGTTAGCAGAATTTATCCGGCCGGCCGTGACGCTGATTTCGCTCACGGACATAGATCTAACAATTTGATAGCAAGGGTAACAAAACCATGATTCCCATCCGTTCCACAAAACGAATTATGCGTCGACTTAACCGGCGCCTCGCCACACTACTACTCTCCATTTCGCTGGGTTTGATCGGCTGTGGCGGTGGCGGCGGCTCCAACTTCACCGCAGGTGATTCCAGCAGCGCAAGCGCCGTCGACGGCCAACTCGCCGTCAGCTTGACCGACGCCAAAGGCGATTTTCTCAGTTATACCGTTGACGTAAGCTCGCTGACGCTAACCAAAGAAAACGGCGCCGTGGTCGAAACGGTACCGACCAAAACACAGGTCGATTTCGCACAATATACCGATTTGACTGAGCTCCTGACGGCGGCAAGTATTCCCAGCGGAACGTACACCAGCGCCAAGCTAACGCTCGACTACAGCAACGCCAACATTCAAGTCGAAGATGCCAATGGCAGCGCCCTAAAAGCCAGCAAAATAGTCGGCAGCGACGGCACCACTCCCGTTTCCAAGTTAAGCGTCAACGTTGTTTTGGACAAAAAACAATTGGTCATTGCACCGGGTGTGCCACGCAATCTCACGCTCGATTTCAATTTAGCGCAATCCAACACCGTGACTTTTGATGCGGCAGGTGCGGCGATAGTACAAGTGCAACCCGTTTTAATCGCCGATGTGGAGATGAAAAACGTCAAAGCGCAACGCGTACGCGGCGGATTGAAAAGTGTCGATGTCGCCACAAGCAGCTTTAACGTAGTCCTGCGCCCGTTCGTGCAAACATTTTCCAGCGCAAATCAACTCTCGACTTTTGGCACCGTCAACGTGGCAACGACGAGCAATACCGTTTTTGAAATTGACGGTGTCAGCTATGACGGCACAACCGGCATCAAAACGCTCAACACCATGGGCGCTTTCACTGCCATGGTTGCCATCGGCACAACAAAACTCAATCCATTGCATTTCGAGGCTACCGAAGTGTATGCGGGCTCCAGCGTCGCTGGCGGCACATTGGATGGTGTACGCGGCAACATTGTTTCGCGCAGTGGCGACACACTTGTAGTCAATGGTGCAACCTTGATTCGTAAAGCAGGCACCGTCATTTTCCATGACCAAGTCACGGTGAAAATTGCGGACACCACCAAAGTGAGCCGCCAGCTGGAACACGCCGCCGTCGGCACTTACTCGGTGCAAGATTTGTCGGTGGGCCAGCGCGTATTCGTGGCAGGCACCGTTACGGACAACAATCCCGCGAGCCTTGCGATAGACGCCAGCACTGGACATGTGCGCATGTTAGTCACGGCACTACGCGGCACGGTGGTCACGAAGCAACCATTCGTTTTGAACCTGCAAACAATCGACGGCCGCAAAATCGAGTTGTTCAACTTTACCGGCACGGGAACAACGGGCAATGATGCTAGCCCAGCCACTTATCAAATTGGCGCCGGCAATTTGGACGTGAGCAGCACTAGCGCCGACATGCCGATTTCTGTCCGCGGTTTTGTTGCGCGATTTGGCGCAGCGCCTCCCGATTTCACAGCCATCTCCTTTGTCGACGTGACGGATGTACGCGCGGCACTCTCGGTCTCTTGGCTTCCTCTCGGTAGCACCGCAGCGTTAGGTAGTCCCATCGGCGCCACCACTATTACACTCGATTTAGCCGGCGCTAAATCATCAAGCTTGCGTCGCGCCGGCGTGAATTCCAATGTCACCAGCGGAACACAAATTAAAGCGAGCGACAAACCTTCGGCCTTCGTCATTCGCGAATCTGCTGCAAGTGAAGAACTCTACAGCACCTTCGCCGATTTCGTCGCGGGCCTACAAACACGGTTGAACAGCGGCAAAAAAGTGCAGAGTATTACTGCCTTTGGCAGCTATGCTGACAGCACGGCAATACTGACAAGCAACTTGGTAAGTGTGCAGATGAAATAATTGGGGCGGGACTCGACCCCAGTTTCGTCAACCTAGATTCTGCAGTGGAACCCGTTGCGAGACCGACTAAGGTGCGGAAGATGTGCGAGAAAATTGAAAAATTATCGCGATGGCGTACTCACCCGTACGGTGAGCGATAATTTTTCAATTTTCTCGCGCAGGTTCCGTGCATGAGTCGGTCGTAGTAGGGTTCCACTGCAGAATCTAGGATCAACCAACTGGGGTGAGATTTATCAACACAGCTGTGAACGTCTAGCCGCCCTTGAGTTTCGCCATCACCGCATCCAACGCCCGATCAATAAGAGGCACTTGCTCAAGCCGTCGTGCACCACCGTTAACAAATTCGTCGATCAACTGCGCGCTGTTTCGCTCCGCGACGACTTTGTACATACGATTCACAAAGGTGTAATCATCAAACACCGCGCTGTGCCAAATGAGTTTTCCGCGCACACTGCTTTTGTCGCCTTTGACGAATTCGAGCCACTCACCGGTGGCCAGACTCTGCACAGTATCCGCCGCTTTCTTGCGCGCTTGCTCCATCGGATCTGTGTCCCCTTTTTGCTGCGAGGACTCGGCCAACACCGTGCCCAACGTTCCCTTATTGGATTTTCCCGCCGCCAATTCCTCCGGCAACTTACCGTGCAACAACGCCATGTGTAACGGTTGTAAGGAATGCAAGTGCTGATCAATTTTCGCCGCATCGTAGTCGATGGATTGCAGTCCCGTGCGTAACGAGCGCAGCAAGGTTGGCAACATTTTCACCAAGCGTGTGCGACTCTCGGCGTTTGCTTTCGGTTGAATACTCCAAATCAATTCATCTGCAACTTGAACTGTTCTCTCCCAGGCATCGCCCTTCGATCCACCTTTTTTGTGCGCCGCCTCCAGTACTTCGCGCCACGGCCCAACCAAAAAATCGTGAACAAGCGCCGGGATGGTTTGTTTCGCGATTTTTTGCTCAATGATTTCTTTGACATCGTTTTTGGTGCGGCCAATGATCAGCTCTTGCATCTCGCCGGTTGAGTTTTCCACGGCGACAAATTCGGCGAAGTCATCCAATAATTGTTGAAACAACGACACGTCGGCATCGAAACCGCTGACAATCTTCTCAACAATAGCACTAACCTTTTTATACAGCGGGTCATCGAGTGGATCTTCGCCATGACGCCAGCCGATGCCCGCGTGACCTAATTCGTTTAATAACCGCCGCGCCGGATGGGCGTAGTTGTTAAAAAAATCCTTGTCCAACAATGCAACCTTGAGATATGGCAACTGCAATTTAGAAATCAGCGCACGCAAGCTACCAGGAATATTGTTGTCATCGAGGACAAATTCAAACAACAACGCAACGATGTCGATGGTATTGGCATCCATTTGCGTCACGGGCGTGGGCGCTTGATTTTGATTTGTTTGCAGCTCAGTAATTGCTTTTACTAACGCCGCCGCAAGATCCTGACTTCCCAACGTTCCGCCAGTTATGCCCGATGCCGCGCTACGTTGCAGCGTAGACAATGTATTTACTAACTCGCGGGTCGCTTGCTCCGGAGGCGTCGTTGTCTCACCGTGACCGACAAGACTGCTCGTAGCAAACGTGCCGCCACCCAAGTGACTTCCAAACAATTGATTGAGTTTCTCAAACAAACCGGCGTCCACCATGACACCGCGCTGCGGCACGACTGTCTCGCCTGACGATGTCGTTCGAACAACGGCCGCCGTTGCCGGTTGCTCAGCCGAAGCGGAAGGTTGTTTACGTGGTGCGGCGTTATCCGGTTGGCGCCGAATTACGATTTTAATTTCGGGCAAGATGCCCGCCGCCGCCATATCCGCATTAATCTCGTTATAGACATCGCCTAAACTGCGGGCGATGTGCTTATCAAAAAGTTTGAAGGCGACCTGCTTCATTTCTGTGGTCGCGTCCGTTCCGAGCGACAGCAATGCACCGCGAAATGCCTCGCAAACCACGCGCGGCCCGACCGGAAGCGTTTGTTCGTCAAACTGTGCTCCCGCTAGCACTTGATTGAATCGTTGCGCCAACGCATAGAGACCGTCACCACAGGTGTTGTTGACGCGCTCCACCATCCCCGTGACAGCCAAAGATTCTTCCATTTCCTGCTCATCAACCAATTGCAGCGAAGATTTTTTTGTATCCATCGCCACCTGGCTACTTACCATTGACGGTGCAAAGCCCACAGCGCGGGTAAAATTGGCATCGTAAGACTGAACAAAGTTATCAATTAGCCGCGTATGATGGTCGCGCAACCAACTTGTAATATCAAAAGTGGAACGACGCGCCGCATCCTTGGCGCCCTGCTGATCGGCAAGCGCCGCCAATGCTTCATCAGGGTTTTTTAGCAAAGCATCAAGCTGCTTGCGCACGTACTCACGGAGCTTGCGTTGAGCACTCGCTATATGGGGGGGTAGTAACGCGTTGACTGTCCCGGAAGCCATGGAAATCCAATTCCTACTTGTCCGAGCATAAGTGTCGGCCCACGGGAGCAAGGCTGTAGAAAATTGTGTTTTTTAGTGGAGACCGCGCGAAAAACAGGGAGCGTGTAGAATGTTAATGTGTCTTCCATCTAACTTTTAGAAAATTAAAGAGCACACCGCCGTTCAGGAAGCAAAACGTGTGGCGGGATTTTAAGTCTACCGAGAGGTTAACCGCGATTAACCCCAGAACAAAACAATAATATATATAACAGTTGGCGGAGAGGGAGGGATTCGAACCCCCGGATGGTTTCCCATCAGCGGTTTTCAAGACCGCCGCTTTAGACCGCTCAGCCACCTCTCCGTGTATACACCTTGCCTGCTGGAATGAACCATCCAAACGGGGATCGAAGCTCGGCCGTGCTCGATTCGAGCTACGCCGCACCTCACCCCACTAGCGAGCGAGCCGGATTATAGCCTTCGCGACTCAGAATGGAAACGATCTTGTCGCTATCTGAGCCATTAACCCTTCCGTTCGGGGGTGGATTTTGTTGAGTGTAGCCGGTAACCTTTTCGTTATTCTATGGTCGAACGTTTCGTCAGAGTCTCAGTTAACAACTTGGAGTAGAGCATTTATGGAACGCTATTTGAACGCCGTGACCGCCACTGGCTCGGCCACCGAGGCAACGAGCAAAGTATTACGTAATACATATATGCTGCTGTCGCTAACCCTGCTGTTCAGCGGTGTGATGGCGGCGGTTTCCACAACGGTTCACATTGGCTTGGGTGTGAGCTTGGCGTGCTCGCTCATTTCGATGGCGCTACTTTGGTTTGTAGTGCCGCGCACAGCGCATTCGTCGACCGGCATTGGTGTTGTTTTCCTGGTAACTGGGTTGCTCGGTTTCGGTTTAGGCCCAATCCTGGAACATTACATGGCGATGCGTAACGGTGGACAAGTCGTTGGTATGGCCGTCGGCGGTACAGGCGTTATTTTCCTCGCCATGTCCGCGATTGCGCTCGTTACGCGAAAAGATTTCAGCTTCATGGGCAAGTTCTTGATGGTCGGCATCCTGGTCGCTTTCGTTGCTAGCATCGGTGCCCTGGTTTTCCAAATTCCGGCGCTCGCGTTGGCAGTGTCCGCGATGTTCATGGTGCTGTCGTCCGGCATGATTTTGTGGCAGACAAGTCAAATCATAAACGGTGGTGAAACCAACTATGTGTTGGCAACAGTGTCGCTTTATGTTTCGATCTACAATATTTTTGTTAGCTTGCTGCAATTGCTCGGCTTCGCATCCGGCAGTGATGACTAAAACAGTTTATCCTTTGCGTTAGTGACAGAGCCCCGCTTTTGCGGGGCTCTGTCTTTCCGGCTAGCGGACAACAGGCGCAAAATTCCTATGGAACACCCCTTCGCAGAATTCATCCGCATTCTCGGTCGTGGCAAACGTGGCGCGCGCGACCTCACCGAAGACGAAGCATTCCGCGCGTTCAACATGATTCTGGCGCACGAAGCTAAGCCTGAACAAATTGGCGCTTTGCTGATGCTGCTGCGCATCAAGGAAGAAACGGGCTCTGAACTTGCGGGTTTCATTCGCGCCGCGCGAGCCAATCTTGTTGTGCCGACTCACTTGCCGCCAATTGACCTGGATTGGTCTAGCTACGCAGGCAAGCGACGGCAGTTACCGTGGTTTTTGTTGTCCATATTGCTGTTAGCAAAAAATGGCGTGCGAGTTTTTGTGCATGGACTACGCGAACGGGACGACAGCCGTTTGTATACACGCGCAGCATTACACGCCCTGGGCTACGACGAAGCGACGACAATTGAACAGGCGATCGTTGCAATCGAACAGCACGGTTTCGCGTTCATGAGTTTGGATAACCTCGCTCCCCAATTGTCGGAACTGCTGGCATTACGGGACTTGATGGGATTGCGCTCGCCAGTAAATAGCGTCGTGCGCGCGCTTAACCCGTTGCGCGCGAGCCATTCATTACTGGGCATATTTCATCCCAGCTATCTCGGCATTCACCGCGACGCTGCGATCGCGCTGCGTGAGAGTCACGTGGGCGTAATCAAAGGCGAAGGCGGAGAACTCGAACGCAATCCAGACGTATCCTGCGAGCTTACGGAAGTTCACGGCGGCGAGGTCAGCACGGCAACTTTCCCAGCGTTATTTTCTCAACGCCACATGAAAGACACAGCGATGGATGCCAAACTCTTAGCCGCCGTCTGGCGCGGAGACGTCGACGACGAATACGGCACTGCAGCAACAATAGGAACAGCAGCTATAGCACTAAAAATACTCGGCCGAGCGGCCAACACCGTCGAAGCTGATAAACTTGCGCAAGCCTGGTGGCGCGCGCATGTAGCATAGTGAGCCGTTGCATCTGCAAGCAAAGCGCGCAAGGCCACAGCCAAACGCGCTCAACCGAAACTCATTTGGTCTAAAACATCGTTGTCAGTTCGAGCGCGTAGCGCATGCCAACGCCGTTCAAATTGGCATTGATTGCCGATCCCGCCGTAGTATTGATTACTTTAAAATCGCGACTTGTCGCGTTAAACGTCACACGCGTACGCGGATTAAAATAATATTGCGCACCCAACGAATAAGCTTTGAACTCCGTTTCGAGGATGTCATCTTTCAACACTGTGAGTACTTCGTAACGTCCGTCCAGCTCCCAGCCGGTCGGCAAAAACCTGTATCCGACATTTGCATACCAACCCTGACCTTTGCCATGCAAACCGTCACCACCGGCTGCTGCAAACGTGTTGTAGTCAAAGCTGGGTTTATCAGGCCCCAAAAATATCATCCCACGCGCACGAATAAATTCCGCACCACCGTGCCATTCCGCTTTGCGAAAAGTCATTCCAATCCCGTTGCGATTGCGCGCATACTCGTCATTGATACCGTCGCCGTCACCATCGTAAGTCCGCCTGCCGTTTTGATCCCAGCCGAAAAATTTCATCCCCTGCCGCGCACCGCCCTCACCCGAGAATATTTTTTCAACGGCAAGGTAGCCGTAAATTTCTTTATTGCTATCGTTATCGGAAGCATTGAGCCCATTGCCGTTGCCGTACATTCCTGCATAGCTCAACTCCCATGTATCCATGGCGAGCGAATCAAAAACTTCGACGCCAACATCGCGAAATGCCGCGACAGGCTTGGTAAAGCCGTTGAGAGAAATCCCTGATCGTTCCGGATTGGTCGGCGCAATATTCGTCGAAACCGTAGCATTCGGCACTCGCTCCAGCAGCAACTGATTTGTGACGTTGGTAAATTCAACAAAGTCGGCGCCATCGACGCCAGTCATCCCTTCCTCAGCGCCTGGCGTTTTAAACAAGCCAGCACGCACTCGCGCATGCGGAATGTGATTGAACGTAACACTGGCGTCCGTAAGGCTGACGGTGCGACCTGGCACCGCAGTGATGGCGTTATTACCAAACTCGGTGAGTAGGAAGTAATTTATCTTGTCGTCGCTTGCCACGTTCCGGCCGCGCGCGCCCAACCAAGCGCGATAAATATTGAATCCCTGCTGGCTTGAATAATCGGGCGGCACAAGTTTAGCCGGCACGTAGTTGCCGGAAGAATTGCCGTCGCTTTTATCCACCATATAAAACATTTGCGCGAGGCCAAAGAGCTTCGGCGCAGCGTCACCGCCGGGCGGTTCAGTCCCCTGCAGCATTAACAAATTTGCCGCATAGCCATGGGCTGACCCCAACACACTAACGAGCCCAACAATAAAAGTGAGCGAAGATGCAGGACGAATATTCATAGCACTTTCCTTGACGATGAACGAAGGATTTTCAGCGGCATCCTGCCGCTAGCACAATACGAGTATAGAAACGGATTGGGGAAAAACTAGGACGACGTCGCAAGACATTGCTGCGCGGGGAGAGCTCAGGAGGGAATTTTCATCGCGCGCGACCAAATCGTACGGATCGATTGCGCGAGTGTCATCGGATCAAAGGGTTTTGGGATGACATCAATTGCGCCAAGTTTTTTGTACTCCTCGACCTCTTTTGGCTGCACCTTCGCCGTCATAAAGATTACTGGCGTATGCATCATGTTCGGCAACAAGCGCAGTGCGCGCATGGTAGCCGGCCCGTCCAGACCAGGCATCATGACATCGAGCAAAATGAGATCCGCCGTCGCCTGAGGCGCCTTTTTTAGCGCTTCCTCACCCGAAGCACTCATGGTAACTTGAAAACCACCGACCATTTCGAGCGCAATTTTGGCAATCTCGCGAATATCCGGCTCGTCTTCGACGTAGAAAATTTTCGTTAATTCTTGCCCCGCCACAGCCACTCCTTTGCATAACAAATCTAAAATATACTCGCTGTATCGACAGTGCACCCGTACGGGTTTAACTAATTTCATTCACCAAAGTGCAACATTATTTTTGAAACCATTTAACACAGCAGACGCATGAACAGGCATTCGGACTTGATTATGCCTTCAGCGAGTATCGGCGAATGAGACTACAACGCGCCGCTGCACGGTTAAAGGCAATCGCCGACGAGCCGAAACAGACGAAGACAAGGAGGACATCCTCAGCAAGGCGCGCCACAAGATCTCATGAACGATCAATCCCCTTCAACAACACACGCAGCGGCTTGGCCGCTGGTGGCGATTGGCGGCGTACTGGCGTTGATTGCCTATTTCACGCCCGCCGCTCTAGCCGGCAGCTTATTCGTTTTGCTAACTACCGTTGCTGCGGTCATCCACTGCGCGCGCATTGTTAACAATGTCCGCGCTGCAGAACACAACTATCAAAGCACGCAGAGCACCCAGGCAGCCGAGCAGCAGCTTCGTCAGGATGTTGCCGGACTCACAAGTGAAATCGGTCAGATGTTGCGTCGACACCGCCAAAGTATTGAGAAGCTCAAAGATGAAGTAGCACGCGCTGTGGCTCAGCTAAACGAATCCTTCACGCAACTCAACCAAGGAGCAACGGAGCAGCAGGCGATATTGATTGCCATACTCCAGCGCATCGCGGGGCAGAAGCACGACGGCGCACGCGCATTGACAATTGAATCCTTTGCCAACGACACCCGTGGGATATTGGAGCGCTTTACAAATCTTCTCGTTGAAGTGAGCGACAAAAGCATCAACAGCGCGCACAAAACGACGGACATGACCAACCAGTTACAAGCCATCTTCGAGCTCATCGGCCAAGTCAAAGGGATCGCTGAACAAACAAACCTGTTGGCGCTCAATGCCGCAATCGAAGCGGCTCGCGCCGGGGACGCTGGCCGCGGCTTCGCCGTTGTCGCGCAGGAAGTGCGCAAGCTATCAAAAGACTCCGACAGCCTCAATTCCGACATCCGCTCAAAAGCGGAACACGCAGGCGAAACCATTAAAGAAGTCCAAAGTATCATCGGGGAAATGGCATCAATCGACATGAACATGGCCATTTCGGCCAAAGGCCACGTAGATGAAATGCTGCTCGAACTAAAAGACATGAACGATGCAATGTCATCTGCCGTAACAAACTCGCAAACTATCAGCAAAGATATCCACGCACAAGTTGTAGCTGCCGTCGAAGCTTTGCAGTTCGAAGATTTTGTCGCCCAACGCGCGGACCACCTAACCGCAATCGCTTCCCAGTTTGATCAAACTCTTTCAGGCCTGGGAAATTTAACAAATGGTAGTAACATGCAGGTAACGCTGACCGAAACCATTAACCAATTGCGCGCACTTAACACTCAAGCACAACAACATGCATCGCGTAGCGCCGGACGACGCACCGGAACTAAGGATCCTGATGCCATCGAACTTTTTTAGCGCAATCTTAGAATGCAAGGTGCGACCCATTAGGCAGTGACACTTAGCTACAGCCATCATAGAAAAGGAGCAGCGAATGACCATCAGTACAACTACATCCCACGACGGCAACACGATCACTATTCGTGTTAAAGGTCGCTTTGACTTTAACTTAGTACAAGACTTTCGCTGCGCCTACCAAGAGCAAAAAAAACCAACAGCAAACTATGTTATCGACCTTGCCGATACCGACTACATGGACAGTGCAGCCTTAGGCATGCTCTTGCATCTCTGGCGCTTCGCGGGCGGGGAAAAAGCGCGAGTCAAAGTAATTAACTGTCGACCCGGCGTGCGAAAGATCTTTGAGATTACGCACTTCGACAAAAAAATCGAGGTCGCATAATTCGAACACCACCCACTTTTTACGCGCGGCACAGCACTCATGAACACTTCTTCGCGAGATTTTCGTTCCGAAAGCACACGCATATTGCGTGTACTGATCGCCGACGACGAGGATTTCAGTCGTACATACCTGCAGATCCTCTTGTCCGCCCAAGGCTATCAGTGCCTGGAAGCCAGCAACGGACAACAAGCAGTGGATGTCTTTGCTCAAGAGCAGCCCGACATCGTTATCATGGACGTGTTGATGCCAAAAATGAACGGCTATGAAGCTACTCAGCTAATAAAACAGCAAAGCAAGCACTCCCACGTTCCGGTTATTTTTCTGACAGGCCTCACGGACACGCCTGCGCTTTCGAAGTGCATTGCATCAGGCGGTGATGACTTCATCACCAAACCATTCAATGAACTTATTTTAACCGCCAAAATTAACGCGCACGCACGCATCCGGCGCCTGACGCTGGACATTGAAGCGCGCAACAAACAGCTCGCTTATTTCAAGAGCCTCACCGAACGAGAACATGTTATTGCCGAGAGAGTGCTAAGTCGCACGTTAGCATCCGGCCAAGTACAGCCCACGAACGTCCGCACTCACCTCTCACCCGTCGCGCTGTTTAACGGCGACATGTTTCAAACGGCAGTGAGCCCCTATGGCGATTTGTTTATATTACTCGGCGACTTTACCGGTCACGGTCTTTCCGCTGCCATTGGCACGTTGCCGGTTAATGAAGTGTTCCATTCGCTCGTGCGTAACGAACGCGGCGTTGGCCAAATTGCGCACGAATTGAACCAACGCCTCACCAATATTTTACCCGATGATATGTTTCTCGCCGCCGCGATACTTTCCATCAGCCGGGACGGAACGGAATTAAATCTGTGGTCTGGTGGCCTGCCAGAAATCCTATTGACCGATAGTCGCGGCAATGTACTGGAAAAGTTAGCGCCTCAACATATGCCGTTAGGCATCCTGCAGGATTTCGAATTTGACACGGCCATTCAACTTCGCAAACTCAACATAGGCGACAGACTTTATCTCTACACCGACGGCGTCACTGAAGCGCGCGACGCCAACGACGAAATGTTTGGTGATCAGCGTCTCATTGAAACGATCGCGGCCGCCGGCGACCACGATCGAATCGCTTTTGTGCTCCAGACCTTGGAAACGTTTACGAACGGCCACAATCAAACCGACGATATTTCCCTTATCGAAATTTCCGCCGTACCCATTGTTATTGATACTTTGGAATCGCCAACCGAGCGCCCAAATTCATTTCCGTGGCAGCTGACCATTCCACTGCGTGGCCAAGCGCTGTGCACAGTCAATCCTATCCCGTATTTATTCGATGTACTGTCGCGCACTGACCTTCCAGCTGACCACCGCGACATCGTCTGCACGTTACTATCCGAGCTGTATTCCAACTCCGTGGAACACGGCGTACTTGGCCTGAATTCCGGGGAGAAATCTCATGAAGACGGGTATGTCGAGTATTACGCCAAACGCGTGAATGAGCTGCCGCAAGTAAACAAAGGTTTCGTAAACCTAAGCATCGGCTACGCACCGCTCGCCGCCGGCGGACGTGTCACCATGACCGTCCAAGACAGCGGAACTGGTTTTTTGAGTGACCCGCTCAAGGTCCACAGCACCGCAGACGACGAACGCTTTCACGGTCTCGATATGCTGCGTGAACTTTGCGAATCGCTCAGCTATGATCGCGCAACGAATACCATGCGCGCCGTATACCGATGGAACGCACCGACAACCTGACCGGCGCTGGCGCTACGTCCAACATCATTGACTAGGATCTATGTTTTTACTTCCCGCCATGCAGCCAACACGGGAAAATACAAACCGAGACGGATTGGCCGCCGGTCATACGCTCCCATTAACTGCGCATATCGAGCCAGCTGCCCACGGTAACGTGTGGTCTCGCTGTCGAGAAACTCGTCAACATCGGTCCCCTTATGTGCGCCGGTTTTGTAATCGATAATCCAGCGGACGCCGTGATCATCAACGAACGTGCGATCGATTACGATGTTATGCACGGCACCATCGATCACTCCCGACAACGCTAATTCGCACTGACTGTCCCTCCATTGGTGATTGAGCAGCCACCGGCCCTGCGCGTCGGACAACACATTGCATATCGCTTCGATCACACGCTGGGAAGTCCAAGACAAATCCGTTTCCAACACACCCAACGCAGCCAATTCACGCCGAACATGGTTTGTACGCTGTGTAACTTTGGAAACTGTCCAGTGTTCAAAGCCAGTTTCCGTAATCGTGCGTAGCAAGCTGTGCACAACGGTTCCCACCAACTGCGCATTCTGTGACGCCCAGGAAAATTCAATCTCCTCGCCATCATTGCGAAGTCTTTGGGCAAACGCCAGCGGTGATTCTGTCTTAAGTAAAGCGGTAGGTGGAGCAGGAATAACGTAATCGACTGGCAACCTGCGCCACTGCGGTGCCGGCGCCGCATCGACCAGCAGGTTCGACAACTGTTCATGATGGGTGTGCAATCCCAATACAAAGTCGCCCGCTACAACAGGCCACAATTGCGCTAAAAACGACCCACTCCGTGGTGACGGCAGTACATCGGCCTCACCTTCTTTCGCAACGACATGTCCAAGCAAATGCAAGCGTTGCCGGGCACGTGTCGTTGCTACATACAACAAGCGACCTGCTTCATTCGCTTGTTTTCGCTGCTCGATTTTGCGCAAGTACCTATAGGTTTGATCGTCTTCTTGGTCTTTCGCCTTGATTGGCGCCAACAGCAAGTCGCTTTGCTCTCCGGTCGTGGCGCGTTCTGCCCACAATAGCAATGCTGAAGATTCTGCACGCGAGCTGCGACCCAGACCCGGTAAAATTACCACATCGAATTCCAAACCCTTTGCACGATGAATGGTCATCAACTGGACATTCGCCTGTTCGGCAGTATTTGGTTTGGCATAAAGACGTTCCATGCGCGCAAACAACATATCGAGATCGACGAAACCATACTCGCGCTCCATCTCGACTAACAAATCGAAATAAGAGCGCGCATCGGCCAGCGCGGCTGCACTATCGACACAAGCGGGCCCGCCCAAGGCTAACCAAGCCATCTCCACCATGGTTTGCACTTGCAAGCCACCTTGCTGCATCATGAAGGGCTGCAACGCCGTAACGAAGCGGCGTACACGCGCCAGTCCATCCGCCGACAACTCGCGCAACGCCGTTTCATCACCACAACGTTGCCAGATCAATTGGGTTGCCGGCATCGCAAGAACCTGAAGATCACGCAGCGTCAAACCACACCACGGTCCACGCAACAACGCCAACCATGCGACCCGATCATGCCAGAACAACAAAGCGCGCGTTAGCGCCAACAGATCTTGAATGTGCGCCGTATGCAACAAGTGATCGATTTCAACGGCGCGATAAGCAATATTGTGGCGTTTTAACTGCTGCGCAATCACCGCCACGTGGCGTCGAGAACGCACCAAGATGGCAATACTGGCTGCGTTATTTTCTTGAATTGACTGGCGCACAATGCGTAATACTTCAGCGGCCTCAACCAACGCATCACCGGTAAAAAACGGATGCACTTGCACCGCCTCGCCCAAAGTAAAATCACGCGCCGCGATGGCCGCCGCGTGGGGAACGGCACCCATCTCTGCGTTTTCGTGTTGCGGCAAAATGGCGCGAAAAGTCGCATTTACCCATTCGACAATTCCAGCGTTCGAACGGAAATTGACGGTTAACGTCAGCGACTGTAGTTGGATGTGATTGATACCACGCTGACGTGCTGACAAAAACAAACCGACGTCCGCCTGGCGAAATCGATAAATAGATTGCATCGGATCGCCGACCAAAAATAACGTGCGACCGTCACCCTCTTGCCAGCCCGCCGTCAATTTTTCCAGCAACAAAAATTGACTAAACGAAGTATCTTGAAACTCATCGACCAACAGGTGTCGAATGCGGTAATCAAGCGCCAACGCCAAATCCGTCGGTGCCTCCGGTTCGCCCAAGCCCTGTAACGCGGCGTGCATGACTTGTGGAAAATCGACTCGGCCACGATGACGAAAGACTTCGTATAGCTGTGCGCTCGCAATCGGCAGCAGCTGAAACAACGCTTGCAATATCCGCCACTGATTTTCGTCGTAAGATACTGGAGGCAAGTCGCGCACAGCGTGCAATTTTTCGCGCAACTCATCGTTGCCAGTGAGTGACTCCAACAACGCAAGGCAACGTTGTTTCATTTCCTTCACTTGCTCAATGCGAGCAGGAGTATCGCCAGGCGCCTTCGTCGGAAAGCCTTGGCGACGAGTAATGGCTTTACGCCACGTTCCATCGCCAGTGACTAACATCTCAGCGAGCGCCGTCCATAACGCAAGATCATCGGCGTGAGCTGTCGGCCAAGCTATTTGCGCGCTGAACGCAATTAAATCGCTGTCGATGTCGGCCGCACGAAGCTCCGTTGCCGCATAGCGTGCAAGGGTAACAAGTTCTTGCCGCAACGATGTGGATAGCATCGTGTCAAGTTCAACTAAGTAACCATCGACTACCCGCCGCAAGGCATTTTCTAGATGCGCACGAATATCACGTCGGCGCGGCGCCGCCACCACATGGCGTAACCACTGATCGCGGCGCGCCAACATATCACCGAGGAGACGCTCGACTTCCGCGAAGTTGTTGTCGAGATGTAAGAGCAACGTAGCAACCGCTGTGGACCACGGCATCTCGTCATCTAACATAGCCAAGGTATTTTGTACGGCCTGCGCGTACAACGGCGCGGCATCCTCCGTTTGTTGCGCCGCCGCACCAAAGCGCGCCGTAACCGGCATTTGTTGCGTCAAACTCGCACAGAGAGAGTCAATGGTTTGAATACGCAAGCGCATAGGATTGTTGAGCACATCCCACTGCAATTCGCCGTCGCGGACCAAAACTTGCCCGGCCAATTGCCAGGTGACACGATCATGGTCATTTTTTGGCGTAGCTGTGTTTGCCGCCGCACGCAAAGCAGCAAGAATGCGTCCACGCATTTCGGCTGCCGCTTTGCGTGTAAAGGTGATCGCGATGATTTCTTCCGGTGCATCCACCTGCGCCAGCAATAGCAAATAGCGCTGAACTAGGAGACCTGTTTTACCCGATCCCGCTGGCGCTTGCACGATAAAGGAACGTTGCGCATCCAATGCAGCAAAGCGTTGGGCCGCATCAGCTACGCTCATCGACTAACTCCTCGTCGCCGTTGTTTTCTGCGGCAGCGTCTTGATCGTAGAGACGACAACACGTTTGCAAATCGCAATAACGACACGTCGTTGCACCTTGCTTTGGGTCAATTGTGGCAATCCCGTTGGCGAAATCTGTCGCCAACTGCGTTAAATCTGTTTGCCACTGCGCGATCTGTTGCGGCCAACTGATTGTGCCTCCGGCAGACATTCGGCTGTCTTCTGCAAAGGCTTTTACTTTGGGCGCCAACGCTGATTCACGCGCCGTACCGACGAAGCTAGACTCGCCTGTTTTCACGATGGCAAACAGCAACGCGGCTAACTCCTCCCCAAAATGAATTGCGTATAAAGGCAACTGCGGTTGATTCGGCCGCGGCCCCAACCAAGCATTCGCGCTCGCGGGGGCAGTTTTGTAGTCAATCACCGCAAACCCGTCGCCTACACGATCGACGCGATCCATACGCGCACGAACACGCAGCGGGCCCACGGTGAAAACACGTTCCGCTTCCAACTCACTTACCTCGAACGGCGCGCGCTGATGTTCTATTCGCAGCCATGTATCAAGCAATGTTTCCAATCGTTGCTGTTCGAGCGCCGCAAGCGCTGACGACAACGTCAACGGACGGCGCAGACGTAACGCCGCAATCGCCTGTGTTACCGCTGCCACGATCATGCCCCGCTGCGCGTCTTGCGCCAACAAGCGTGACAACGTTTCATGGTCGCGCAAATTTTGCCAAAGGCGGTGCAATGCGCCATGCAATACAATGCCGCGATCACGCGCCGATAGACCAAAGCGAGGCATGTCAACGTCACGGGCGAGCAAGCGGTGATGTACATACGCGCGAAACGGGCAGGCGGCTTGATCTTCGAACATAGCAGCGCCACCCGCCACGAGGGCGTCGCGCGGCACCAGCGATGCGGCAACGTCATACCATGGTTCTTGTCGCGCGGATCGATGAACGGACTCCCACCAAGTAAACTCACGCCACTGTGGCAAGCTCTCTGGTTCACAAGCAACCAGGTGTGAAATTAGTGGGCTAACATGTAGTTCGCGGTCCGCCATTTGTACCGGATAACTAAACACGACTCGATCCGCTAGCATTCCTACGTATTCAACAAAACGTCGGCCTTCTTGCAACATGCTCGCGGAACTAGCACCCGGAATATTCAGCCGCCGCTGCAGCGAGAAAGGAATAAATGGATTGGGTTTTGGCGCGGTCGGCAACGAATCGTCGTCGCATCCCATCACCCAACAATAATCGAAGCCCGCGCCCTGAATATCGCGCGGGCTCAGCAGTTGCACCGGCGCGAGCACGTTATCATCGACAAGAGTTGTTTCGTCCGCGAGCAAACGCAAGCTGGTACATGCTTGTTCCAAGTGAATATCACCCAAAACACGGCTCAAGGCAGCGAAACGCTCTAACAATTGGCGCCAGTGATCGGCCAAATCGATCGGTGTCACCGGTTGCCACGCGATCGATTTTAATAACGCGCTAATAGCATCCAGCCATTGGCGCGGCGATGCTGCTTCGGCCCACGATTCTTGACATTGACTAAGCGCATCAAGCGCAGCCCACGTCGCTGCAAGATCGCAATTTGCCGACTCAAGCTCGCGACGCTTCTCCAGCAACCCAATAAGACTCACCTTCGCTTCGCACGCGTTGCGCAATAGACCCTCAGCACGCATACGTTCGGGTCGCTCACTCTCACCATTGCCCCAAAATGGCGACAGCCACAATTGGACAAATTCGCCGTAGGACAAAGGCGCTTGAATCCAATTCAACAATAGCCAGACGCAGCGAATACTAGGCAATGTAGCGAGCACTGCACCGCCCGCTACGTGAACGAGTTTTTGTACTGATGAGGCGAAGGGAAAGGGAGCTGGCGACAACACTTCGCGAAAAATGCGCTCGATAGTTTCACGCTGCGCGGTCAGGTTAGGGACGACAATGGCAATGCGTACGGAAGCATCCGCCGCTAGTAACGCTCGCGTCCAGCGCGCCGCGAGATAACATTCGCTGACATCATCCGGACATGCAACGCTTACCGCTTCGCTGACGATTGAACGCTGACGCCAGTGTTCGCAACGCATTCCGTGTTCACTCAAGCGCCGCAAGAAGCGTTCGGCCTGAGGCGACAACACATCAAAATCCAGCAATACAATGTGACGCGGCAAGTGGTTCCGCAGCGTCGACAACGTAGCAAAAAGAACATCCGGAAGACGGGCGACATCAATTAAACTATGACGGTCTAGCCAGGCGGTGAATTGCTCCGCATAGTCACTGAACGCAGCACAGTCCTCGTTCAGAGGCGGCCGCCACGTTGCGGGTGGGATATCCCATTGCCAAGCCGTTCGCCAAGCCGATTGCGCTGAACGCGCAGTATTGGCGAGCTGTATGAACGACTCAGCTCGCTCGCTCGCTGCAATGACGCGCTGCCAAATCGCCCGCTCTTCATGATCCGGTAAAAGCCGAGGCAATGGCGATTCGCTGGTAAGCAGTGCCCGCTCACGACACCGATTCCAAAGTTGCGCTAGCCATGCACCAAATGCGGATACGGGCAACGAAATCCAAGCGTGTTGCCCACTCGCGAGCTGATGTTCGGCGTAGTCGAGTTGCAGCTGCCGCGCCACGCGCGGCGTTGGCGTAATGACAACGGTGTCCGGATTGAGCGCAGCAAACATCGCCGCGCGCCGCACACGCGCGTCGCCGGAAAAAATGCGCTCTGAAAATTGATGATCCGTCATGGAAGCTACATCCCTTGTAACGCCGAGTGCGCCATCCATGGAGCCTGACTAACTATCCTGACTGCTTATCAAACAGCCGGAACAGATTCTCCCACATAGGACCAAATAAGATACAGCTCATATTGAACGAGCGAGAAGTAGCCAACGAAAAATCCATAGAGAAGAAAACGCACGGGAATTAAGCGCAGCCAACGAAAGTTTATATGCGCAATTAACGATGCAATGCCAAGCGCCGTCGTCGCCAATTTGACGTAAACAAAACCAATCAGGTATTCATTTGACAAAAAATAGCGCAGCAAAGGATTTTCTTCCTGCGCGCCGTGGGGCAGCAAGGCAAGCGTAAGAAACCCATCCATCGCTGACAGCAGGAGTAGGCCAATAGAAAAATAGCGCCACATTGGGGCGTAGCGATCGACATAGACTTCTGCACTATCCGACCCACGGCGGCCGCGACGCTGCCGTTGGCCGGTCAAGCTCACCCGCCGCAACGGATGAGTTCGTCGTCTGCGACGATCATTTTCGTGCCGACGATCAAAAGTTCTGCTGACCAGATGATTGTCCAGGGAACTTACCACGCTAAATTTATTCCGATCGGCTGGTTAACAACACGAGGCGTTGCGCCTAAATCGATGCCGGCATTGATTTGTGTAGCAGACTCAGCACAATTGGTGCCAACCGCGTTGAAACTGAAATTTTCAACAACTTAACGAGGAAACAAGAACTCACCGGACAACACAAATGCATAGCATGCAAAATTATTCGACAGGCTACTGCGACGAACCGGCGTGGCCGTATGCGCCTCGGGTTGTGACCCTGAGCGCGGACCGATATACTCGGGCGCTGCGTTAGCAAACGCAAATGCATCGTCACAGAACGATGCCATAAAACGATTCAAGAACAACGACCAGAGTTAGGGGGCGCACACATGCACATGGTAAATATTCTGTTAGTTCGGGCCATTCAGTTGATCGCATGCATGTTTTTTACATCGGCGGTATTGATTTACGGCGGGGCTCTGTTGCTCGTGCCGTTGGCGGTGCTAAAGGCCATGGTCAGCCTGTTGGCCGACGGAATTGGCTTTAATGGAATTTTCGCGACGATCATTGCCGTACCGGCACTGTTTTGGCTGGGCTTGCGCGTAAAATCTCTTCCCGGCGTTACACCGATGCTTGTTGACACAGGCTGGGCGTTGTTACACATGGGCGTTGAAAATTTCCGCAAATTCGATGACATCGCCCACTCCGTGAAAGGAGCAAAAGCGCGCGTGGCTACCAGCAATACTTAGTATGTAGATGCATCGCCCTGATTCAAACGGCAAGCGGTTTAGAATCAGGGCTAGCCGCACACCTTAGGGCTTCTTTTTTGTCGTTGTTGCAGCAGACTCACCCTCCGTCGGTTGCCTCCTAAACTTGCGTCACTTGGCCGACGCACCCCTGTTCTTACCGCCGCTGTTCTCACAAAACGCTAAGCAACGCTTAAGCTTGCTCCGTATAATCTAGCAAGATGCTCGCGTGCGCGAGCGCCAGAGTTGTCCAATACAAGATGAGCCTGAACGAGGGGCGCGTTTCCAACGCAAGATGAGCCTGAACTGATCGTCACTTGTTGTTCATGATGGGAGGATGAACGCCATCATGAATGACTCGACACTTAA
>Ga0315270_10000431_pt1 | contig 23312 bp, 27 predicted proteins | sample C1_bottom_MG_FD_204932 | JGI IMG/M metagenome (GOLD analysis project Ga0315270, IMG submission 204932) | Sediment microbial communities from Yellowstone Lake, YNP, Wyoming, USA - C1_bottom | ecosystem: Environmental > Aquatic > Freshwater > Lake > Sediment | place: USA: Wyoming | collected...
CCACACTATAATTTCGGCAAATTCATCCTTCGACAAGTTCAGGACGAACGGAATCGGTGTTTCAAGTGTGTGAGTTATTTTATGCACATTATATAGAGCCACTTGCAAAATTACCGACCGGAAAATGCGGCAAGTTAATATCGGTTCCCGAAAAACCATTTTTTGAACAGGAATAGTGCAGGGAACGCTATTTTTGGATCACTACCCCGTTATTTCTTCGTTTTTATAAAAATCAGGACATAATTAACCCTTTAATTCCTTAAAGTCCTGCGGTTAAAGCTTCCGGTACTATTTTTTAGGTCACCAAAATCATCATCTGATTCGCGGTTAGCGCCAGAATGCCAAACATCAAATGACACATCACTTTAGCATGTCCACGCACACGAACGACTCGACCGCCAAACTCATCTTTCAACCGTGCATTAACGCGTTCAACCGTACTGCGTTCGTTATAACGTAGGACTTCGGCCGTTTTATGCCCGACCCGCTGACAACGTTTCTTTTCAGCCGTCAGTTCATTTTTTAGAGCTTGATCCCTGCGTGGGTGTACATCAATCAGCGGGATGTGTCCCAGTTCTCGGCTCATGGCGTGAATGTGTGGCACATCGTAGGCAGAGTCCATGACATCATAGAGATTGATTACTCTTTCGTTACTGATCTTGGCTAAGGGAATAGCAACCTGGCTATCGTGCGTAGACGCTGAAGTTAAGATCGCACTAATGGGAATGCCGCCATCTGCGACATCAATGTGCAATTTATAGCCTATCCAGCTAACTTTATAACCCTTGCTGTTTTTCTTGGTACCCACGTCGCATGCTGTCGGTAAGTCATTGAGCATGTCAGTCAGATTCATGCCACCCGCTTGCTTTTCAATCCGCGTCAACGCTTTAACGCGGACTTCGCCCTTTTTAGGTCGGCCGCGTTTGGCAGCAACTTTCTTGGCGGGCTCTTTTTAAATCGGTTTTTCTCGTGCTTCTATCGCTGTGGAATCCCGTGAGTTATGCCCGACTATTTCGTTGGCATAGCTTTTCTTAATAAACGCCGCATGGATTCGCTCGGGTAACTGAGAAACCGAGAACTCAGCAAAAGCACGAGAGAATACCGATTCATCAGGAATATCGTGTAGACGTTCCCAGCCGCAAATTCGTCTTAAGGACTTATCCGTTGCCAATCGATCCAGCAATGCGCGCGTCGTCGGCATGTTGTAAATCATTTTCGCCACAAACGCTCTGGCAATAGCGCTTCGATCTTTAGGCGGACGACCTGGAAAGCCACGACTGGAATAGATAAATTCCTCAATACGGAGTATTTCTAAGGTGGTTACCAACTCCTGTTGTTTCTTGGTAAGATCGCCTAGTTCTTCAGCTAACCAAGGAAATAATGAGCCTTGTATAGCAAGCCATGCCTGTGATAAAGTTTCTCGTAACATGCTAATTTAATGTTATTTTTTGTTTTTTGAAGCGTCTAATTTATCATTTTTCGGCCGGTTAATTTTCTTTTTTTTCCTTCAGGCTATTAATTCCGTTCGCTTTAATGAGTTTTGCAAGTGGTTCAAAAGTAAAAGTTATAGAGTAAATGAACAAATGACAGGGCAGGGTTGAAGACTGATTGCCCGGTTCCTGTATTATGCCCACACTCCATTACACTTATTTGGTCATGACCAAATTTTAGGCCAAAACAAAGCGAACGCGGGCAATTAACTAAATTGATATTTTTGGCCGTCAGCAGTTGGCCGTAATCCGGCGATCACTTTTAACTAAAAATCATCACACTTTGAAGGTAGCTCGCTATTTTTACCCTTTATTACAGCCATGTGGAATTAACCACGAAGCCGGTTGTTTGTCGTGCTTAGCATAATCGGCAACCGGAATCTTTTCGCCGGTTACGCGTTCAATTTCATCAACGGAAACCAAATAATCATCCAGGTGTTTTCTAGTAGCTTCTTGCGTGTTTGGAACAATCCAGGCAATTGCACGTTCATCTTGACCTGTGCCACGAATGACCACTTTCCAATAAGCATCCGGCGTTTTAATGCCGTGCGATTGCACAAAGTAATCATCTTCAGGGTTATTGCCCCAGATTACTCCGCCAATAACCAGTAGTTCATCAATGTCTCGGTAACATTCTATAATTTCTTCTGTTTGTAGCCAGGCACCACGATTCATATTTGCAGCTTGTGGGAGAATGTTGGTCATGGTATTTGTGGCTTTAATCGCATCTTCTGAAGCATCAAGATGGGAAGCATGCAAAACCGGGGGAGGCACTCAACGACGAATTGGAACAAACGTTTCGAGACTGGCATCTCGGCTTTCGGCAGGAAATACTGCGGCGCAATCAGTCGAAAAATACCTGTTTCCTGTCAGCTCAAATTCAATAATAACATTGGCTCCGACTGCCTCCCCCAGTTTTGCATGCTCTCCTTATAGAGTCAGTTAATCTGGGATGAAAATACCTGATAAGTGCAAGAAATGGCGATTATGAAATCAAGAAATTACACATACAGATGAGTATTTATTTGGAAAATTTTTCTGGCCTGTTCGCTTAACTCACATGGAAATACCAATTTCGAAGGGGTGCAACCATAAAATGGGTTTTTCTTTTAAAGCTAAATATTAAATAACGTGCGCTTCCGCCAAAACGTGGCTCTGCTCATGCCCAGCGAACTGGCCGCCATACCTATCTGGCCGTGACTTTGCTCTAGTGCCTTTCGGATAGCGGCCATTTCATCTTCTGGAGTAAGTGCTTGATTGTGGCTATGCGATACTTTCAGTGTGTTAACAACACGCGGTTCCCTGAATTCCGGCGGTAATTCCGACAAACGTAAAGTCGCACCCCTACCTACAGCAAAGGTGTATTCCACGACATTGTGAAGTTCTCGGATATTCCCAGGCCAGCGGTAATCCAGTAACACCTTCATTGCATCGGGGTCGATTTTTTCAATGACCCGTATCCGATTATCGTTGTGCTGCTCAATGAAATGCCAAATCAACAGGCTAATATCTTCCCGCCGCTCACGTAAAGGTGGTAAAAAAATAGGGACGACTCGCAACCGGTACATCAAATCTTCACGGAAATGTCCGCTTTTGACTTCTTCGCGTAATGAACAGTGGGTTGCGGCCACAATACGGACATCGACATCAATGCTATGGCTTCCACCGACCGGGATATAGTTTCTTTCTTGTAACACCCTGAGCAATTTAGCCTGCAATTCTAAAGGCAGTTCGGCAACTTCATCCAAAAATAAGGTTCCACCATTGGCACGTTGGAATAACCCGTCATGATCTTTTACCGCGCCTGTAAAAGCCCCGCGCACATGACCAAATAATTCACTTTCTAATAGATTGCTGGACAATGCCGCACAATTAATAGCCAAGAAAGGCGCGTTGTGGCGTACGCTCAATGTGTGGATAGCATTGGCAACCAGCTCCTTGCCGGAACCACTTTCTCCCCTGACTAACACGGTGGCTTCCGTTTCTGCGGCATTTTGAATGATCTGGAAAACATCCCGCATAGCCGGTGAACGGCTTAAGATGCCGTTGAAGTTTTTTGTTGATGAACTTGCCGCCTTGGCAGGCAGCATGCTGGTTGAAGATTCTGGCGGCACAGTGAGCAAGCCTAGACCTCCTGCGAACGTTCCAGTCCTATCAAACAAAACCTGGGTATTTTTGTTAAGTCCGATTTTGCTACCGTCAGCCTGAGATAGCTTGATAAGCCGCGTTTTGTCGCTACTGGCATCAACAATGGTGTATTCTGGTAAACACGTTTTGCCAATTACATCCTCTTGTCGTAAGCCCGATAACTTTTCCAATCCTAAGCTCCAATAAAGCACTTGTTGGTTTTTATCAACGATATAAACACCCGCCGACTCATAAAGATCGAGTAGGTTTGATAGCAGTGTCGTGCAATCGAATTGTGCTAACCATTCAGAATGTTGGCTGAAAAATGTTGCCGATTGTTTTATTTGTTTCATAAGTGTCTCAGTGAATCATAGTATTGTATCAATGTTACAATACATGAAACATTCCGGGTAGTGCAAGAATTATATTTTTAATAAAAACATGTTTTAAAACAGTTAGATAAAATTTATTATTAAGTTGGCACGATCTTCGCTATATTTAATGCGACGGTCAAAAAATATGACTTGTCACCATAACTCAAAATAATCCTTGGGAGGAGAACAAAATGAAATTAAGATTATTACTTGTAAGTGCTTTGCTGGCATTGGCCAGCGGTTGTGCGACAACGGCAACGCCCCTAACGACAGAACCGGAACATAACCACGCCGCGATGCCTGTTGCGCAGCCTAAATACAACACCACCATGAACCCACGGCAAACCGAACACCCGAATACCTTGGGCTTTAATGACCTGCACATCCAGGCTATACGGCATCTTAAGCCCGATGTCTTTAGTGCTGAAGACCCTAAGTTACAGGCCATTGTCCATCATCACTGTAAAGCTTACGACGATGGTACGCTGGTTTGTTTGATGTTTCCAGGTGGCATGAAAGACCAGGACAAGCCGATTGGTTTTGAGTACATCATACCCACTGCCCAATACAACACCTTACCTGAAAAGGAAAAGCATTACTGGCATTACCATAAGACCGAAGTCGGCAGGGCTTGCGCCACTTTTCCAGATTTAACTAAAGAAGAAACGGCGGCTTTATTGCCGGTCGTACACGAAACTTACGGCAAGGTCGTGTATTTCCAAAAACCCGAAGATAAATTACCGTTAGGCGAACCGTATGTGCTGGTTGTCCAGGATTTGCCAGACGTAAAGCATTAATCCCCCTCGCTGTGTATTAAATCCACACAGTTTAAGCCAGCGGATCAAGGCTTGCTTAGCCTCCGCTGGCTCTTTTTAGCATTGACACTATAAATTTGTTATGAACAGCAATGACCATAACGATACGCACAACAAGACCTTTTGCCCATGCAGATTTACTTGAATGCGCTCATGCCGTTATTTTCTTTAATCGTTCCAAGTCGATTGCTTAAAAAAGCGGCACTTTTTATTTGGATGGCAATCATGAGTTCCAACGCAGAAGCTGAATGGTCAATTGAAGTTAACAATAGCGCCTATTACACGGATGATGTTACATTATTCTCGGTAACTCGAAGGCTTTCCCTTAAGGACGACCCGTCGCAACCCACGGTTGACCGGCCTGGTCAAGGCGGGGATTTTGTTTACGAACCCGGCGCGACACTGGAATGGCAAGGGGAAAACACCTTAGGCAAGCTACTCATGGCAATGGATGCAAGCGGCTATATTTTTGCCGACCACACCGATTTTTCACATGGCTTATACGAATTTCGCCTCGCGCAAACCTTTACCAATAAGGCCAAAATAAGCCTGCATTACAATTTTGTGCCTGACCTTTTTTTAGGGAAGAATGCTTTTAGGCAAGTAAACGGTGAAGAATCTGAAGTCGATGAAAAGCTCACCAACCATTATTGGTCACTACGTTTAGATCAACCCTTGACAAACAATTTGACCGTCCGTTTGTTAGGCCGTTATGGCTTGCGCAATTACAACGAACCCTTTCAGCACCGTGACACCCAGTTCTGGACGTTAGGCCCTCATCTTGAGTGGGTTATAAATCCTGATATGGAATTATTAATCGGTTATCACTATGAGCAGGGAACTGCCGCACACCAGCGGGCTGCACACTTTCCTGATGATGTTTCCTATATCAACCACTACGCATCAGCGGAATTCAAAATACGTTTGCTGGACAAGTTGACCGGCATCTTTATTTTCGATTACGAAACCAATGGTTTTACTAGCCGCAGGATTGATGATGAGCATCTCGGCGCTTCTGAGAATGTCTATCAGGGCGAGATAGAACTCTTATATGAATTGGACGGGTCGGCCACCGTTAAATTAGGCTGGCAACACGGCAGCCGGAAATTAACGACAGAGCAACAAAGTATAAAAAATAACAACGTGTGGTTAGGTTTAGAGTATGTTTTTTAACATCGTACGTTATTTGTACAGGTTTCAATCAGCAGGATGCTTAATGCGGAATTTTTTCATGCTAATGGTGGGGCTGATTTTTTCGTTCGGCGTTTATGCTGATCCTTACCTCGGTCTGCCAACGCTAACCATACCTGCCGAGAACCCTCAAACCCCAGAAAAAATTGCCTTAGGCAAGCGATTGTTTAATGACAAGCGTTTTAGTGCAGATGGTTTGATCAGTTGTGCCAGTTGCCACAGGGAAGAAAAAGCCTTTACTGACGGTTTACCGGTGGCAGTAGGCATTAACGGCCAAACAGGAACCCGTAATACGCCCACAATTATTAACGCTGCTTTTTTTGATACCCTGTTTCTGGATGGTCGTGCTGCCAACTTAGAGGCGCAAGCCTTAGGGCCGATGCTTAACCCTATTGAGCATGGCTTACAAGATCAGCAAATGATTATTGATCTTGTCACGCAAGATGTTGGTTACACCAAAGCATTCGGTAAAACATTCGGCATAAAAGCTTACGAAATCAACATCAGCCATGTCACCAAAGCCATAGCCAGTTATGAACGAACTTTAATTATGGGCAGATCTTCTTTTGACCGCTATTTGTTTGGCCGGGACCATACTATGTTATCTGAAAGTGCTGAACGGGGTTTAGGGCTATTCAAACGCAAAGGCAATTGTCTCACCTGCCATGAAATTTCCTGGAATAACGCCTTATTTACCGATAACCGTTTTTATAATATTGGTGTCGGCTTTAAACATTTAACGCCCTTTTTAAACGAATTTATTGCTTTTATTAGCCAAGGCAACAATCCTGACGGTTTTCCTTTAACGGCGCTGCAACGCGCTGAACTCGGACGGTTTAATGTCACCAAAGACCTTGCCGACATCGGCAAATTCAAGACACCAACATTAAGGAATATCTCCTTAACCGCACCGTATATGCACGATGGCAGTATGAAAACCTTGGAAGAGGTTATTGAACATTACGATAAGGGTGGGGATAAAAATAAGTTCATAGATACCAAAATTTTCCCTTTGCATCTGACCAAGCAAGAAAAGCAGGATTTAGTCGCTTTTATGAAAGCATTGACTACCCCAACCATTAATAACTAGAGAATAATCATGTATAAAGCTTTAGATATACCCTTGCGGTACAAATAGTGCTTCATGAAACAAAGACCCTTTAATTCATACGAAAACGCAGAACAATTCTTGGAGAACACCATGTTTAACCGATCATTGACTTTGTCGAAAATTATAAACTTTATGATAGTCCTGACGTTTATTTGGCCTGCAATCTGCAATTCGGCAGATATGGATAGGGCTGGCGTGGAGAAAGCCCTTGCGAATGCAACGCTTGGGATGTAATGGTCAACTAAAACCGGACACTTTCTTAAGCAGTCTTCTTATAGAATTCCCGCTCAAATTCCAGCGGGGTTTGATAGCCTAATTTTGAGTGCGCGCGTTTGCTTGCTTGTGCGTGTAACCCTTTTCGTTAACTAACTTTGCCGCGTCTTGTTTAAATTCGATCGTGTATTTGGGTCGTTTATGTTTATTTTGTTCGCTCATTATTCACCTCTGTTGACATTATAAATCTGTCTTTAGAAGTGTCCGGTTTTATTAAACCATTTCAGACCACGACGGTGCAATTCGACGATATGACCGCCACGGTGGACAACTTGACCGAGGCGACCAAGGACGCTGGATACCCATCATCCATCAAGCAGGAGAAAAAATGAATGCCGTCATTCTCGACTCGACGCTTACCTGCCCGCACTGCGGCCATGCCGAAACGGAAACCATGCCAACCATGCTTGCCAGTTTTTCTATGATTGCAAGTCCTGCGGAACCCTGCTCAAACCAAAGCAAGGCGATTGCTGCGTGTTTTGCTCTTACGGTTCGGTCAAATGCCCACCCATCCAACAGCATCAATCTTGTTGCTCCGGGTGACACTACTATACTGATGGGTTAGAAACTAAGCCTCTGAGATTATAGGGGCTAATCTAATCACGCTCTCAAAACGCCTGCGCTTGAATGCGTGGCTTTTTAATGGCGTTTCATGTGTTTCATAATGACATAATGAAACTCCAGAATGTTTCAATGAAACGTAAGCTGAATCATTGAAAAAAGCCAGCGCACCTATTGTCTGACAAAAATATCAATTAAAACAATCAGTAATATGGCTAATTTATTGTTGGCATATACCTTGCTTTGATATTCAGTATCTGATTAGTGCTATCAAATCTTAATAGTGAATAACCCAACAACAACGAGGAGAGACACCATGCTATTCAAACAACTATTCGACCAGGAAACCTGGACTTACACGTACCTGATTGCCGACCCTATCAACAAAGATGCCGTGTTGATTGATCCCGTCAACACCCATATTGACGATTATCTGGCAATGCTGGCGGAGCAAGGCTTACAACTAAAATATACCCTGGAAACCCATGTCCACGCCGACCACATCACCGCCAGTGGCCTGTTGCGGCAACGCCTGGGCGCACAAACGGGCGTAAGTGCCTTATGCGGAGCGGAAACGGCAGATTTCCAGATTAAAGATGGCGATGTGTTTTCTTTTACGAATGGTGAACAGATTAAGGTTATTGCAACGCCTGGGCATACTGTGGGCAGTATCTCTTTTTTGTGGCGAGACCGCGTGTTTACCGGTGATGCCTTGCTAATTGGGGGCTGTGGACGCACTGACTTTCAAGGTGGCGATGCTGGCGCACAATATGACAGTATTACTAAACGCTTATTTACCCTTCCTGATGATACCCTGGTTTATCCCGGCCACGATTACCAACAGCGTTGGGTGAGCAATATCATGCAGGAGAGGACGACAAACCCAAGGTTAGCTGGCAAAACTAGGGAACAATTTATCGAAATCATGAATAACCTTAACTTACCTAAGCCGAAACGGATTGATGAGGCCGTGCCTGCCAACCGTTATTGCGGCCTGGAAGAAAATGAGCGTCAGGATGCAGTTGTGCTTAGGGAAACAATGCGGGAAAGCGCTAAAACAGAAGAAACGCCAGGAACTACTTGCGGCGGCGATATGCCAAAAATTGGCGGCATAACCGCCCAAGATATGGTCGCTGCCGCAAAACAACAGATTACCGAAATCGATGTCAAAAAAGCTAAACAATTAATCGCAGAAGGCGGCATAGCAGTCATTGATACCCGCGAAGAAAGCGAATACGCAGCAGGGCATCTTGATAATGCCGTGGCATTACCGCGCGGTGTGCTGGAATTTAAGATAGGGAATTTCCCTGAGCTGGCGGATAAATCCAAGCCTGTGCTGATCTACTGCCGCACCGGTGGGCGGGCATCACTAGCTGCTTTAAGCATGAAAACATTGGGTTACACCAATGTGCTTTCCATTGCAGGTGGCTATGAGGCTTGGCAGAAAGGCGGCTAATGGCATTATGGCGGGGAAGGCTTGAAATGACAGGTAATAAGTTATTGCGGTTTCGTGGGAACTTGATGGTGACGCAATGGCTTCTGTTCAATAACCCCGTCGCTGTTCGTGTTCTATGCTGTTGTATGATCGGAAGGAAACCATGTCGTATTTACCCTCAAGTCCGAAACTTGCCAATCTGGCCGATGTGTTAGCAAAATATCCTGGCCGGGGCATTTTACTGTATAAGTTATTGCAAGATTTAAAGGGTGGCAGTTTTTCTTTAAGCAGTGAGATACGGGAGTTGATTGTCACGTATACCCTGGATTTGAATGGCTGCGGTTTTTGCCTTAATACCCATAAGGCCGTATTCGCAGCGTTTGATCTTGATGGCAACGTCTTCGGTCAGTTAAGCACCGATATTGACAGTGCCAATATCGGTGAGAACTTAAAGCCGTTGCTGCGTTTTGTTCAAAAATTGACCCTGACACCTGACCAAATCACACCCACGGATGCGCAGCATGTTTTCGATGCCGGTTGGGATGAACAAGCTTTTCTTGATTCAGTTTTTCTATGTGCCATCGTCAATTGTGTGAACCGGGTTGTTATGGGCGCTGGCTTGGATGTCGATTACTCTCTTGCCTATAAGGCAGGGATCAATTGCAGGCAGCCGTTTTTAGATCAGGCTGATAAAGAAAATGATTTGGAACCCCTCAGCCTCAGCCATGTATGAATGATAGCCGAGGTTGGAATAGTCACGGATGAATGGCTTAAGGCATTAAGTCAAATGAAGTTTGTTGGGTGGGCCGACCGGAGGTTAGCAAGGCTCACGCAACGCTAAGCACCCTGTATATACAGGAAATTTTTTTATTTAAACGCACATAGATAGCGTACACAACCATAACTCACTTATCCCGGAGGATAGATACATGTCAGAACACCACACACTTTTAATCGTCGGCGGCGGTGCCGGAGGCGTTTCAGTCGCCAACAATATGCGCCGACAAAATGCCAAGATTGATATTGGCTTGATTGAGCCGTCTGAAAAGCATTATTACCAACCTGGATTTACCATTGTTGGCGGCGGCGCTTACACGCTCAAGCAGACAACAAGGAACGAAAAAGACCTCATCCACCGCAGCGTTAAATGGATCAAGGATTATGCCGAATCTTTCCAGCCGGATGAAAACAGCGTCACCCTGCGTTCCGGCGACAAAGTGACTTATGATTATCTGGTCGTCTGCCCTGGGCTGCAACTGGATTGGGGCAAAATTAGCGGCTTGAAGGAAACGCTGGGTAAAAACAATGTGTGCAGCAATTACTCGGTCGATCATGTCGAGTATACCTGGACGACCATCCAAGCCATGCAATCGGGGACTGCTCTGTTTACCCAACCGCCCATGCCCATTAAATGCGCAGGCGCACCGCAGAAAATCATGTACCTGGCCGCCGACCGCTTCCGTAAACGCAAAATCCTGGATAAATTCAGCATCGAGTTTTGCAACGCTGGCCCCGCCATGTTCGGTATCCCATTTTTCGCCAAGGCCTTGATGAAAGTGGTGCAAGGATACGGTATCAAAACTAATTTTAGCCACAACCTGGTTGCCATCGACGGCCCCGGAAAAATAGCCACCTTCGAAGTCACCGATGGCGAAGGCAATAAGACACAAGTCAGCAAACAGTTTGACATGATTCATGTCACCCCGCCCCAAAGCGCTCCGGATTTCATCAAGCAAAGCCCGCTGGCGAATGCGGCAGGTTGGGTGGACGTGCATGAGAAAACTTTACAACACAATAAATACCCCAACATTTTTGGATTGGGCGACGCCACATCGACACCCAATGCCAAAACGGCCGCCGCCGTCAGGAAGCAAGTGCCTATTTTAGTTGACAATATCCTGCACCTCATCAAGGGTAAACCCTTGGATGAAAAATATGACGGTTATGGCTCATGCCCATTGACCACCTCACTGAGTACAGTGATGTTGGCCGAGTTTGCTTATGGTGGCAAAGTAACGCCGTCGTTCCCGTGGCTTGACCCCAGAAAGAACCGTTTTATCTGGTGGATCGGCAAAAAGATTGGTTTCCCCTGGTTATATTGGAGCTTAATGATCAAAGGTTACCGGTTTGATATTCCGAGCAAGGAAAGCTACGCCAAACGCTTTATGGATGAAAAATAGCTGAAAAGGATAGCGGAAGGTGCGCCAGTCGCTGGACACCTTTCGCCCAATCCCTAGATTTGTCAAGCCTATTTCATTCAAACACAACCACCAAGACCATGACTGAATCCACCACTACTGAATTACGGATGACAAAGTACCTGCCGATCATCGGCTGGTTAAAATCCTATCGTTTCAAGGATTTTAACGATGATGTGTTTGCGGGTGTCATAACCGCTATTTTGCTCGTTCCCCAAGGGATCGCTTATGCAATATTGGCGGGGCTGCCCCCTGAGCTTGGCTTGTACGCGAGTATCCTGCCGCCGATACTGTACGCAGTGTTTGGCACCAGCCGGACGTTGTCGGTGGGGCCGGTGTCCATAGCGGCTATCATGATTGCCAGCGCCTTAAGTGCGCCAGAGGTTCGCGCCTTGGGTAATCCCGTGCAAAGTACGTTGATCCTTTCGGCAGAAAGCGGCTTGATCATGCTGTTGATGGCGTTGCTGCGCATGGGCGGACTGGTGAATTTTATCAGCCATCCGGTCTTGACGGGTTTTACCAGCGGCGCTTCCATTTTAATTATAGCGAGTCAATTACCGCACACGCTAGGCTTGAAAAGTCCAACGTGTGGCTTGGATGCTGGCTGCTATAGCAGTTATATACAAGGGTTTAATGCGGTCACGTTATGGATCGCGTTAGTGGCAATCAGTTTATTAGTTTTATTCGGCAAACCGCTCACGACGGTGCTCAAAAAAATAGGCCTGTCGCTGTCCATCGTGACTGCCGTTAGTAAATGCGGGCCCTTACTAACGGTGTTGTTAGGAACAATCGCCGTGGGCTATTTTAATCTGCATACCCAACAACACGTCGCGGTTGTAGGCCAAGTCCCTTCAGGCTTTCCGGTACTTAGTCTCGATTTTATCCGTAGCGAACAATGGCGTTTATTACTCCCCAGTGCCGCATTTATCGCATTAATTGCTTATGTGGAAAGTGTCGCAATTGCCAAAGTGACCGCCAATCTTAGGGGCGAAAAAATTGTACCCAATCAAGAGTTGATTGCCTTGGGTGCGGCCAATCTTGCGACCGCACTTTCCGGCGGTATGCCAGTTGCAGGCGGCTTTAGCCGGACTATGGTGAACTATGCCGCCGGAGCCAGGACGCAAATGGCCATGTTGATTGCGGCAGGACTGCTTGCGGTAGCGGTGGTCTTGTTTACCCCGTGGTTTGAAAATATCCCCAAAGCGGTATTGGCGGCGATCATTTTGGTCGCCATCATCCCCTTGGTGCGCTTAAAAAGCATCATACAAACTTGGCGATATGACCGGGGTGACGGCATTGCAGAAATAGTTACTTTGTTAGGTGTTATCGTCTTAGGTATTGAAGAAGGCATTTCGTTAGGGATATTGCTGACGATTGCCAGCCATTTACGTAAATCCAGCCAGCCGCATATTGCCGTGGTCGGGCGCATCCCGGATACCGAACATTTTCGTAATATAAAACGCCATCAGGTGGAAACCTGGAAACACTTATTGTTGATCCGTATTGACGAAAGTATCACGTTTACCAATATTGTATACATTGAAGAATTTCTCGCCGCTGAATTAAGGAGGCAGCCAGACACCCAACATGTTGTGCTAATTTTTACTTCGGTGAGCGATATTGATACTACCGCGCTGGAAGCGTTGGAAAACTTAAATCAAGCTTTGCAAGCCAGCGGCAAAAGCTTAAATATCTCAGAAGCCAAAGGCCCGGTGATGGATAAGTTGGAAAAAACCGACTTCATTAAACACCTTAAGCCCGGCAAGGTGTTTTTCCGCAACGTGGATGCGGTTAAAGAGTTGGCTTAAAAAGTCGGTTATGTGTTTTAGGGAAAACTCGCTAACAAACACAATGTTGCATAACTGTCGGAGTTGCTATCCAAAAGGTATTCGACAAACTATTAACTTTGATAATTAGCAGGGAGAAAACAATGATAAAAATAATTTCAAGCTTAAGTATCATTCTGATGCTGGGAAGTGCCCCAATTTCTGTGGCTTCCGCCAATTCCAACAGCGATTTTAGGGCGATAGATTTTACAGGCGGCATTGGCTTTGAGAGTAAGCTAACGGAGCCGCAACAATTTGCAGTGACAAAAGATGCCTCCTACGACGAGTCCAAAGACCCCGCTTTACGTAGAGGCACCGAAAATTGGGATGCGCCACAGGGCAGTTTTTTCGCCATACCGGCTGTCGTCGTTGGAGTGATTGCGCTCTTTCTGTTTTTCAATCGTGAAAAATGATGTTGTTGAAAATAAAAACTCCTGGGTAATTCCTATGGTTTTAAAGTTATAAGGATTTATCGTTTATGTGTGCTAGAAATGAAAACAGCATTACGCTGCAAAAACCGATTCAGCAAACACGTTTATCTTATGGCAAGGAAATAACCCTCGCGGTATTGGTGAAGTTCTTGCTATTAGGCGGATTGTGGTGGTTGTTTTTCGCCGGGAATAAGCAACCTGTCGATGGCGACATAATCGCCCATAAACTTTTCGGTGATCAGCAGGCAGTCACCGTCCCACAAAAAAATAAGGATGGCCAAAAATGATTGCCAATGAAGTTGTGGAGCTTTCGAGGCTCCAGTTTGCGCTGACCGCGCTGTACCATTTTTTATTTGTGCCACTGACGCTAGGCTTGTCGTTCTTGCTGGCCATTATGGAATCGGTGTACCTCATGTCCGGCAAGCAAGTATACAAAGACATGACCAAGTTTTGGGGGAAATTATTTGGCATTAATTTCGCGATGGGGGTCACCACCGGTCTCACTTTGGAATTCCAGTTCGGCACTAACTGGGCTTATTACTCCCATTATGTGGGCGATGTTTTCGGACCTATACTCGCTGTTGAAGGGATGATGGCTTTCTTTCTGGAATCCACCTTTGTCGGCTTGTTTTTCTTCGGCTGGGATCGACTGAGCAAAATCCAACATTTGATGGTGACTTGGCTGCTGGCTTTGGGTACAAGTTTGTCGGCCTTGTGGATATTGATCGCCAACGGCTGGATGCAACATCCGGTTGGAGCAGAATTCAATTACGACACCATGCGCATGGAACTGACCAGCGTTGCCGACATATTTTTTAATCCGGTAGCCCAAGTCAAGTTTGTGCATACCGTGGCAGGCGGTTACGTGACAGGCTCCATGTTTGTCCTCGGCATCAGTGCCTATTATTTGTTGAATAATCGCGATGTGGCTTTTGCAAGGCGCTCATTCAGGATTGCGTCAGGTTTTGGGCTGGCATCGGTGCTGTCAGTGATCTTGCTGGGTGATGAAAGCGGTTATACCGTGGGCGAGGTACAAAAAACCAAGCTGGCCACCATCGAAGCGGAGTGGGAAACCGAGGAGGCCCCCGCCTCGTTCACCCTGTTTGGGATACCGAACGAGGTAACCATGACCACTGATTACGCCATTAAAATACCGTGGGTCATGGGCTTGATTGCTACCCGCTCAATTGATGAAAAAGTGGACGGCATTAAAGAGATAGTGGAACGCAAGCGGAAACGCATAAAAAGCGGCATGATTGCTTATGAAAACCTACAGTTCTTGCGTCAGGATAAAAACAACCCAGTGGCAAAGTCCGCCTTTGAAGCGCATAAGAACGACTTGGGGCATGGTTTGCTGCTTAAAAAATATACGGACAATGTGACCGATGCTACACCCGCGCAAATTGAAGATGCTGCCCGCCATGCGCTTCCCAAAGTGGCGCCCATGTTTTGGACGTTTAGGGGAATGGTGTTGTGCGGATTTATCATGCTGTTTATTTTCGCCGCGTCTTTTTACTTCAACGCCAAACGCACTGCCCATAAGCAACACTGGCTGTTGAGACTGGCCTTTTACGGTATTCCATTACCCTGGATCGCCAACGAACTGGGTTGGGTGGTTGCTGAATATGGCCGTCAACCTTGGACTATTGCGAATATTTTACCGACGCATTTGAGTGTTTCCAGTCTGGATAAAGGGCAGTTGTACTTAAGTCTGGCAGGTTTTTTTGTGTTCTACACGGTATTACTGGTGATCGAGGTTTGTTTAATGCTGAAGTATGTGCGTTTGGGGCCGAGTAGCCTGCATACCGGTCGTTATCATTTTGAAGCCGAGGAGAGCCATGTTTGATTTTGAGACACTCCGCATTATTTGGTGGGCATTGCTGGTATTTTTGGTCTGTGGTTTTACGGTCATGGATGGTTTTGATTTAGGTATTGGCATGTTACTGCCGTTCCTGGGTAAAACTGACGACGAACGGCGGGTCATGCTTAATGCTATTGGTCCGACTTGGGAAGGCAACCAGACTTGGTTAGTCACGCTGGGCGGCATTTCCTTCGGAGCCTGGTCGCTGGTCTACGCCACCTTCTTTTCGGGGCTTTATACCGGGATGCTGGTGCTGTTGTTTGGGTTGTTTTTACGCCCAGTAGGTTTCGATTACCGCAGCAAGCTACCCGACCCGCGCTGGCGTTCGGCCTGGGATTGGGCATTGTTTTTTGGCGGCTTGGTGCCGACGCTGGTGTTCAGCCTAGCGGCAGGTAATTTAATCATCGGTTTACCTTTTCAATTTGACAATGATTTACGCTCCAGTTTTAGCGGCGGCTTCTTGGATTTATTCCAGCCTTTCGCGCTACTGTCCGTGGTCGTAGGTGTTGCTATGCTGTGCCTGCATGGGGCGGTATTTTTGCATTGGCGCACTGAAGCGGCCTTGGCAGAACGTGCCAGGCAAGTGATTACCTATAGTGCCGTCTTGTTTGTGGTCAGTTTTATTGTTGCGGGTATATGGGTGGCAGTAGGCCTAGATGGTTATCGTATTACCTCCACCATAGACACCAGCATCGTAAACAAGCTATTAGCCAAAATCGTTGCAAAAGAAAGCGGCTTATGGCTAGCTAACTACAGTGTTTATCCTTGGTTGAAACTAGCCCCCTTACTCGCCATTGCGGGCACAGGGTTGGTGGTGTTTTTAACGGCTAAGCGTTTAACTGGCTGGGCGTTTATCACCAGTAGCATAGTGGTGATTAGCGTAATCATGACGGCAGCAGGTTCAATGTTTCCGTTTATTATGCCCTCCAGCATCTCCCCGACCAGCAGCTTGACTGTCTGGGACAGCAGTGCCAGCCCTTACACCTTAAAGTTGTTGTTTTTCGCCACCGTTTTGATGATGCCTATGGTGATGGCGTACACCACCTGGGTTTATCGGGTTATGCGCGGCAAGGTGACAGTCGAGGATATTCAGAAAAACAAAAACGTCTTGTATTAAAGGAGAAACAGAATGTGGTATTTCGCGTGGATTTTAGGGGTAAGCTTGGCGTGTGCGTTGGCTATTATCAACGCTTTATGGCTGGAAATTAACGATGATCCGGATAGTTGAAGAAGTGATGTCAATGGACGATAAAATCCTCATTATTCAAAAAATCGGCAATGGTTTGGTGAATCTTTTCCATCATCTTGCGCTGTTCGGCATAGGCGCGACAATTGTATGGTCGGCTGTGCATGAATACCTGAAAATGGTGGAAACCGGACATGCCACCCTTGAAGACATCCTGCTATTGTTTATTTACCTTGAATTAGGCGCTATGGTCGGCATTTATTTCAAGACCCATCGTTTGCCGGTGCAATACCTGATTTATATTGCGATAACTGCGTTATCAAGGCATCTGGTGATTGATGTGCAAAAGGTATCGGACAATTTCCATTTATATTTGCTGTTGAGCATTACCGGCGCGATTGCCATTTTGAGCCTGTCGATTCTTGTTTTATCGTATACCGAAAGAAAATTCGGTAACCCCGAGGATGGTAACCGACAAACGGGCAAAAACGCCCCGGAAGAAAGCTGATTTTTATCGGGTCGATTTTGACGAAAGCACTCCCACATAAGTCCATAAGCAGGATAGGAATATGAAAACAGACCAGACAAACAAAGTAACGCAATGGCCAAACAAATACTCGGCCTAGGCATCATTATGATCGCGCTATCGGGATATCCTCAGGCATCTTGCGCCGCCGATGTTCAAAAAGCGCCGCAGCATCCGGTCATTAAGGGCTACGGAAAAGTCCATCCTTACCCTGGAGCCGCCACGCAACCATCGGCCGAACGCGACTACCAAGTGTTGTTCGACATCACCAAAGCGGCAGATGCCCCTGACAAGGTGAATCCTGGGCTTGACCATGTCGCGCGGCTGCTAAATCTTTACGCCCTAGCCGGGGTTCCAACCGATCACTTGAAAGTAGCCCTGGTGGTGCATGGCTCAGCCACGCCAATTGTCCTGAAAAATGATGCATACCGAAAACTATACCAACGGGATAATCCCAATACCGAAATTATCCACCTACTCAATCGTGCAGGCGTTAAGCTATATATCTGCGGCCAAGCCCTGGCAGAAAAAAAATTAGAGATCGCATCAGTGAATCCGGAAATTACATTAGCTGTATCAGCCTTGACCGTGTTGGTAGATTATCAATTGGACGGCTATGCATTGATACCCAATTAGGCTTGAGAATATTCTCTATAGAAGAAAGCTTATTTTTATCGAGTCGATTTTGACGAACGCACTCAGCTTGGCACTTTATCCAGCATGGCAAGTCCAGCTATCAGCGTTAGCGTTGCCAGCATCAAAAAATAAGGGCCGAAAAACCAAAGGATGATCGGCAAACTGAAAAAAAAAGTCCTGGTGCCGAACGTATAATATCTGCCGGCCATATTTAAATACGCGCGGGTTTGTTTGTATAAGCTGCCGTCTGGCGATGAACCAACAGGCAGGTTAATCATATAACCAACATGATTGAAAAAGCGTATCGCCATCGAAAAACAGTAAAAGGCAATGGAAAAATCCAGCAGTAACAAACACAGCTTTAATTGCCATAATTCAGATGAAAAGGCATGTGCCAAGCCATTAGGATGCCAGTCGAGCGCCCATTGCCCGATTTTTTCGCTGATGTTCAAGGTGCCGATGATCAATAATATCGAGGTTGAAGCCATAAAATTGGAGGCCATGACTGAGTTGCGTAAGGTTTGGACAGCAAGGATTTCCATGTTGTCCTTGCTCATGACCATGTCTACCCACCGCTCCCGTACCCTTGCGTTGAGCGTGTGTAAGCTCGAATCCGGTGCGCGGCGAGTCCGTATCCCTAAATACAGATAGTATGTCAGTATCAACAGGCAGCTTACTAGAAAGGCTATGATGTCGTACTTCATGTAATTGTTTCCTGTATTAAAACCTAAAGTTTGATTAAGTCAGAAAGTATGAGAATTATAAAAACTGTTAACTATTTCAAATTATTACTGAATAACCACCAGTGTCACTTTTTTAAGTCGCTGTCGTCAGATTGTCAAAGCCAATGTCAACAGCGAGATCGGGGGTAAGGTAAAAAATTCAAAGAATGAAGTCGCAAAAGTGTTTCGAATGTATGAGCTTTCGTTCCATAACTTCTGCAACACCTTATTATACAGATGGTAATTTGTATCAATTCTGTCTAAAAGCATCAGGTCTCATGACTGGGTATGCCCAATATTTGCGCTATGCTACCGTCGGCTTCGACAATTGTGCAAGGTTATGTCATCGAGTTTGAAAGCTGCTGACATTAACTATGACATTTTAATTTTACGTCAAACTAAGTGGTACGGGGATTCCGGCTGATTGTTGCTGTCATTGACTTAGAAAAATCACAAAATGACGAAGTGAAATTGAGACTACTGTCGCCGAAATTCGTTATACATACTTCAGGCTAACGACCAACATTGAAACGGGTTGAAAAAACGTGGAGACGATAGAGCTAAGCCATATTTTATTATTGAATGTCTCCTTGTAGGTTTTTCATTTTAAGACCGACGGCAGTGGGTCGGCTAGCGCCCTTAGTCTTCAGAAGTGTTATTGTCCAACCTCAAAATTATAATATATTGACTACATCTATTGATAATATATAAACAATCAATTATATATATTAACATATTCTCTCTATAGTGGAGAGCATGCAAAACCGGGGGAGACAGGGGTAGATAAGATATTTTCTGGCGGTCTATCGGCTTAACGGGGGAGCATGCGGAAAACACTTGTTTTCCGTCACCTAAAAGATCAATGATAAAATCGGTTTGACTGCCTCCCCCGGTTTTGCATGCTCTCCTATATGACAGATTCCGATTGCTGCAATCGACCTCTCTCGCAGTGCTTTCATTCAAGTCTAGAGGTTACGAACATAACAAAGCATCGTATTTGTGCAAATCATGAGTCATCGCAAACCATTATTACTCCGGCGCATTCTGGCCGTAGCGAGCATTTCGCGTCTGGGAACTTGATCGCGATTGGTGACGCGGCCTATTCAACAGATCCTGCAAAAGGACACGGTCTTCTTAATGCGATGCATCATGCTCTTGCTGCGGCAAAAGCGATTGTGGAATCTACCGTCGGTAGTAGTCAAAGTCTTGCTGAATATGACGCTCAACTCACAGAAGAGTGGAAGGAATATCTGATTGGTCGTTCGCGACATTATCAAACGGAGGCACGTTGGAAGAGTAATCCTTTCTGGACCCGTCGTATACAAGCGTTTGAGAATAGCGCATCTCATCTCTGAATACTTACTGCTCGTAAAGAAAGTAAAGTCACTCGCGTGTATCTTCCGATTCGGGCAGCGATGCCCGCTTAGCATCACAGAACTGCCGCTTATAATCGAGGTTTCTCTGCTTCTTGAATGTCGCAAAATGGCCGTCAGATGACGGTCAGAAATCTAAAAATTAGTTAATTGCCAGGGGCCGCTTCATTGGAAAAACCTATTTTTCTTGTTTGCACACAGTGTGAGTCCTGAGCGATGTTTGTAGTTCACACCTCCTACTGACTTAATCGGTAACAATAATCACCCGGCACCGACCTCGCTCGGCAGCGGGTTTGTTGCCATTATTTAATTTTGTAACGCGTAACGTTTTTATGAATTGTTCCAAGACTACAGCAACGAAAGTTGTCTAGGGGTAGTCAAGACAGGAACCGAAACTGAAGATGATACGTGTGTCGGACTAGGGTACAGCACAAGGCCATTGCGGCTATCCGACACTCTAGCAGCGGGATAGATTATCAAGACATGCTTCAGCTCTCGTAAAAACGCCCGCTTAAAATCCCGTAAACCTTGATCGTTCACGGCATAGCCGGCCCCAAATTGCCCGGACAACGAAATCCAAGGAATGGTTGTTCGCTTCGATAGATAGCTCATTCGATGAGTGAGCCACACATAAATATCCAGCGCTAGCGGAGACTGCCGAAGTGCGCGGATTGCACGCATGTCAAACGGTAATTTGTGCTCTACACACTCATTGAAAAAACGCTCGGATAAGACGACGCGAGATTGCCATTCGCCAGCTTCTTCTGGATTTTGCGGCGTCCACCAATCAACACCGTCAGCAAGCAAGACGTTTTGCAGCGCCCACTTATCCGACCCTTCATAATGGCATGAGATAACGGAGCTAAAAAGCGTCGTCATTGCATGTTTTAATCGTGTGATGTCGCCACGTTTGCCGCCGGTATTGTGCAAGCCGAGTTCGGCCAGATAGGCTGAAAGGTTGTGTCCAAGACTCAATTCACGTTCTCTACGTTGTGCGACTTCGGTACACACCCAAGTTAACAAAAGTCGGGGCAGGGTGCCGTAAGGTAAGCCCTGTGGATGAGCGGTCATCATCGTCAGCGTAAAGTCGCCGTTTTTACGAACGAATCGGAAATCTTTGACGTTACGATGTGGCAAAGTGGCAATCGCCAAGGAACGCGTCATAAAGCCGAGCGTTCCGGAAGTCTTTGCGTCTTCGGCTTCAATGGCAAGGTGGGCTTCGATCAGATTGCGAACCCGTTCAGGTAATTGTCCGGCCTGGTAATCGTAAACCGCTGTTTCCTTCGAATTAGAAGCGGCTTTCTTTGGAGTGGTTGCGCGAGGCCTTGTTATAATTTTTTTTGCAACAGGTTTTTCTATTGACGGCGTAGCCGACTGGGCCATAGCTTCGTTAGCGGAAGGACTAGACGCGATGCGTCTATTTTCCGCCATCTTGGCGGCTACTTCCTTCGCCGTATCCGGAGACAAACCGGCTTGAATAAGTTCAGCTCGATAATCATCCTCGTTATATTCAGCAACTGGTTTATTCATAATAAGGGCGTCCTAGAGAGTTATTCAGTTGAAAATAAAGCGCTTAATTAAAAGCAATAATTTAAACCTTAATGATTTTAATATCATCATTATTGAACGAGAGCCGCAATCTTTGCTAAAACCTCGTTCAATACATTTTCGTCTACTTGGGAAGCCTTTTCGGCACCCCGCGCCGCCCAATCTAAACTACGAATCTGATCGGCCAGAACAACACCATCAATGCGACCTTTAGGCAAAGCAACCTCAAACGGGTAGCCTTTAACCTGACTCGTTACAGGGCAAATTAAAGCTAACCCAACTTTTGCGTTATAAGATAGTGGAGTGATAACAAGTCCAGGGCGGCGACCTGATTGCTCATGTCCCGCCTGCGGATCGAACGCGATCCAAACCAAGTCGCCTCGTTCAGGTACATACTTTGCAACCATCAGGCGGAAACCTCACGGCCAACGCTTGGCCCCCACTCGATAGGGTCATGACGATTATCAGGAGTAATACCTGCCAGTAAGTCGTCCAGTCTGTATTCAAGCTTTGGCGCAGTAGGTACAATCCGAAAACCATTCTTATCGGTCGTAAGCTCAACCGACGAACCAACGTCTAATTTCAATTGTGCAAGCATCTTGGCTGGCAAACGTACAACCGCACTGTTGCCCCATTTCTTAATTTCAGTTTGCATTTTGATTCTCGCCTTCTAATGATGTAGATATATTGTAGCGACAACTTAAAATTGTTGCAACCTTGTAGCTACTTTTCAGTATCAAATTGCTGTCCGTAAAATGTTCGTTTTACGGACAAACGGAGTGCTGTCTTTTTTTGTCATTAAAAACGCTCTATGCCGTAGCTAAATCGTTTTTAATCCCGTTTTTTTATCAAAGTCCGTATAATTAACAATACGACGAGAAAACGGACAAATTAAATGAAAATAGGCTACGCACGCATATCGACTGACGATCAAAATCTAAACTTGCAACTGGACGCGCTGAAGGCGGCTGGCTGTGAACGACTGTTCACAGACACGGCCAGCGGAGCCAAGGCCGAACGGCCCGGTCTAGCCGAAGCCTTGGCATTCGCCAGAGAAGGAGATGTACTCATAGTCTGGCGATTGGATCGGCTTAGCCGGTCGTTGCATGAATTACTGAAGATGGTCGGCGAACTAAAGAAGACAGGCATCGGCTTCGAAAGTATCACCGACCACATTGATACAAGCTCGGCGGCCGGCGAACTAATTTTTCACGTCTTTGGCTCCATTGCGCAGTTCGAGCGACGCTTGATTATCGAACGCACACAAGCCGGACTTGCGGCCGCCCGATCGCGAGGCCGTCAAGGTGGCCGTCCAAAAGTATCGGAAGAGACTATCAACACTATTAAGGCGTTATCGGAAACCGACAAGCGGTCTCAAAGTGAAATCTGTAAGGCGCTGAAGATCAGCCGGAGTACATTTTATAAATATGCCGCATTAGCCCAGAGCGAAGCGAGCTAATGCGCAATGATTTATGCACATCTTAAGCGTGGGGGGCATTCAACCAACCTCCGAAAAAGCGCAAGTTGTGTATAAATGAACTTCTATAGCGATAGCACAACAAGGGATAAGCCTAGCGGCTAAGGGGGAGGGTCGCCGACGCGAAAGCAAAGGCGAACCTCCTCCTTAT
>Ga0315270_10000432_pt1 | contig 23268 bp, 20 predicted proteins | sample C1_bottom_MG_FD_204932 | JGI IMG/M metagenome (GOLD analysis project Ga0315270, IMG submission 204932) | Sediment microbial communities from Yellowstone Lake, YNP, Wyoming, USA - C1_bottom | ecosystem: Environmental > Aquatic > Freshwater > Lake > Sediment | place: USA: Wyoming | collected...
GGCTGAACAGGCATGGCGCCTGCTGATTGGATTGATGTTGCTGTTGACTGCCGTGGTGTTCAAGGATGTGGTCTGGTTCATGCCATGGTTCCTGGGATTCGCCATCCTGGGTGCCGGGGTCAGCGGCGTGTGTCCCGGATTGTTCGGCCTGTTCGCGGTTGGTTGCCGCCGTTGAGCAAACAGCCGGATGCTCTGCCGGAGCGGGCGGCTGACGAGCAGGCTTCCTTCAAGGGCGGGCTGTCGGTTCGTATCACCGGCATCGTCTTCTGGGGCATGGTGTTTGCCGGCTTGCTCATCGTGCTGGTGTCCATCCAGGCTTGGGAGAGTGGCCTGAAGGGCCTTCCCAAGGCTTATCTGGCCGAAGCGGCGCTCACCCTGCAGGATCGTCTCGAAGCCAATCCCGGCCTGCGCCCCGGCCGGGTCAGCACGCCACCCGCACTGCTTGAAGAAATGCGCCGCCAATATGGCTTCGCCGCCCTCGAACTGAGCGGTGCCGGGGGAGTCTGGCATTCCGGCACCCCCGATGCTGCGCAGAGTACGCTCGCGCGTGTCCTGAACGTGCACAGCGCCGAGGGCGGGAATGAAACCTTGCGCGTCGTTGCCTATGTGCCGGAGCATATCGCCTTCCTCAGCGAGCAGCGCAAGCATGTATTGATCTTCACCGGGCTGGTCGCCATGGTGTTCGGCGTGATCCTGCAGGCGATCCTGCAGCGTATTCTGACGCGCCCCTTTCTCGCCATGGTCGGCACGGCGCAAAGCTTTGCTGCGGGAGACAAGTCCGCGCGCTTTGCCGCCCAGGGTGAGGATGAGTTCGGCTTTCTCGCCGGCTTCATCAATCAGGCGCTGGATGTGGCGAACCGTTCCGAAACGGCGCTATCCCAGGAGAAGGATCGGGTCGAGGTGATGCTGAACTCGATCACCGACGCGGTGATCGCCACCGATGCGAGCGGCTGCGTGCAGTACATGAATCCGGTGGCAGAAGACCTGACGGCGTGGCCGGCCGGCGAAGCCCAGGGCAAGCCGCTGCACGAGATGGTGCAATTCATCGACGAGTCGTCGCGCTTGCCGATTGCCGACCCGGTGCGGAATTGTTTGCAGGGCGGGCAATCGGTGGTGCTGAATACGGGGAGTGAACTGCTCATCAACCATGCAGGGTCCGATATTCCCATCGCCGGCACGGCGGCACCGATGCGCAATGCCGGGGGAGAGATCATCGGTTGCATCGTTGCCTTGCAGGATGTGCGCCACGCACGTGAACTGACGCGTCGTCTGGTCCACCAGGCCAGTCGGGACAGCTTGACCGGCCTGTTCAACCGGCACAGTTTCGAGAACCAGGTCCGGCGTCTGATCGACGATCCGGACGGGGATTACGCGCACCACGCCCTGCTTTACCTCGATCTCGACCAGTTCAAGATTGTGAATGACACCTGCGGCCACGTCGCCGGCGATGAGCTGCTGCGCCAGCTTGGCACGACCCTGCAAGCCGTCCTGCGACGCGACGATATTCTTGCCCGTCTGGGGGGCGATGAGTTCGGTGTCCTGCTCAGGAATTGCGCCCTTGAACGGGGGGTCAAGATCGCGGACAAGCTGCGCCGTAGCGTGGAGGCGTTCCGTTTCGTCTGGGGCGACAAGATTTTCCAGGTCGGCGTCAGCATTGGCGTGGTGCCGGTCGAGGCGGGACGCACCGATCTTGCGGTGCTGCTCAGCGCGGCTGATCTGGCCTGTTATGCCGCGAAGGAGGCTGGACGCAATCGTGTCCATGTGTATGAGACGTCGGACGATGCGCTGGCGCAACAGCATGGCGAAATGCATTGGGCAACCGACCTGGCGCGGGCGCTCGAGGAAGACCGTTTCGAGCTTTTTGTGCAACCCGTTGTTGCGTTGGCGGACGGCGATTCACATCGGCACTGGGAGGTCTTGCTGCGCCTGCGCTCCGCCGATGGCGGGTTCGTCAGTCCGGGCGCCTTCATGTCGGCGGCCGAACGCTATGGCCTGATGCCGCGCCTCGACCGCTGGGTCATCGAGCATGCCTTCAAGCGGTTCTCCGACATGGCGACGCTCGCATCGTGCTGCAACGACGTCATCGCCATCAATCTCTCCGGCGCCTCGCTCAATGACGACAGCCTGATCGAGTTTTTGCGCAGCGTTCAGGTCAGTACCGGCATGAACTGGAACCGGGTCTGCTTCGAAATCACCGAGACGGTGGCGATCCGTAACCTGCCCCTGGCGACCAGGTTGATCAACGAGCTGCGCAGCCTGGGGTGCCAGTTCGCGCTGGATGATTTTGGCAGTGGCCTGAGTTCCTTCTCGTATCTCAAGAATCTGCCGGTCGACTACCTGAAGATCGATGGCAGCTTCATCATGGATATTGTCAGTGACCCCATCGACCGGGCCATGGTCGAGGCCATTCGCGAGGTGAGCCGCATCATGAACGTCAAGACAGTGGCCGAGTGGGTGGAGAACGCGGAAATCGCCGAGGCCTTGCGGAAAATTGGCGTCGATTATGCGCAAGGCTATTTTTTCGGACGCCCCGAAACGATCGAGAAATGGGCCGAAAAATGCAGCACGGTCGGCCGCCCGGGAGGGAGGCCGGTCGCTTAGAGCCTGGTTCGCGGCCCTCAGCCGTCACTTTCCACTTGCAACTCGGGAACGTGGCTGAAGGCGATCCGCATGGGCGCCGCGCCACGCCCGTTGTGGGCGCCGCCAAAATACAGGGTGTTGGGGCCGTAACGCTGATTGATGCGGTCGAGCACGCGGTTGATGGCGGCGTGTTGATCGTCGGGATCGAACAGGTCGCGGGTGACCTGACCGGGTTCGGCAAGCTTGAACAGGGTGACGCCGACCTTGAGGATGGGCGCCGGGTCGGGCGGGCGGCGTTGCCACAGTTCGGCCAGCAGCGGATTGAATCTGAGGGTGTCGGCGTGCGGCGAGAAGCGCGCCTGATCGACCCAGTGCCCCCGCCCCGTTGCATGGTTCAGATACTGCAGATGCAGACTCAGGCCGCCCGCGCAATAGCCGTAATGGCGCAGCCGCATGGCGGCCTTGTGCAGCAGGCGATACAGCACCGCCAATGCCGAGACCGGGTCGCGCAGTTCGGGCGCAAGCACGTGCGAATGGCCGATGCTGGCACGCTGCGTCGGCTGCGCGGCCACGACTTCGCCGCGCAGTTTGGCGTAAAAGCGTTCGCCTTCGATGCTGCTCCAGGCGCGGTGTAACGTATCTTTGCTGGCGGCGCAGAGTTGTTCGACGCTGTGGATACCCATCTGGTTGAGGCGCTGTTCCATGGCGCGGCCGATGCCATTCAATGCGCCCAGCTTCAGGCCATACAGGCGCTGTGGCAATTCATCCTGGCGGATCACCGTCAGCCCGTCCGGCTTCTGCATGTTCGATGCGGTTTTGGCGAGAAAGCGATTGGGCGCGATGCCGACCGAGCTGTGCAGCACTTCGCCGACCTGGTCGTAAATCGCCTGCTTGATCTGCCGCCCCAGGGCGATGGCGCGGGCTTCCTCGCGGTCGCGCCCCATCAGTTCGCAGTTCATTTCATCGATCGACAGTACCGCGCTGACCGGGGTGCACGATTCCACTGCGGCGACAATGCGATGGTGGATTTCGACGTAAGTGGCAGGGCGCGCCTGCACGAACACGATGTCCTTGCACAGCTTTTTCGCCTGCCACACCGGGGTGCCGGTCTTGATGCCGTAGCGCTTGGCGTCGATGCTGGCGGCGATGCAGCAGGTGGTGTCGGCCATCACCGGCAACACGCCGACCGCTTTGCCGCGCAGCTCGGGGCGCAGCTGCTGCTCGACCGAGGCGAAGTAGGAATTGAGATCGACGTAAAGTGAATGCAAGGCCATGGCGTGCTCCACCCGTCACTCCGGCGGTGCAGGGTTGCCGCCGCTTGAGGGGCTGCACAACGATGGCGCGCCCTATGCGGGGACAGGTGCCGGGGTGGGGGCTAATATCAGATATAGTGTATATCCATACACTATATCTGATCAATTCAGCCCGGGTTCGCCAGATTCATCCGCACCAGCCGCTGACACAGGGTGTCGATGATGCGGCGCGACAGCGGGGCGGAGTGGTTCATCAGTTCTTCCAGCATCTGCGGCGGCAGTGCCAGTACGGTGATCACGCTGTCGGCGACGATCGAGGCAGTGCGGTTCTCGTTCAGCAGGTAGGCCATTTCGCCGAACAGCTGGCCTTCGTTGAGTTCGCCCAGGAGGCGGCGCCCGTCGTCGGTGTGCTTGTACACCACGGCGCGGCCGGCGTAGAGGAAGTAGGCGGTGCGCGAGTCGTCGCCTTCCTCGATCAGGGTATGGCCTGCGGGGTGGATCTGGCCGTATTTTTCCAGCAGGCGGTGGCTGTCGGCGAAGACGTAGCTTTCAAGTTTGCCGGCGCCTTCGCCGCTGCCGCCGAGGAACAGCTTTTCCAGCGCGGTGATGTCGGCCTTGCCGTAGGCGTACAGCGCCTGCGCCCACAGATACAGCAGCAGGAAGGCGAAATAACCGCCGATCAGCACGAACACGACACCGCCGAGCGCGCCGTACAGGCTGTGGTAGCTCTCCAGCTTGAAGAAGGCGCCGAACAGCATGAGCAGCAGCCCCAGGCTTGCGGTCGCAGCCAGCGCGAACACGGCGGCGTCGCGCACGCGCGGATGCTGCCGCGGCAGCCGCCAGTAGGCAGCAAACAGCAGCGCCCAGATCATGGCAAAGCCGAACAGCGAGTTGAGCGCCTGCAACACCTGCGCGTTGCCGCTGCCGATGAAGTCGTTCTGCGCCAGAAAACTGAGTGTCACCTGCGCCAGCGCGGCCACGCCCATCAGCAGAAACAGCACCGGCAGGATGATCAGCGGCAGCACCCACGACACCACCAGGTTGCGCTTGATCCGGTCGGGGAAAATGATGCTGAACGTGCCCTGCATGGTGTTCAACAATCCGCGCGATGACAGCACCAGGGTGAGCAGGCCGACGCCGCCGGCGGCCAGTTGGGTCTGCTGCGGAATGAAGCCGAGCGCGGTCAGGCTGTCCAGTTGCAGCTGGTTGTAGAGCGCAGCCATCAGGATGGTGGCGGGCACCGAGTTCTCGGCAATACGGCCCAAGAGCTGCAGGGCGTAGCTCAGCAGCAGCAACAGCGGGGTGGCGGACAGCAGGAAATAGAATGCCGTTGCCGCAGCATGGTTCTGCAGGCCGTTCTGGTTGAACAGGCGCCAGGTGGTGTAGCCGAGCTGCAGCAGCCAGCTCGGCGTGCCGCGGACGGGGGGCAGGGCGGGGGTGCGCATGGCACTAGCCTACCCGCGCTGCGGGTTCTAGGCCAGCGCAGCAGTGATGCGCTTGACCGCTTTTTCCAGGTTGGCCTGCGAGGTGGCGAACGACAGGCGGATGTAGCCTTCGGCGCCGAAGGCCGAGCCGGGGACGACGGCGACGTCGGCGCTTTCCAGCAGGTATTCCGAAAGCGCGATGTCGGTCGGCGCGTCGATGATGTCGCGCGCCAGCAGATTCATGATTGCCGGGCGCACGTCGGGGAAAGCGTAGAAGGCGCCGCCGCTGTCGACGCAGTGGAAGCCGGGGATGGCGTTCAGCGCATCGACGATATAGCGATGGCGCGCCTTGAACGCGTCGAGCATCGGCGTGATGCAAGCCTGGTCGCCATTCAGCGCCTCTTCGGCGGCGACCTGCGAGATCGAGGTGGGGTTGGAGGTGGACTGCGACTGCACGTTGGTCATCGCGCGCAGGATGGCTTCCGGACCGGCCGCATAACCGATGCGCCAGCCGGTCATCGAATAGGCTTTGGAGACGCCGTTCAGCACCAGGGTGCGGTCGTACAGATCGGGGCAGACATTGAGGATGTTGACGAATGGCACGTCGTCCAGCCGGATGTGCTCGTACATGTCGTCGCTGGCGATCAGCACCTGCGGGTGCTTGCGCAGCACCGCGCCGAGCGCGGCCAGTTCGTCGCCACTGTAGACCGCGCCGGTGGGGTTGGACGGACTGTTGATGACGACCAGCCGGGTTTTGAGGGTGATGGCCGCCTCGAGCTGCGCCGGGGTGATCTTGAACCCCTGTTCGATGCCCGCCTCGACGATCACCGGCCTGCCGTCGGCCAGGATGACGATGTCGGGGTACGACACCCAGTAAGGCGCGGGGATGATGACCTCGTCACCGGCGTTGATCACCGCCTGCACCAGATTGAAAAAGCTCTGCTTGCCGCCGCACGACACCAGGATCTGCTTGGGCGTGTAGTCGAGTCCGTTGTCGCGCTTGAACTTGGCGATAATCGCCGCCTTCAGGCTGGGGGTACCGTCGACCGCGGTGTACTTGGTGAAACCGGCGTTGATCGCCGCGATCGCCGCGTCCTTGATATGCTGCGGCGTGTCGAAATCGGGTTCGCCGGCGCCGAGGCCGATGATGTCGCGGCCGGTCGCCTTGAGCGCGGCGGCGCGGGCGGTGACGGCCAGGGTGGGAGAGGGCTTGATGGCCTGTACGCGGCGGGAGAGTTCCACTGGGTTTCCTTCATGCATCCGTCGTAACGGAGTGCTACCATTGACAAGTTTTTGCCGCGCGATTTTAACCCGAATGTTTCATGAATTCGCGTGATGATCGTGCAGGATTTTGTTTTGTAGGGGAATTTTGTGAAGGAGCGGCGTAGTGATTCATACGCCCGACTGGGCAATGTTTCAATACGAAGCAAAAGCCCCCGCAAGGGGGACGCCGGATTCGTAAGCGCTAAAGCGCAACGACTCCGCTGACTAGCGAGGGCGCGCGTCAATTTATGAAGTATTCGGGTTCACTATGTTCGTCACCTTCCCCAATAGCCCGTTCCGTCTCTTCAAGCCGTTTGAGCCCGCTGGCGACCAGCCGCAGGCCATCGCCAAGCTGATCGAGGGCATCGACGACGGGCTGGCATACCAGACCCTGCTCGGCGTGACCGGCTCGGGCAAGACGTTCACCATGGCCAATGTGATCGCGCGGACGGGGCGCCCGGCGTTGATCATGGCGCCCAACAAGACGCTGGCGGCGCAACTTTATTCGGAAATGCGCGAGTTCTTCCCTGAAAACGCGGTCGAGTATTTCGTTTCGTATTACGACTACTACCAGCCTGAAGCCTACGTGCCGGCACGCGACCTGTTCATCGAGAAGGACTCCAGCATCAATGAGCACATCGAGCAGATGCGCCTGAGTGCGACCAAGTCGCTGCTGGAGCGCCGCGACACCGTGATCGTCTGCACCGTGTCGGCGATCTACGGTATCGGCGACCCGTCCGACTACCACAGCATGATCCTGCTGTTGCGCGAGAACGAGAAAATGAGCCAGCGCGACGTCATCGCGCGGCTGACGCAGATGCAGTACGACCGCAACGACATCGAGTTCAAGCGCGGGGTGTTCCGCGTGCGCGGCGACGTCATCGACATTTTCCCGGCGGAACACGCGGAAACCGCGATACGCGTCGAGCTGTTCGACGACGTGGTGGAAACCCTGCACCTGTTCGACCCGCTCACCGGGCAGATCCTGTCGAAGGTGTCGCGCTTCACCGTGTTCCCGTCGAGCCATTACGTCACCCCGCGCGAAACCACGCTGCGTGCCATCGAGCAGATCAAGCTCGAGCTGCGCGAACGGCTGGAGTGGTATTACGCCAACGGCAAGCTGGTCGAGGCGCAGCGGCTGGAGCAGCGCACCCGCTTCGATCTGGAAATGATGGTCGAGCTGGGTTTCTGCAAGGGCATCGAAAACTACTCGCGGCACCTGTCCGGGCGCCAGCCGGGCGAGCCGCCGCCGACGCTGATCGACTATCTGGCGAAGGACGCGCTGATGATCATCGACGAGTCGCACGTCACCGTGACGCAGGTCGGCGGCATGTACAAGGGCGACCGCTCGCGCAAGGAAAACCTGGTCGATTACGGCTTTCGCCTGCCGTCGGCGCTCGACAACCGTCCGCTCAAGTTCGAGGAATTCGAGCGGATGATGCCGCAGACCGTGTTCGTCTCCGCCACCCCGGCCAAGTACGAAGCCGAGCACGCCGGCCAGGTCGTCGAGCAGCTGGTGCGCCCGACCGGTCTGGTCGATCCGCTGATCGAGGTGCGGCCGGTCGGCACCCAGGTCGACGATCTGATGAGCGAAGCCCGCAAGCGCATCGCCGTCGGCGAGCGCGTGCTGGTCACCACGCTGACCAAGCGCATGTCCGAAGACCTCACCGATTATCTGGCCGAACACGGCATCAAGGTGCGCTATCTGCATTCGGACATCGACACCGTCGAGCGCGTCGAAATCATTCGCGATTTGCGCCTGGGCGTGTTCGACGTGCTGGTCGGCATCAACCTGCTGCGCGAAGGGCTGGATATCCCAGAAGTGTCGCTGGTGGCGATCCTCGACGCCGACAAGGAAGGCTTCCTGCGTTCCGAGCGCTCGCTGATCCAGACCATCGGCCGCGCCGCGCGCCATTTGAATGGCAGCGCGATTCTGTACGCCGACAAGATCACCGAATCGATGCGCCGCGCGATGGACGAAACCAGCCGCCGCCGCGCCAGACAGACCGCGTTCAATACCGAACACGGCATCACCCCGCGCGGGGTGGTCAAACGCATCAAGGACATCATCGACGGCGTGTATGACGCCGATGCCTCGCGCCAGGAACTCAAGGCCGCCCAGATCGTGGCCGAATACAAGGTACTGGATGAAAAATCGCTGACGAAAAAAGTCAAGAAATTGGAAAAAGACATGCTGGATGCCGCAAAAAATCTCGAATTCGAAAAAGCTGCGGAACTTCGCGACCAGTTGAAGCAACTCAAGCTGGTGTTATTTGGAGTGGAAGAACACGATTCATGACTAAAGTGCTATTCGTTTGCATGGGCAGCAAGGCAAAAACACAATAGCCACGCCGTATACAGCCAAACCGTTATCAACTCCGTTATCACACACTCCAAACCCTTGCTGCACAAGGCTTCCAAGCAGCAGATATAAATTGGCGTTTCGTTATTACTTCGTTATCGCGGACTGAATCGCGCATGAATAAAGGCTTTCAGGCGTTTTTAGGGAAATGGTATTGCTGCGGCAAAAAATAAAAAACCCGGCACACGGCCGGGTTCGTTGGTTGCATCGCCAGGCTTGCCGCTGCCTACTTCGCCACATCGGCCATGAATCGCTGAAAGCCCTTGTCCTGCTTTGCCGCGTCGATCGCGTGCACTGATTTGGCAATGCAGGCAGGTGTGTGTGCTTCTTTCAGCATCAGGTCTTTCACGACAGCCCCCGTATCTATCAAGCCCTGTAATTTTTCAGCCAACAGGCGGGCTCTTAGTATCGTGTCGTCGTCGTACCGATAGCCTCCCAGCGCGCCGTCGCGAAACATCTTTTCTACAATCCTGAGCCCGGCGTCCACTCCGCAGCGCGCTTCATCACGAAAAGCGTTGGCAGACTTAGGCCACGATGCCACCAGCTTGGTGGATCGTTCGATTTCATCACGCTGGGAACGGCGCTTTTCTTCGACCATCCTGAAAGCGGAAGCCTCTTCCTCATTCCACTTTCGACTGACTACAAATAGAAATTTGGAAGCGCGCCTAATCTTAATTGCGCGGCCTACGGGATCCGTGCTGTGCGTGACTGTTTTTTGGACTCCGGCATCACCGGGAAAGGGCACGTCTTGCGTGTAGCCGTGTTCGATCAGCTTATCTCGGGTGCCCTTGACCCAGCGCCCCCAGTAACAATCGTCGATTTGGACTCCGCGCGTGCGGGTAGAATTGGCAGCAGCCATGATCGTGTTCTCCTGTAACTCGATTGGGGTCAGTGGCGACCAGGTGTTGACGCACCAGGCCGCCACGCTTTTATCCTACGCCAGCGCCCACCGATTGCAAACAGCCCCGCCAGAATCGACGCAGCGCGATTTAATCCGGGCGTCCGATATGCCAGCCTATCCGCATAAAAAAACCGCCCGGTGAGGGGCGGTTTTAGTGGCGGTTTTCGAATGCACATCCCGCGCGCGGGAGCTTAAGGAGGCCAGGCATTCTCGTGTCGCCCTGCCCAGGCAAAGGGCAGCGATCCGCGTCATAGGATGGAGACCAGGCCGACGAAGTATGAACGCGGACTCCTCCTCGCGTCGGCAGTCTGAAAACTTATCGCTGGGTGATGCCGGGTCTGCCGATGCAGAATGCGGGTGCCACTTCTGCATCGTCGAATTGCTCCGCATCCAGTGGCTCGACCCGCCCGACCGTCATCAGATTTGCGCCGATTTCGCGCGGCAATTCGATCAACTGGCCGATGCCCAGAATCTGCCCTTTGTGATAGATCGGGCGCATGACGCGGTATGAGTAAAGCGAATTGGCGGCCTTTCTCATCTGTTGCCACCTCCCCGAGTGTAGAACTTGCTGGCGCGTGGGGTCATGCGCCCGCCGCGCCCTTGCACGGGGCGGTGCATGCATTCGTGATCCATCGTGCGGGATGCCGCCGGGGTAATAAATCCCAACGACATCAACCGGCGCACCTCGGCGGCGTCGCGCAGCTCGACCGTCGAACCGAGCGCGCACTCGCGCCCGGACGCGGTGGTGAATGAGCGTTTAACAGTGAATTGGAATTGATCCAGGTGCATTTTGAATCCTCTTAATATCAGGTGATCGAAGTGGCGACGGAAAAATCAGCAGCACGGCGCACGCCAATATCGCAGGCCAGCAGTGCCCGCATTCCAAGGACGCCAGTCGTAAAACCTGCATAGGGGTTAATTTCGATGGTCAGGCCAGCCCATAAACCAATCACCAGGCTGGTCCAGTGCCCAAACACAGCGGTTGAAGCGGGCACGCTGCCGCTGGCGATGGCCCGGCATCCGGCGATGTTGCCGTCGCCAAAAGCGCCCTGCCACAGCGGCGAATCCGTGCCTGTGAATCGCTGGCGCGCCATCATGGCGGCCGCGACGGCGGCGGTGGTGACATAGCCGCATTGCGCCAGGTCGATCTCGGCTCCACCCACCACGTCGGACTGAGCTTCGATCAACCCAGCCCAGGCCAGCGAGGTGCCGGTGAAGGTGCCGACGCCGGAGGTTCCGACGATGCCCTGCGGCTGGCCTGATGCGCCGCTGCCAGCGATGGCGGCGGTATCGAGCGCCACGCCGATGCTGCCAGCGAGTGAGGCCATCAACAGCGCGTCTACCCCCGGCGCTTGCAGCGAAAGCAGGCGGCTGATTTCGGTGTACGCGCCGACGTGCTTGGGCGAAAGCGAGAGCAAGCCGATGGTGGGCTGGCCTTCGGTGATGGCGGTGGCTTCGTTTGTCAGCCAATACGAAGCCGGGTCAGCGGTAAGCCTCGGAATCGAGACCGCGCCGGTCAGGTTTTCCAGCATGGTCGCACCCAGGCGCATCACGATGCTGCGATTTCGCACGGTATCCATAAAGCTCAGGTTTTGCGTGCTCACCAGGTAGTTCGAGCCGGATGCACCGGCCGATGTCATGTCACGACTCATCACATCACCGGGAATAAAGAAGCAATGCTGGTTGCGCGTGATCGTGCCAAGCTGCTGCGCGATGGCGCGACTGGCTTCGTCCTCGATCCCGCTCAGCTTGCCGTTTGCCGCACCCAGCACGGCTTTCGACAAAGACCAGCGGGATAAATCCTTGGGCGACATATCGAGAAACGCACCGCGAGCAGCGCGCTCATTTTTGAAAATTTCGCTACCTGCACTCATCTTGATCCCCTTCGATATTTTGGAGATTCAAGTCTGCGCGGGGGCGCTGGAAATTACTTTCCGAAAATGCTACCGCCAGGATATTACGCAGCTGACGCTGCGCAGGAAATTCGCCAGCCCGGCGCGCCAGGTGCAAGCATCCTGAAAGCTCAGCAGCACCGTCCGGTGCGGATGAGAAATTTTTCCAGCGCGGCCATACCTGACTTTCAAAGCGATGGCACGCCACATACAACAGGCGCGCGCGTTCGGCTGGTGCATCACCTCCAAGCAAGTCGGAGGCAACGCACAGCCAGTAATCGCGGCTTGACTGCCGCACTTTGATCGCGGTCGTAGGCAAGCCCAGGTAACGCAGCAGCATGGTGCCATCGGCGGCGGGGTCGCCATGCCATCGCATGAACGCCGAGACCAGGTGCAACTCGGTCTCGGCATCGATGCGCCGGGTCTCGATTAAACGCTGCACAAGGCGCAGGCCGTGGCTCATTGCGCTTCGACGTCGCCGCTGGGGTCGATAGCGGCATCGCCGTCATCGTCGGCAAGGTCAGACAGGTCTAGCTGAATGTTTGCGGCAAGATTGCGGGCGCGGACAATTTCGGCAGTTATAAATTCCAGGTCGGCAACGCTGACGCCGGATCGGCGCTTAAGCTGAATAGGCACAGCTTCCAGGGTGACGGCAATTTGCCGCCCGACCCGGCCAAGGATTTCAGCCAGGATTGAAACGGGAGCCAGCTCACGGCGTGCAATGCCGTTCTGCATAGCTATCCGGTCGGCCTGCTCGGCAGCCAGCCGGGCGCGCTCAGTCGCCAGGTCAAGGTTGCCGGTAGTGGCGCGGCCAGCGGCCATCTCGCGCATGTGGATGCAGTAGGCGCGCAACCAAGCGCCCAACGGATCATCTCGCCTTGCTATGCCGCGCGCCTCGATTTCAGAAACCGCTTGGCGAGTGGCTCCGATCAGGTCGGCAATAGCCTGTTGGCTCATGGTGTTATCAAGATCAATATTCATTGTTGCAGCAACCCCCTAAGAGAATATTCGCGACTAGCGACAATCCAAGCTCGAATTGACCCTTGCGGCTTACCCCTCGGGAGTACCTTTTGAATCCAGGCAGGCGGTCGACGTCCGGGTGGTGGTCGACCTCAAGGTGGTGTGCGTTACGGCTCACCCCCCTATCGAAGTCGGTCAGGTCAAGAACACTGTCAAGCAATACAAAAAAACCAGCCACTAAACAAAAGTTGAGCTCGAATTGACCCGTGTGGTAGTCAGCAACCAGGACCCGTTGCATTGACATTGGGGCGTCCGGGTGGTGGTCGACCTCAAGGTAGTGACCCATCACCCAGCCACCCACCCGGCAGGAATAAAGGGAAAGAAGGTGCGAAAGATGCTTTCCTCCCTTTATTCCCTTTATTCCGGGCTTGGTGTCTCCTATGTCTTGAACGCCTTTATTCACAAGGAAAGAAAGAAAATACTTATTAAAACCTTCTAGGGAATCAGCTAATAAAGGTGCGAAAGTAGCCATCACTTCGCCCCCTTCATGGCAAGCGGGTTTACCAGGTAATAGATCGGTGGGCGTCCGCCTGTTGCCGTGCCCTTGTGTGGGCCGGTTATTAGGTTGCGGGTCTTGAGTGTTTCGAGCGCCACGATCAGGCGGTCGATCTTGTCAAAGCGGGTATGGTGGGCGCGGTGCAGGTCGGAGCGCAGGAACTCGGATTCGCCCTTGCGCTCAATCCAGCGCCAGCACACCCTGGCATCGTCGGTGGCAGGGTCGGCACCGATCAGGTCGAACACGGCCTGTGCGTGGCGTATGAGCCGCAGACATAGCCCGACAGCGCGCTTCATGGTGTCCTCGTTGATTGCTTCATCCGGCCCGCCGTGCCCGGCAACGTGGAACAGGCCAGCCACCCGCAGCGCCCCGCCCGGCAGCTTGGCGCACCAGTCCCGCATGGATTCCAGCGGCCCGCCTTCTGCCTGCTCGTTCTCAATCTTCTGCGCAAACCTCACCCACAGCTCGCGCGCCGAATCGGACAACAGCAGGATGTGTTCGTCATCCTCGCCTTCGGCCACATCGATGCGCGCTTCGATTTCCAGCAAGCGCAGTACTTCACCCCGATAGCGCGCTTCAAGGTCGACAGGAATGGTGACGCGCTGCCCCATATCGCGCTTGCCGATTCGGGTTGCAGGCAGGCCGAAGAAGAACCGTGCGAAGGTGCCGGAACTTCGGAACTTGCGTTTCGCGGCGGGTGCCATGTCCCCCAATAGCCCAGGCTGCATGCCCAGGCCAAAGGTCAGCGCAGGCCGGTCTATAACCGCCGTGCGGCTGCCACGATCCACGCGCACGCTTGAGCCGCTGTACGCTTGCAAGGCCACGTCCACAACTGCTTCGCCGCCCGAATACAGGCCAGCCAGCACGGCGAATATGCCGCCCTCGTCGGACATCACAGCCATGCGCCCGTTGTGTTCTACCAGCATCGCCTGCAAACGCTCGGGCGTTACATCGCCGGTAAAGAATCGCGGCGGCCTCAGTTCGTCCGGCGTCTGTTCAGCCAGCTCGGTAATCTCGCGCACGATCTCGCCGCGTCGCACCGGGCTATCCTCTTTCGCCGCATCGGCCTGCAGCTTTTCCGTGCGGCGCTGGGCAATCTTGCGCAGCGTTTCGCGCTCCACGATCTCGCTGCGCATGGATTCGGCCAGCTTCGCTTCCTTCAACAGCACCGGCTTGAGCAGACGTTGAATCAATGCGCTTTTGCGCTCGCCGGAATCGGCCAGGATCACGACCCAAACGCACACCGGTTCGGTGTAGTCGTCACCAAACGGCGAAACTTTGAACTTGCGCTGCAAGGCCAGCGACAGCACCGCCAGGGTGAACAGCACGGCCATCGTCGGTGGCGTCTGCAGAGCGTCGGATAAGCCCTTCGCATAGTCGCCAAACACACCGGGCAACAGATCAGTCGGCGGCTCGGGCGTTTCGATTTGGTTGAATAGAAGCGGTGCATCCCAATGCGCGCCATCGTCTACAGGAGCGGCCGGTGTTGCAGCCGCTAAAGACTTGCGCACGGCCTCGTGACCGGCTGCCAGTGCCAGGTCATTCATATCGGTCGCACTCATGCTGCCACCTCGCCAAAAAGCGGCCGCGCGACGAAGCCGCCGATCAGCTTCGCGGCATCGGTCGCTGCGGTCAGGCCGGGGTTGCCGGGTGTCTGTGCGTCGTCGTCGGCAATCAGAATGATCGTGGTGCCGGTGTTGTTGAAGGCTAGGTGGCGCGCGACGTCCTTAAGGTTGCCAGCGTTGAACGCGACGGCCGTTGCGTAGCCGGTGGCCTCGTATACCGTCGCGGCAGTGGCGTAGCCCTCCGCGACGCAGATAGTCCCGGCCGGTTTGCCAATGGCGCAATACCCGCCCTTGATGCGGCCTCCGGTCAAAAACTTTTTTCCGCCGTCCGGGCCGATCAGTTGCAGCGAGTGCATCACGCCATCGCGCCGCACCGGGATTAACAGTTGATCGCGCAACTGGCGGATGCCCCATGGCTTCACCCGCTTGGCCTGCAAATAGGCGTGTGCCGGATCGGCGGGCCGCGCTGCCGACCACATCTTTGTGGCCTTGGCCCGCGCCTCGGCATGCACTTGTTGCTGCGCCTGGCCGCGTTCGTATTGCACTTGACGCATGCGCTCCTGCAATTCAATGCGCTCCCGCCAGTTGATCTTGCGGGCCTCGGCATCGCGCCATGAATGTGTTTCTCCGGTTCGCCATGAGCCGACAGCGCCGTGCGGGATCGGGTCGAGGTGCAACGCATACCAGCCATTTCGGCTGCCTGCCTTGTCGCTCTCGACGCGGTAGCGGTGGATTTTTCCATCGGCGGTCGGCGTGTCCCTCACAGGGGACAGTCCGACTTCGCGCATGAATTCGTAGAAACGGGTTTCAATGTCGGCGGTAATCACGGCTTGCCCCCCGAATCACGCAGGCGTCGCCAGGCGTCCAGGCGACGGCGCAGGCGACGCCACCAGGCGCAGGTGATGCAAGTGCCTTGCCCACGACAGAAGCAAGGTCTAGAATCGGCCTGTCTGTTGTAATTTCTAGCCGCCCCTGCCAGGGCGGCTTTTTTGTTTTTCATCATGGCGCAGCCTCCGGTCAGGCTGCGCGCTTGTTGCGGCGGGGATAGTAGGGTACGGCGTCGGCGCGTTGATCGATCCATGCGCGCGCATCGGCGGTGCGGATGTAACGGCGTCGACCGAGAAGGAAAAACTTTGGCGCGGGTTCCTCTTTTGCAACCTGCGCAGCGGTTGAGTCGGGAATCCCGACAATGCCTTGCCAGAACTCATCCCATGACAGCAGCGGCTTTGCCATCAATTGCGACGGCTGGGTGTTGGTTTCGTCTTTCATTACTCATCCTTGGTTAATGTGGATGAGTTGATAATAGACGTAGAAAATCCTAAATAACTATATAAAACAATAAGTTACTGATATATCAGTTCTGATTTGTCACGCCTTTTTTGAATCATCGCGCTGGTGGCGCAGATCATCGAATATCTCGCACACCTTTTTGAGGCCATAACTTTTGCTGTACAAAAGCTCACCCCTTGCCTGCAGCGCATCACGGCAGGCTGTTGCGCCGTGATTTAGTCCCTTTGGCTTGCGGATTAGGTAGTCTTTGACTGCTTGCCGTAGCAGGTTCATTTTGCTATCTGATTTTTCTTTCAGTGCGGCACCGCTTTTGGGCTGCACGGTGCTGCGAAGTTTCTTTCTCCTGCTCATCTCAGGCTTGGCAAGCGGCAGGATAAAACCTGCGGTGTGCGTAGCCAGTGCAAGCGCGGTGAGCCACCCCTCTATGGCCTCGGAATTCTGATTACTACATGCCAGGCACAGCCGCCCCCAGTAATGGATCAGCCACGCCTTTTCGTGGGTGACGTCTGGCACAGCATTGATCTTGTCAACCAACTGTTGCGGGGTAAAACTGACGAAGCCGCCGCGCGGGCGATTGCAGTATGGACGGAGCGCCGCGTCCTCCCATTCGTGCAATTTGACCGGAATCATTGCCCACCCCCAACGATGCGCTGCACTTCTTTCGCCCACAGGACAGCCGCTTCCTTGCGCTCTGCCTCGTAAGTGTGGCGGTTGTAGGTCGCCAGCACTCCGCCCAGGGTGTGATTCAGGCATTTCTCAATCACAAGGGGATCGATCCCCAAGCCAGCCAGCCGCGTTGCAAAGGTGCGGCGCAGATCGTGCGGCGTCCAGGTCAGTTTCGCGGTATTCCTCAAACGGGCTTGAACAGCCGTATTGCTGCGCTGCGCGAATAGATAGCCGTCATGGTCGCCCATCAGTTGCTTTGCCAGTGGTGACAGGTGAACCCAATGGGGGCGGCCGCTTTTGTTCTCAGGAATATGTAAGGTGTCGCCGTTAAGATTCTCATGGGTTGCAGACTGCGCTTCACTAATTCTCAGGCCGGTAAGCAATAGGAATTTTAGAAGGGGTGCATGGTCATGTGGATCAGCCCACAGTGCCCGGATTTCTTCATCCGACAATATGCGGTCGCGTGATTTTTCATCGCCGCCTGCTACTGCGGAAGTGGTGTTCTCCAAGGGGCTGCGCTCGATCAGGCCGCGCTCGACTGCATACTTGAATGCCAGCTTCCAGTTGGACAGGCAGCGATTCGCAGCAATAGGCGCGGCTTTCGCGTACTCGATCAGAACATCCGTAAGGCGTTTTGTATTGATGTTGGACAGAAGGAGATTGCCTAGCTCGTCCTTGCCTTTGGTCACATAGACCTCAATGTTTTTCGTTACCTTGTAACGTGGCTCGATTCTGCGCTGGAACCATTCATCCAGCAGATCGCCAAAGGTGGCAGACTCAGGCAGCACTTGCTTGGACAGGGTTGCGGCTCTATTTCGCGCCTCGGCAAGACCGACAGCAGGCCATTCGCCCAAGTTGCGGGTTTTCCATGAGCCGCCCTTGCGGCTGCGGTATAACCAGGTGCGGCGGCCGCTGGGGTAGCATCGGATATACAGGCCACGCTCATCGCCAATTAGCTTTTCGCGGTCTGGGTCTTTTAGTTTTTTGAGGGCGGATTCAGTGAGTGCCATAGCGTTATCGGTTATCTGTTCCGTTATCGATAACGTAAGTTTAACCGATATTTACCTTAACTAAACTGATGTTAATTTACTGATAAATAAGGGATTGTGTAGTGACAAAGGTTCTTTTTGTGTGCATGGGCAATATCTGCCGTTCGCCGATGGCGGAAGGCATGTTTCGCAAAGCCATCCGGGAGGCGGGGCTGGAGCGGCTGGTTGAGGCTGATTCCGCCGGCACGCATGCCTATCACGTGGGCGATGCGCCCGATCAGCGTGCCCAGCAGGCCGTGCGCCAGCGCGGCGCGGATATCAGCCGATTGCGTGGACGCAAGGTGGCGGACAGCGATTTCGAAGCGTTCGATTACATCCTGGTGATGGATGGCGACAATTACAGCAAGCTGATCGACCGTGCGCCGGCGCGGCATCACGGCAAAATACAGCGCCTGCTGTCGTTCAGCCGCAAGTATCCCAACCTCGACGTGGTCGACCCGTATTATGGCGGCCCGCAGGGCTTCGAGGAAAATCTCGACATGATCGAGGATGCGGTGCAGGGGCTGATCCGGAATATCAACGGAGGCATGCAGGTGAAGGTGCGTTCAGGCAACTGACCCGCTTCGGCCGGTCGCAGCAAGAACAAGGGCCGCTTCAAGCGGCCCTTGTTTTTTGTGGCCCAGGCTTTATTTCGACTGCGTTTCCACCTGCACCAGCGGCTCCTGCGACGGGCTCGCCTGCGGGCGTTCGCGTCGGCGCGTGGGATGGGGCGCGGACGGTGCGGGCGTCTCGACCACGCTGGTTGCGGGCGTCGTGGTTTCCACCTGCATCAGGCTGACGGCGCCGCCATCGGCGGGTTTGGCCGTGGGGCGACGGCGGCGGCGCGGGCGTCCCGGTTCGTGCGTTTCAGTCGTGCTGGCCGCGATGCCCTGAGTTTCCACCTGCTGCAGATGGGCGGCGCGGGCCGCCCTTTCCGCCAGGATGGCAGCGGGCGAAGCGGTGACCGCAGGTGCTGCACCGGGAGCGGCGGCCGCTTCCAGTTGCAGATCCTGCTGTGCGGGCGCCAGGGCTGGCTGCGCGGGCGCTTTGGGCGCTGAAACGGCTTTGGGCGGGCGCGCGATTTCGACGATGGCGCGGAAACCTGCGATTTCGATCACCGCTCTCGGTGTGTCCTCCACGCCTTCCGGGCGCGCTTCGCGCGGGCGGCGATTGCCGCGTCCGCGACGGCTGCGTGATTCACGTTTTTCTTCGCTGCCGGCTTCGCGCGGCGCTTCGGCCGGCTCAGCTACGGCCGGCTTGATTTCAGCTTCGGGACGTGGCTGTTTGGGCTGGCGTGGCGGGCGCGGCTGTTTGGGCTGTTCGCTGCCGCGGGCCTCACGACCCTCGCGCGCTTCGGTCTGGCGCGGCTCCTGCGGGCGGGCTTCGCCGTTGCGTGGCTCACCCCGTCCTTCGCCGCGGCCGCGACGCTGGCCGGGTTTGCGTTCGCTCGAACGCTCGCGGCGCTCGCTCGGGCGCTCACTGCGTGTGATGGCGGCGACCGGTTCTGCGGGCGTTGTGGTGGCGGGGGGCGTTTCGTCACCCCGTTTTTTGAACCAGCCGACGATGCGGTCGAACAAGCCGCCTTGAGACTGCGGCACGGCCGCCACGACCGGGCGCGCGGCAGGGGCCGGTTGCGCCGGTGCAATCGATTTGACCGCGGCTTGCTGACGGACAGGCGGAGGCGCCTGCTCGGCCTGATCGCTTGACTCGTCTACCGGCATGGTCGCCATTTTGTAGCTCGGCTCGCTGGTGTCGCGCAGATTCAGCTCGTCGTGACGCAGCCGCGTCATGGTGTAGTTCGGGGTTTCCATGTGGATGTTGGGGATCAACACCACATTGACCTTGAGCCGCGACTCGACAGTGTGAATGTCGATCCGCTTTTCGTTCAGCAGGAAGGTGGCGACATCGACCGGCAACTGGACGTGGATCGCGCCGGTGTTTTCCTTCATCGCCTCTTCCTGCAGGATGCGCAGGATGTGCAGCGCAGACGATTCGGTGCCACGGATGTGGCCGGTGCCGTGGCAGCGCGGGCAGGGGTTGTAGCTGGTTTCGCCGAGCGAAGGTTGCAGCCGCTGGCGCGACATTTCGAGCAGGCCGAAACGCGAAATCTTGCCGGTTTGCACGCGGGCGCGATCGTGATGCAGCGCATCCTTCAGGCGGTTCTCGACTTCGCGCTGGTTTTTCGGGTTTTCCATGTCGATGAAATCGATCACGATCAGTCCGCCGAGGTCGCGCAGGCGCATCTGGCGGGCGACTTCGTCGGCCGCTTCGAGGTTGGTGTTGTAGGCGGTCTGCTCGACATCGCTGCCCTTGGTGGCGCGCGCCGAGTTGACGTCGACCGACACCAGCGCTTCGGTGTGGTCGATCACGATCGCGCCGCCGGAAGGCAGATTGACCTGGCGCGAATACGCCGATTCGATCTGGTGCTCGATCTGGAAACGCGAGAACAGCGGGACGTCGTCGTGGTAGAGCTTGACCTTGTTGACGTTGTCCGGCATCACGTGCGCCATGAACTGCTGCGCCTGTTCGTAGATGTCTTCGGTATCGATCAGGATTTCGCCGATGTCCGCCGAGAAGTAGTCGCGGATGGCGCGGATCACCAGGCTGCCTTCCTGATAGATCAGGAACGCGCCTTTTTGCGAGCCGGACGCGCCGTCGATGGCTTTCCACAGGCTCAGCAGGTAGTTCAGGTCCCACTGGAATTCTTCGGCGGTGCGGCCGATGCCGGCGGTGCGGGCGATCAGGCTCATGCCTTCTGGAATGTCGAGCTGCGCCAGGGTGTCGCGCAGTTCGTTGCGGTCTTCGCCTTCGATGCGGCGCGAGACGCCGCCGCCGCGCGGGTTGGTCGGCATCAGCACGACATAGCGGCCGGCCAGCGAGACGTAGGTGGTGAGGGCGGCGCCCTTGTTGCCGCGTTCGTCCTTTTCTACCTGGACCAGCAACTCCATGCCTTCTTTCAGGTTTTCCGGGACGCGGCCGCCATTGGGCAGGCAGGCACGGGAAATTTCCTTGAACGGCAAAAAGCCGTGGCGCTCGCAGCCGTAATCGACGAATGCGGCTTCCAGGCTGGGCTCGACGCGGGTGATGACACCCTTGTAGACATTGCCCTTGCGTTGTTCCTTGCTGGCGGACTCGATGTCAAGGTCGACGAGCTTCTGTCCGTCGACGATGGCAACCCGGAGTTCTTCCGCCTGGGTTGCGTTAAATAGCATGCGCTTCATTGTTTACTCCCGCGCGCGTGCATACGGGACAGGCCAGACTGCCGCTGGTGTCAGCGGCTCATGCGATTACAGATGATGTGAGTGAAACGGCATGGGGTGGGTGTCCTGTTCCTGGAGAGTGTCGCCGGCAAAGCCGAGGCGGTCTTTCCGATTCCCGCTGGCGTTAAGCCGAGCGTGAATGCTGAGTTCGTATGCGTGTTGTCGCGTCATTGTTGATAACATCGCTGCTTGGCCGATTGGCGGGGCGGGGTGGTTTCGACTGTTCGCGCCAACTTCATTGTGAGCTGGGCGGCAGGAATCCAGACGGGCCGCTGAATCGGCAGCCGGTGAGCGTGGTAACCGGCGTGAAATCGATAAAAAGATCAGACAAAACAAGGCCTGAACCGGCAGTAGTGTATATGAAAATGAATGACTTAGAGAAAGATTCGGTCAGGCGACTGAAGATTGACGACAGCGCCGACGGCCAGCGGCTGGACAATTTTCTGATGGCGCGGCTGAAGGGCGTACCCAAAAGCCGCATTTATAAGATGGTGCGCGGCGGCGAGGTGCGCATTAATGGCGGCCGCGTCGATGTCAGCTATCGCCTGCAACTCGGCGATGAAGTGCGGATTCCGCCGGTGCGCGTCGCCGCGCCGCTCATCACCCCCGCTACCCACCTGCCGCAGGGCGGCATCCGCCTGCTGCCGCGCATCCTGTATCGCGACGAGGCCTTGATTGCACTGAACAAACCCGCCGGCATGGCGGTGCACGGCGGCAGCGGCATTTCGCGCGGGGTGATCGAGCAACTGCGGCTGGAACTGCCGGAATGCCGCTACATGGAACTGGTGCACCGTCTCGACCGCGAAACCTCGGGGGTGCTGCTGATCGCGCTGAAGCGGCGCGCGCTGGTCGGGCTGCACGCGGCGATGCGCGACGGCAAGATCGAAAAACGCTACCTGACGCTGGTGGCGGGACGCTGGCCGAACCCGGTGCAGCACGTGAAGCTGCCGCTGCACAAGCGGGTCACCGACGACGGCGAAAAGCGCGTCACGGTGCGCGACGACGGCCAGACCGCGCACACGATTTTCCGTCGTCTGCAACAATTCGACGCATACACCCTGCTGGAAGCGGAACTGAAAACCGGGCGCACCCATCAGATTCGCGTGCATACCTCGCATCTGGGATTTCCGATTGCGGGGGACGACAAATACGGCGATTTCGAATTGAACAAACGACTGGCCAAACAGGGACTTAAACGCATGTTCCTGCACGCAGCCAAACTGGTGTTTGCGCACCCCATTACGGGCGAGGCGCTGGTGATCGAAGCCCCGCTGCCTGATGATTTGGCCAAGTTTCTGGATATTTTGAATGCGCCATGAAAAATAAACCCCGGCAATTTGATTTATTGATTTTCGACTGGGACGGCACCCTGATGGATTCCGCCGGGGTGATCGTCGATTCGATCCAGCGCGCCTGCGAAGATATCGGCCTGCCCGCGCCAAGCGACCGTGCCTCGCGCCAGATCATCGGTCTCGGGCTCACGCAGGCGCTGCAAGCCCTGCTGCCGGATTTGCCGGCTGACGACTATCCGCGGCTGGTCGAACGCTATCGCCATCATTATTTGGGGCGCGACGACGACATTCCGCTGTTCGACGGCGTGGCGCGGGGAATTCCCGAACTCAAGGCGCATGGCTTTCAGCTCGCCGTCGCCACCGGAAAAAGTCGCCTCGGCCTCAGCCGTGCGCTCGAATCCAGCGGACTGGGCGCCTGGTTTGCCGCCACCCGCTGCGCCGACCAGACGCATTCCAAGCCGCATCCGGCGATGGTGCTGGAACTGATCGCCGAGCTCGATGCCGATCCGGCCCGCACCCTGGTGATCGGCGACACCAGCCACGATCTGCTGATGGCGTCGAATGCCGGCGTCGCCAGCCTGGGCGTGACCTACGGTGCGCACGAAGCCGGCGACCTGCATCCGCATGCGCCGCTGGCCCTGATGGACAGTTTTGTCGAGGTGCATGCATGGCTGACCGCGAACGCCTGATCTGCGCCGCCGGCGACCTGGTCGAACAGGGCAGGGGCGTGCGCCTCGAGCTCAGCCGCAGCGGCCAGCCGCAACCCGCTTTCGTGGTGCGCTACGACGGCCAGCCGCGCGCCTTCCTCAACCAGTGCGGCCATGTGCCGGTGGAACTCGACTGGCAGGAAGGGGAATTCTTCGACGACACCCGGCTATACTTGATCTGCTCCACCCACGGCGCGCTGTACCACCCCGCGAGCGGGCAATGCATCGGTGGGCGCTGCGCCGGGCGCGGCCTGATCCCTGTCCCGGTC
>Ga0315270_10000434_pt1 | contig 23245 bp, 29 predicted proteins | sample C1_bottom_MG_FD_204932 | JGI IMG/M metagenome (GOLD analysis project Ga0315270, IMG submission 204932) | Sediment microbial communities from Yellowstone Lake, YNP, Wyoming, USA - C1_bottom | ecosystem: Environmental > Aquatic > Freshwater > Lake > Sediment | place: USA: Wyoming | collected...
AGCGAATCGATGGCGGCGTACATGTCCGGATCGATCGATTCCGCGTGGATCTCCTTGCCGCGCACATGCACATTGGCCTCGATTTTCTGTCGCAGCTTGTCCACCGACATCACCACGTTCACGTCGATCAGATGATCGAAGTGTCGCGTCACGCGGCCCATCTTCGCCACCACATAGGCGCGGATCGCAGGCGTGATTTCCAGGTGAATGCCGGTGAGTTTTAAATTCATCAAGCTCTCCTCTCGAGTTGCGCTCGAAAGCGGGTGGATGCGCATGGCGTGCTACGGAGCCTTGCGCAGGTTGATGGGAGGAATCGAGAGTGCCTCCCGGTACTTGGCAATGGTGCGCCGCGCGACAATGATGCCCTGTTCGCCCAGGACATCGGCAATCCGGCTGTCGGTCAGCGGCGATTTCGGGTCTTCGGCGGCGATCAGCTGCTTGATCAGCGCGCGGATGGCGGTGGCCGACGCCGCGCCGCCGGAGTCCGTCGCGACGTGGCTGCCGAAGAAATACTTGAGCTCGAACGTGCCGCGCGGAGTCAGCATGTATTTCTGCGTGGTCACGCGCGAAATCGTCGACTCGTGCAGCGTGAGCATGTCGGCGATTTCGCGCAGCACCATCGGGCGCATCGCGACCTCCCCGTGATCGAAGAAGCGGCGCTGGCGCTCGACGATGGCCTTGGCCACCCGCAGGATGGTGTCGAAGCGCTGCTGCACGTTGCGTATCAGCCACTTGGCTTCCTGCAGCTGCGCGGTCAGCTGCTGGTTCGACGATTCGCGGTTGCGCGTGAGGATGTCGGCGTAGATCCGGTTGAGGCGCAGCTTGGGCATGGCGGCCTCGTTGAGCGAAGCGGTCCACTGCCCGCGCACCTTGCGCACGATCACGTCGGGGATGACGTAGTTGGACTCGTCCTTGGCGAACGCCGCGCCCGGACGCGGACTCAAGCTGCGGATCAGCTCCCGTGCGCCCTTGACGCACGCATCGTCGCAATGCAGCAGGCGCTTCAGCTTGGTGAAGTCGCGGCTCGCGAGCAGCGGCAGGTGGCTCTCGACGACCTTCAGCGCCTCGGCTCGAAACGACGTCGACGCCGGCAGCAGCTTCAGTTGCAGCCCCAGGCATTCGGCCGGATTGCGCGCGCCGACGCCGGCGGGTTCGAAACTCTGCAGGTACTTGAGTCCGATCGTCAGTTCCTCCGGCTCGAGCGCGTCGTGCTCGGAGAACATGTCGGCGATCTCCTCGAGCGACGAGGCCAGGTACCCGTCGTCGTCGAGCGCGTCGATCAGCGCGGCGACCACCTGGCGGTCGCGCAGCGGCAGGTTGAGGAGCGCCAGCTGTCCCATCAGGTGATCGCGCAGCGAGCTGGTCGCGATCTGCTGCGGGGAGAAATCATCGTCCTCGTTGGAGCTGCCGCTGCCGCCGCCCCAGTCGCCGTCCGTGCCGCCGCCGCCGTAGTCGGAGAAATCGGTCACGTCGGGCAGGTCGTCTCGCGTCGGCGCGGCATCGGCGCCCTGCATGCCCTCACTTCCCTCACCCCCGCCCTCATTACTACCATCCCCGTCGCCATCATTTTCCCGCTCGCCCTCGTCGCGGGTGACGCGCTCGGTGGTGACGGGGCCGGGCGCGGTTCCGGCCAGCGGGAATTCCGCCGGCGGGGCGTCCTCGTCGCCGTCCTCGCGCTCGAGCAGCGGATTTTCCTGCAGCATCCGGTCGACTTCGGCGTTGAGCTCGAGCGTCGACAGCTGGAGCAGCCGTATGGACTGCTGCAACTGCGGAGTCAGCGTCAGGTGCTGCGTGAGCTTGAGCTGGAGCGTCTGTTTCATTGCGCCTTGGTCCGTTGCTCAGAGCCGGAAGTGCTCGCCCAGGTAAACCTTGCGAACGTCTTCATTATAGACAATCTCGCCCGGCGCGCCGGATGCCAGAACCCGTCCTTCGTTGATGATGTACGCGCGGTCGCAGATGCCGAGCGTCTCGCGGACGTTGTGGTCGGTGATCAGCACGCCGATCCCGCGCTCCTTGAGGAAGCCGATGATCTTCTGGATGTCGAGCACGGCGATCGGGTCAACGCCCGCGAACGGCTCGTCGAGCAGGATGAAGCGCGGCCGGGTGGCGAGCGCGCGGGCGATCTCGCAGCGCCGCCGCTCCCCGCCGGACAGCGAGATGGCGGGCGCGTCGGCCAGGTGGGAGATCGACAGGTCCTCGAGCAGCGCGTCGAGCCGGTTGGAAAGCGTGTCGGCATCCAGGTCCTGCAGTTCGAGAATTGCGCGGACATTCTCGGCGACGGTGAGCTTGCGGAAGATCGATGCTTCCTGCGGCAGGTAGGACAGGCCGCGGCGCGCGCGGCGGTGGATCGGCAGGCGCGACAGGTTCTCGCCATCGAGCTCGATCGTGCCGCCATCGGCGGAGATCAATCCGACGATCATGTAGAAGCACGTGGTCTTGCCGGCGCCGTTAGGCCCCAGCAACCCGACGACCTCGCCGCTTGCGACGTCGAGCGAGACGTCGTGGACGACCGTGCGCGCCTTGTAGCGTTTGCGAAGTTGCGCCGCGGACAGCTTGCTCATTTCGCGGGCGCCAGGTCTCCGGACGGCGTCAGCGTCAGCGGCGCGGGCGCTTTCGCCGCGGCACCCTTGTCCTTCGCGGCGGCACCCTTGTCCTTTTCCTTGTCCTTGGCGGCCGGCTTGTCCGGCTTTTCCTCGCTCCTGGGCTGGAACGTGCCCCGCACGCGCGCTCCCAGCGGCGCGTCGCCGGCTGCGGGAGGCTTCGCGTCCGGTCGGCCCTCCGCGGTGAACTTCTCGGTGGCCGCGCTGTAGGTGATGTAATTGCTGCGGATCTCGTCGCCGGATTTCTTCAGGAGCGCGTTGTCGAACAGCTCGATGAAGCGCTTCTCGCCGTCGTAGACGATGCGCTGCGCATAGCCTTCGTAGTAGTCGTCGGCGCCGTCGCGCTTTTCGCGGAAGCGGACCGGATTGCCGTAGGCCGTGGCCGACAGCGAGTTGTCGGCGTTCTGCTTGAACGTCACGCGGTCGGCCTGGATTGCCATCGTGCCCTGCGTGATGACGACGTGGCCGACCAGTTCGCCGGTCTTGTTCTCCGCGTTGCCGCCGCCCGAATCGCCCTGGAACTCGATGTTCTTCTCGCGATCCGCCTTTTCGGCGTGCGCCGCCGGCGCGCAACACAGTGCGAGGCACGCAAGCAGCGCGGGCCCGACGCGGAAATGAGTGCTGCGCGCCATCGGCTATTTCCTGGGTTCCATGTGTCCGCTGACGCCGGATTTGAACTTGATCGTCTTGGCCCTGCTGTCGGCCTCCATCCCCGTCGCGTTGATTATCCCACGGGGGTCGGTGATCGTCACCGCCTTGTCCGTGCGCACGATTTCCTGGTTGGGCAGCACGTGCAAGTATTCGCTGGTCATCGTCAGCGGACCGGATGCGGGCTCCGTCGCCGTGGCCGGCGTCGCCTCGCGCACGGCGCGGACGTGATCCTTGAAATAGACGTTCTCGCGATCGCCGGTGAGTGTCGCCACGCCGGCCGTAACCGTAATCGGCGGCTTGCCGGCCCGCGTCTCCGACAGCGTGACGTCGATGAAGTCGGTGGTCTGGTCGTCCATGAAGTGTTCTGCGCGCCGCGCCGCCAGCGATTGCAGCGGGCGGCCTTCCGGATCCAGCTTCAGCACGCGCACGCCTTCGGCAACGATGTCCGGGTCGTGGCGCGTGGAACCGTCGCGGCGCGGCGGCGGAGCCTGCACCTGCGCGTCGAGCCAGTAGGTGAGCGCTGCCAGCCCGCCCAGCAGCAGCACCGGCGACCACGCGGTGGCGCGGTCGAGAAAGCTTCGGTTGGGACGCTTTTCCGCCATCGCGCGTCAGGCCGATCGCGGCGGCGGCACCGACGTGTCGGCGTGCCTGCCTTGCGCGGCCAGGATCAGGTCCGCCAACTCGCGCACGGCGCCGGCGCCGCCGTCGCGCGCGGTGACGAATTGCGCATGCTCGCGTACCGCGGGCGGCGCATGCGGTACCGTTACGGCAAAGCCGCACGCGTGGAATATCGGCAGGTCCGGGAGGTCGTCGCCGATGTGCGCGCATTCGGCCGCTTCCAGCGCGAGTTGCCGCCGCAACGCGTCCCAGGGCGCATGCTTTTCCGCGGCGCCCAGCACGACGTGCGAGACGTTGAGGCGGCGCGCGCGGTGCGTGACGGCGGGCGCGGAACTGCCGGTGATCCACGCCACCGTTATCCCCGCGCGTTGCAGGAGACCGATGCCGACGCCATCGAGCGCGGAAAAGGCCTTGGTTTCGTGGCCGTGGTCGTCGACGTAGATCCGGCCGTCGGTCAGGACACCATCGACGTCGCAGGTCAGGAGGCGCACACGGCGCGCGCGCGCCAGCACGTCGGTGGGCATCAGACGATCCTCGCCCGAAACAGATCATGCAGGTGCAGCGCGCCGACCAGACGGCGCGCCGAGTCGACGACGAGCAGCTGCGAAACCTTGGGTGCGGCTTCCATCGTGTCGACGCAGTCCACGGCCAGCCGGTCCGCGGTGATAGTGCGCGGCGTCGCCGTCATCAACTCGGCGACGGTGACGGCCGCCACGTCGCGGATGCGGTCCAGGCAGCGGCGCAGGTCGCCGTCCGTGAAGATCCCCGCGACGCGGCCGTCGGTGTCGACGACGGCGGTCATCCCCATACCCTTGCGGCTCATCTCGACGATCGCCTCGGCCAGAGTTGCAGTAAGCGGCGACACCGGCAGGTTGGCGCCGGTGCGCATCACGTCGGCGACCCGCGTCAGCAGTCGCCGCCCGAGCGCGCCCCCTGGATGCGAGCGCGCGAAATCCTCCGCGGAAAAACCGCGGGCATCGAGAAGTGCGAGCGCCAGCGCGTCGCCCAGTGCGAGCGCGGCGGTCGTGCTGGCGGTGGGTGCCAGGCCGAGCGGGCACGCCTCCACGTCGACCGCGGCGTCCAGGTGCACGTCCGCGGCCTGCGCGAGGGAGCTCTGTTCGTTGCCGGTCAGCGCGATCAGGCGGGCGCCTTCGCGCTTCAGGTGCGGTGTCAGCGCGACGAGTTCGTCGGTCTCGCCGGAGTTGGACAGCATCAGCACGATGTCGTCCGGCGTGATCATCCCGAGATCGCCATGCGACGCGTCTGCCGGGTGCACGAAAAACGCCGGCGTCCCGGTGGAGGCGAGGGTGGCAGCGAGCTTGCGGCCGATGTGTCCCGACTTGCCGATGCCCGAGACGACGATGCGCCCGCGGCAGTTGATGATCAGTTCGACCGCGGCGACGAAAGGGGTGCCGAGCCGCGCCGACAATGCCGTGATGGCGGCGGCCTCGGTGGCGAGCACGTCGCGGGCGAGCGCCAGCGCGCGCGCGGGATCGACGGCAAGCGCAGCAGGAGCGGATTGCGGGTCTGTACGGGCATTCACCGGGCAAGTATAGCTTTCCATGCGGCATGGGCGCGCGCGGCGACGGACCGCGCCTGGCCGATCATGGTAATTTTGTCCCGTGCCAACCACCCTCAAACTGATCCTCGTCCTGCTCGCGGCCGCCGTCGTGGTCGTCGTCGTGTGCCGGCTGATACGTCTACCCGCGATCCTGGGGTACCTGCTGGTGGGCATCGCCGTCGGTCCCCATGGTTTCGGATGGGTGCCCGAAGACACCGATACGCGCGAGCTGGCCGAATTCGGGATCGTGTTCCTGATGTTCTCGATCGGCCTGGAGTTCAGCCTGCCGCAGCTGCGTTCGATGCAGCGTGCGGTGTTCGGACTGGGCATGGCGCAGGTCGCGATCACCACGGCCGCCGCGACGGCGGTGCTGCATCTGCTGGGCTACGGCTGGAAGGCGGGCCTGGTGCTGGGCGGTGCGCTCGCGATGAGCTCCACCGCCATCGTCTCCAAGATGCTCGCGGAACGGATGGAGCTCAATACGCCGCACGGCCGCGACAGCCTGGCCATCCTGCTGTTCCAGGACCTGGCGGTGGTGGCGTTCCTGATCGTCATCCCGTCGCTGCGGATGGCCGGCGAGGACATGGTGTATGCGCTCGGCCTCGCCGCCGTGAAGGCCGCCGCCGCGTTGACGCTCATCCTCTACTTCGGCCAGAAGCCGATGCGCGCATGGTTTCACTTAGTCGCGCGGCAGCGGTCTCCCGAGCTGTTCGTCCTCAACGTGCTGCTGGTCACGCTAGGGCTTGGCGCGCTGACAGCCACGCTCGGGCTGTCGCTGGCGCTTGGCGCGTTCCTGGCCGGCATGCTGATCGCGGAAACCGAGTTTCGCTACCAGGTCGACGACGACATCAAGCCGTTCCGCGACGTGCTTCTGGGCCTCTTCTTCGTCACCGTGGGCATGGTGCTCGACATCAAGGTCGTGGCGGCCAACGCGGGAATGGTGGCGCTGCTGCTGCTGATACCGGTATTCGCCAAGTTCGCGCTCGTCGTCGTGCTGGCGCGCCTGTTCGGCGCGCCATTGTCCGCGGCGCTGCGCACCGGGTTCTATCTGGCGCAGGCGGGCGAGCTGGCGCTGGTGATGCTGGCGCTGGCCACCGACAACAAGCTGGTGCCCAGGGAACTCGCCCAGCCGGTGCTGGCGGCGATGATCCTGTCCATGCTTTCCGCGCCGCTGATCATCCAGTTTGCGGAGCCGATCGTGCGCAGGCTGACCGCCAACGACTGGCTGGCGCGCGCGACGCAGCTGACGCATATCGCCGCCAGGACGATGACGCGGCAGGACCACATCATCGTCTGCGGCTACGGACGCAGCGGACAGAATTTGGCGCGCCTGCTCGAGGCCGAGGACATTCCTTACGTGGCACTGGATTCCGACCCCGAGCGTGTGCGCGAGTCCGCCGCGGACGGCGGCGTGGTCGTCTATGGCGACGCCAGCAGGCGCGAGTCGCTGATCTCGGCCGGCATGGCCAAGGCCAAGGCGGTCGTGATCACGTTCGCCGACATTCCGGTCGCGCTGAAGATCCTTCATGTGGTGCAGGAATTGCGGCCGGAACTGCCGGTCGTCGTGCGCACGGTGGACGACAGCGAGCTCGGGAAGCTGATGGATGCGGGCGCGGCCGAGGTGGTGCCGGAGGTCCTCGAGGGCAGTCTCATGCTGGCGTCGCATGCGCTGCTACTGCTGGGCGTGCCGCTCAACCGCGTGCTGAAGCGCATCCGCAGCATTCGCGAGGAGCGCTACGGGCTCTTTCGCGGCTTCTTCCATGGCGCGACCGATGCGGCGGACGCTGCCGACAACCTGCAGCCCCGGCTGCATTCGGTGGTGCTGTCCGCCCGCGCGCGGGCCGTCGGCCGCACGCTGGTGGAGGTGGACCTGGGGCCGCTGGTCGAAGTGACCGGCGTTCGACGGCGCGGCGCCCGTTCGCGTCGCCCGGACGAAGGCTTCCGGTTCGAGGCGGGGGACGTGGTCGTGCTTCTGGGGAGGCCGGAGTCCGTGCTGCTGGCCGAACAGCGCCTGTTGAAGCGGGAAAGACCGAAGCCCGCCTGAGGCGTCCGAGGCTGGACAAACGCGTGCAGAGAGTTGTAAATGACCGCGGGTCATTGCGGCGGCTTTGGCGCAGAGGCTACAATCCGTGTCCGCCATTGCCCTGGATTCCCCGCGTGACCGCCGCAGCATCTCCGCCCGCCGCCGCGCCCGCCTGCCCCACAGAGAACGCCGTCGAACTTGCCGGCGTGACCTATGGGTACGACCCTGCGCGCCCGGTGCTCCGCGGAATCGACATGACGATACCCCGCGGCAAGGTCGTCGCGATCATGGGCGGCTCCGGCTGCGGCAAGACCACGATCCTGCGGCTCATCGGCGGCCAGCTACAACCGCAGGCCGGGCGCGTCCTCGTCGCCGGAGAGTCGGTGCCCGACATGGATCGCGACGCGCTGTTCGCGATGCGGCGCAGGATCGGCATGCTGTTCCAGTTCGGCGCGCTGTTCACGGACATGTCTGTGTTCGAGAACATCGCGTTCACGCTCCGCGAGCACACGAACCTTCCCGACGAGCTCATCCGCGACCTGGTGCTGATGAAGCTCAATGCCGTCGGCCTGCGCGGCACCGCGCAGCTGCGGCCTGCGGAACTGTCGGGCGGGATGGCGCGGCGCGTGGCGCTCGCCCGGGCGATTGCGCTGGATCCGATGCTGGTGCTCTATGACGAGCCGTTCGCCGGGCTCGACCCGATATCTCTTGGCGTGGTCGGGCAGCTGATCCGGGAATTGAACGACGCGCTGGGAATCACGTCCATCGTCGTCACGCACGACGTCTACGAATCGCTGAAGATCGTCGACTACCTGTACTTCGTGTCCGAGGGCCGCATCATCGCGCAGGGGACGCCGGAGGAGGTGCACGCGTCGGCGGACCCGTTCGTGCGCCAGTTCGTCGACGGCGCACCCGATGGGCCCGTGCCGTTCCATTACCCGGCGCCCGCGTACGCCGAGGAAATCGCCGCCCATGCCAGCTGAGGCAATCGTCAACGGGTTGCGCCGGGTCGGCGCCGGCGCGATCAGCGCGGTCACGCGCTTAGGCTTCGCGGCGCGCTTCTTTGCGGTCGTCCTGATCCATTCGCCGGCCGCGCTTAAGCGCACGCAACTTACGCTGCGCGAGATCTATTTCGCGGGCGTGCTGTCGCTGGTGATCATCATGGTCTCGGGCCTCTTCGTTGGCATGGTGCTGGGGCTGCAGGGCTATGACTCGCTCAACAAGTACGGCGCCGGCGATTCGCTGGGCATCTTCGTCGGCCTTTCGCTCGTGCGGGAACTCGGGCCGGTCGTCGCCGGTCTGCTTTTCGCGAGCCGCGCAGGCAGCGCGATAACGGCGGAAATCGGCCTCATGAAGACGACGGAACAGTTGGCGGCCATGGAGATGATGGCGGTGGACCCGCTGGCGCGGATCGTGGCGCCGCGGTTCTGGGGCGGCGTGATCTCGATGCCCCTGCTCGCCGCATTGTTTTCGGTGATGGGTGTCTTCGGCGCCTATCTGGTCGGCGTTCGCCTGATCGGATTGGACAGCGGCGCGTTCTGGGGCAACATGCGGGCGGCCATCGATTTCTGGCCGGACGTCACCAATGGCATCATCAAGAGCGTGGTGTTCGGCGTCGCAGTCAGCCTGATCGCGGTATTCGAAGGCTACGACGCGAAGCCGACCGCTGAGGGCGTGTCCACGGCGACGACGCGGACGGTGGTCGAGGCATCGCTGGCGATCCTCGCGCTCGACTTCATTCTCACCGTGTTCATGTTCAGAGGGATAGGCGGATGAATCGCACCGCGATCGACCTGTGGGTCGGCATATTCGTCACGATCGGGCTGGCCGCGCTCGTGTTCCTCGCGCTCAAGGTCGGCAATCTGGCGTCGCTGGCCACGGTGCCCAGCTATCGCCTCGAGGCGCGCTTCGACAACATCGGCGGCCTGAAGCTGCGCGCACCGGTCAAGGCCGCGGGCGTGGTCGTCGGCCGCGTCGACCGGATCAGGCTCGACCCGAAGACCTACGAGGCGGTCGTTGCGCTCAGGATCGAGAACGGGTACCAGTTCACCAAGGATTCGATCGCCTCGATCCTGACCTCCGGGCTGCTGGGCGAGGTCTACATCGGGCTCGATGCGGGCGGCGATTCCGTCATGCTGGCCGACGGCGCGACGATTGCCAAGACGCAGTCGGCAGTCGTGCTCGAAAAGCTGATCGGACAGTTCCTGTTCGACAAGGCAGGTAGCGGAGGTAGCAAATGAAGATGCGCGCGTATGCCGCAGTTGTCGCGGCGCTGTTGTTGTTGTCGGCCTGCGCGAGCGCACCGGGCCGCGCGGACGATCCGCTGGAGCCCATGAATCGCGCGATGTACGCGATCAACAAGCCCATCGACGACCACGTCATGCGGCCCATCGCGCAGGCCTACGTCGACTACGTGCCGCGGCTGGTTCGCCTCGGCGTCTCGAACGTGTTCGGCAACATCGACGACCTCTTTTCCGGCATCAACGGCCTGCTGCAGGGCAAGACCGAGAAGGCGGGCAACGATTTTGGCCGCGTGCTCGTCAACTCCTGGGGTCTGTTCGGGCTGGTCGATATCGCCTCGGACCTCGGCATTCCCAAGGGCAATGAGGACTTCGGGCAAACGTTCGGCTACTGGGGCATCCCGCAGGGCCCATACCTGTTCGTGCCGCTGTGGGGACCGACCACCGTGCGCGACGGTACGGGCAGCCTCATCAGGATCTGGTACGGCCCTGTCGGCTATATTCCGAATGTGGCGTTGCGCAACATCATCTACGGCATCGGCTCGGTCGACCTGCGCGCCAACGCACTGGGCGCGACGTCGATGATCGACGAGGCCGCGCTCGATCCCTACACTTTCGTGCGGCGCGCCTACCTGCAGCGCCGCCAATACTTGGTCTACGACGGCAACCCGCCGCCCGAAAAGGACGACTGACCCATGACTTTCTCCATATCCCTCCGTTTTGCTGCGGCGCTGATTCTTGCGGCCGTTGCGCTGCCGGCGATGGCACAGGAAGCGCCCGATGCGCTGGTCAAGCGCACGTCCGGCGAGGTGCTGCAGGTCGTGCGCACCGACCCCAAGGTGGCGGCCGGCGACAAGCAGCGCATCCGCGAAGTGATCGAGACGATGCTGCTGCCGAACTTCGATTTCGAGAAGATGACGGCGCTGGCGATGGGCCGCAACTGGAACAAGGCCACGCCCGAGCAACAGAAGGCGCTGATCGAACAATTCCGCACGCTGCTCGTACGCACTTATTCCGGCGCGCTGTCCCAGTACAAGGACCAGACGATCGATTTCAAGCCGATGCGCGCCGACCCGGCCGCCACGGACGTCGTCGTGCGCTCGGAGGTCGTGCGGCCCGGCCAGGCGCCGGTGCAGATCGACTACGGGATGACCAAGACCGCGAATGGCTGGAAGGCCTACGACGTGATCGTCGGCGGCGTCTCGCTGGTCACCAACTATCGCGACGAATTCAACGAGCAGATCAAGGGCGGTGGCGTCGACGGTCTCATCCAGACGCTCCGTGACAAGAACAAGGGCGTATCGAGCAAGTCATGATGGACTGCGCAACACCGGCCGCTGACGGCGGCTTCGTGGCCGCCGGCGACGGCTGGACCTACGCGGGAACGCTGACGTTCGCCAACGCCACTGCGGTATTCGATGCCTGTGACGAATTGGCGCTGCCTGCCGCGGGAGGCGTCGACCTGGCCGGACTCGGCCATGCCGATTCGACGGCACTCGCGGTGATGCTGGCGCTGAAGCGGCGCGCTGCGAGGGAAGGCAAGCCCCTCTCGTTCGCGTCGGTCCCGCCGGGCCTCCACCGCCTCGCCCGCGTCTACGGCGTCCTGGAACTGCTGGCCGGCTGATTGTCCGAGAACGAAGCGGCGCTGGTCCGCCTCGCGAATTCCGCCGCCCGCCGCTTATCCGTTCACCCTACCCGACACGCACACAGATGCTCGCCGTCGACATGACCGACATCGCGCGCCGCTTCGGCAGCGTGCAGGCATTGGACGGCGTTGACTTAGCCGTCGAGGAGGGCGAATTCTTCGGCCTGCTTGGCCCGAACGGCGCCGGCAAGACGACGCTGATCTCGGTCCTCGCGGGCCTTACCCGCGCCGATCGCGGCACCGCCCGCATCCTCGGGCACGACGTCACCGACGATTTTCGCTTCGCGCGGCGCAACCTGGGCGTCGTGCCGCAGGAACTGGTGTTCGACCCCTTCTTCACTGTCCGCGAAACGCTGGAGATGCAGTCCGGCTATTTCGGCCTGCGCGGGAACGGGGCGTGGATCGACGAGATCCTGCATCACCTGGACCTGACGGCCAAGGCCAATGCCAACATGCGCTCGCTGTCCGGTGGCATGAAGCGCCGCGTCCTGGTCGGCCAGGCGCTGGTGCACAAGCCGCCGGTGATCGTGCTGGACGAGCCCACGGCGGGAGTCGACGTCGAGTTGAGGCAGAGCCTGTGGGGATTCATCAGGAAGCTCAATCGCGACGGCCACACGATCATCCTGACCACGCATTACCTCGAGGAGGCCGAGGCGCTGTGCGGGCGCATCGCGATGCTGAAGGCGGGCCGCGTGGTGGCGCTGGACACCACGCACAACCTGCTGGCGCAGTTCGCGGGCCTGACCGTGCGGCTGGCGGCGCCCCGGGTCCCCGCCGCGTGGCAGCCGCGAATCCTGCGGCAGGACGCCGGGCTGTTCCATATCCGCCTCGACTCCTACGCGGAGATGGAGACGCTGCTCCGCGCGCTGCGCGAGGAGAACGTCGCGATCGCCGAATTGTCGCTTGCCGAGACTGATCTCGAGCAGGTGTTCCTGCGCATCATGAAGAATCCGGAATCGGCAAGCGCGGGAGTTCGGACATGACGAAGATCGTCGGCCATGGCTGGCTGACGCTGCTGCACAAGGAGGTGCTGCGGTTCCGCAAGGTGAGCCTGCAGACGGTCGCCGCGCCGATCCTGAGCGCGCTCATGTACCTGCTGATCTTTTCGCACGTGCTCGAAGGACGGGTGTCGGTCTTCGGCGGCCGCGTGACCTACACGGCGTTCCTCGTGCCGGGGCTGGTGATGATGGCGATGCTGCAGAACGCGTTCGCCAATTCGTCGTCGTCGCTGATCGGGTCGAAGATGTCGGGCAACCTCATCTTCATTCTGCTGACGCCGCTGTCGCCGGGAAACCTGTTCGCGGCGTACGTGCTGGGCGCGATGGTGCGCGGCCTCGTCGTGGGCCTGGGCGTGTTCGCCGTCACGCTTTGGTTCAATCCGTCGCTCGTCGTCATGCCCTATCCGCTGTGGGCGATCGCCTTCGCGCTCCTGGGCTGCGCGATCCTGGGCACGCTGGGCCTCATCGCCGGCATCTGGGCCGACAAGTTCGAGCAGCTTTCGGTCTTCCAGAATTTCGTGATCATGCCGCTGACGTTTCTTTCCGGCGTCTTCTACTCGATCCACTCGCTGCCGCCGTTCTGGCAGGCGTTGTCGCACTGGAACCCGTTCTTTTATATGATCGACGGTTTTCGCTACGGATTCTTCGGCGTCTCGGACGTGTCTCCGTGGACCAGCTTCGCCGCCGTCGCGGTGTTCTGCGTGGCGCTGTCAGTCACGGCGCTGGTGCTGCTCCAGCGCGGCTGGAAGCTTCGACTCTAAAGCCGTTCACCCAGGAAAATTGCCATGGTCACTCCCGAATCCATCAAGCAGTCGATCGCGGCCGGCCTGGCCTGCGAACACGTCGAGGTTGCCGGCGACGGCCAGCACTGGGAGGCGCTGGTCGTTTCCCCGGCGTTCGAGGGCCTGTCGCGCATCAAGCAGCATCAGCTGGTCTACGCGGCACTCGGTGATCGCATGCGCGAGGAAGTCCATGCGCTGTCGATGCAGACGCTGACGCCCGCCCAGTGGGAAGCCCGCCGTAATGGATAAGCTGCTGGTCGAAGGCGGGCAGCGGCTGCACGGCGAAGTCGTCGTTTCCGGCGCCAAGAACGCGGCGCTGCCCATCCTCTGCGCGTCGCTCCTGTCGGCGGAGCCGCTCGTGCTCAGCAACGTGCCGCGGCTGAACGACGTCAACACGATGGAGCGGCTGCTGGCCCAGATGGGCGTGGCAATCGATGCGCGCACGCCGGGTGTCGTGAAGCTCGACAGCGGGCGTATCGACTGGCCGCTGGCGCCGTACGAGCTCGTGAAGACGATGCGCGCGTCGATCCTGGCCTTAGGGCCGCTCCTCGCCCGTTGCGGCGAGGCGCGCGTGTCGCTGCCCGGCGGCTGCGCGATCGGCCTGCGGCCCGTCGACCAGCACGTGAAGGGCCTTGAAGCGATGGGCGCGACGATCGACCTCGAGCACGGCTACATCAATGCCACGGGACGCCTTCGCGGCGCGACAATCGTCTTCGACATGCCGACCGTTACCGGCACAGAAAACCTTCTGATGGCGGCCACGCTCGCGGAAGGCACGACGACGCTCGAGAATGCCGCGCGCGAACCGGAGATCGTCGATCTCGCGCGCTGCCTCACCGCCATGGGCGCGCGCATTGCCGGCGCGGGCAGCAACCGCATCACGGTGGAGGGCGTCGCCGCGCTGCACGGCGCGACGCATGCCGTCATGCCGGACCGGATCGAGACGGGCACGTTCCTCGCTGCCGTGGCGGCCACGGGCGGCGACGTCGCCGTGCGCGGCGCGCAGGCCGATTCGCTCGAGGCCGTGATGGACAAGCTGCGCGAGGCGGGGGCCACCATCGACATCAGAGGGGAGCAAGGCAAACACGCGGGCGGCGACACGCTGCGCATCCGCCGCGACGGTCCGATCAAAGCCGTCAGCCTGCGCACGGCGCCGCACCCCGGATTCCCCACCGACATGCAGGCGCAGTTCATGGCGCTGGCCACGCTCGCGCAGGGCACGTCGGTCATCACGGAGACGATCTTCGAGAACCGGATGATGCACGTGCAGGAATTGAAGCGGCTCGGCGCGGACATCGAAGTCGAAGGCAGCACGGCCATCGTCAAGGGCGTGGACAAGCTCACCGGCGCCGACGTGATGGCCACCGACCTGCGTGCGTCCGCGTGCCTCGTGATCGCCGGACTGATCGCGGAGGGGCGGACGACGATCGATCGCATCTACCATCTCGACCGCGGGTACGAGCGGATCGAGCAGAAGCTCTCGGCGCTGGGCGCGCGCATCTCGCGCATCGCGTGATGCGGGGCGCGCGCAGGACGGGGCCATGACCGGAATCCGCGACGAACTGGAAGGCGCGCCGCTCGGCCACGCGACCACCTATCCGGATGCCTACGATGCGGCACTGCTGTTCCCGGTGTCGCGGGCGCCGCAACGCGCGGAACTCGGCCTGACCGGGGCAATGCCCTTCGTGGGCGCCGACATCTGGACCGCGTACGAGATGACCTGGCTCGATCTTCGTGGCAAGCCGCAGGTCGCGATCGCGACGTTCGTTGTGCCGGCCGACTCCAACGCGATCGTCGAATCGAAGTCGGTCAAGCTGTATCTTGGCGCATTCGCGCAATCGCGTTTCGACGGGACCGCGGAGGTCCGGGCGACGCTCGAGCGCGACCTGGCGGTGGCGACGGGGGGAGCGGTTCAGGTTGCCCTCGACGCGCCGGCGATGTTCCTGGCGACGCGTTGCGCCGACCTCGAAGGCGAGCGGCTGGACGACCTGCCACTGGCGGTCCAGCGCTACCAGCCGACCCCTGAACTTCTGGCGGCCGACGGACCCGAGGTCGAGGAAACGCTCAAGACCGACCTCTTCCGGTCGCTCTGCCCGATCACGTTCCAGCCGGACTTCGCGTCGCTCCAGATAACCTATCGCGGGCCGGCAATCGATCGCGCCGGGCTGCTCCGCTATCTCGTCTCGTTTCGCTGCCACCCCGGATTCCACGAGCACTGCGTCGAGCGCATCTACGTCGACATCGCGGCGCAATGCCGGTGCGACGCGTTGTCCGTCTACGCGCGCTTCACTCGCCGCGGCGGCGTCGACATCAACCCGTTCCGCACCAATGCGGGGCTCGCCGTGCCGCCGAACATGCGCACCGCGCGCCAGTAATCCGCTTCGGGGGCGTCCGGTCCGCCGCTCCAGTAGAATCGGGGATTCCTTTGTGCCTCCACCGGGCTTAGCCGTGTCCATGCTGACCTTGGCCCTCTCGAAGGGCCGCATCCTCGATGAAACATTGCCGCTGCTGGCGCGGGCGGGCATCGTCCCGGCCGAGGACCCGGAGACTTCGCGCAAGCTGATTCTTCCGACCAACCGGCCCGACGTGTCGCTGGTGATGCTGCGCGCGACCGACGTGCCGACCTACGTGCAGTACGGCGCCGCCGACGCGGGTGTCGCCGGCAAGGACGTGCTGCTGGAGCATGGCGGCGAGGGTCTCTTCCAGCCGCTGGACCTGGGGATAGGCCGCTGCCGCCTCGTGGTCGCCGTGAAGCGTTCCTGCGACTGGAATGCAACGGTGCAGCGCGGCGCGCGCATCCGCGTCGCGACCAAATACCTGAAGACCGCGCGCGAGCACTTCGCGGCCAAGGGCATGCACGTCGACTTGATCAAGCTCTACGGCTCGATGGAATTGGCGCCTTTGGTCGGCCTGGCCGACGCCATCGTCGATCTCGTGTCCACCGGCAACACGCTGAGGGCCAACGACCTCGTCGCCGTCGAGGACATCATGCCGATCAGCTCGCGGCTGGTCGTCAACCCGGGCGCCCTCAAGATGAAGCGCGACGTCGTGCAGCCGCTGCTCGACGTGCTCGCGCGCGTCGCGCGGGAGAATGAGAAGTGAGTGCAAAGTGGGTGCAAAGTGAGCGAGAAATGAGCGCGAGATGAACGCGCCGCTCGCCATTCGCCGCCTGGACACCGCGGCTCCGGGCTTCGACGCCGAGTTCGCGACGCTGATCGCCTTCGAGGCCGGGCAGGACCCCGCCATCGACGCCACCGTCGCGCAGATCGTCGGCGACGTCCGCGCCCGCGGCGATGCCGCGTTGCTCGAGTACACGCGCCGCTTCGACCGTCTCGACGCCGGTTCGGTGGCCGACCTGGAAATCACCGCGGTTGAGATGCGCGATGCCCACGCATCGCTGCCTGCCGCGCAACGCGATGCGCTGGGTGTGGCCGCGGCGCGCATCCGCGCTTACCACGAGCGCCAGAAGGGACGCGACTGGAGTTTCACCGAGGCGGACGGCACGGAACTGGGCCAGCGCGTGACGCCGCTGGACCGGGTAGGCGTATACGTGCCAGGCGGCAAGGCGGCGTACCCGTCGTCGGTGCTGATGAACGTCATCCCGGCGCACGTCGCGGGCGTGCGCGAAATCATCATGGTCGTGCCCACGCCCGACGGCGTTCGCAATCCGCTGGTGCTCGCCGCGGCGCACCTGGCCGGCGTGACGCGCGCGTTCACTATCGGCGGCGCGCAAGCGGTCGCGGCGCTCGCGTACGGCACGCAGACGATTCCGCCGGTCGACAAGATCTGCGGTCCGGGCAATGCCTATGTGGCGGCCGCCAAGCGCCGCGTGTTCGGCGCCGTCGGCATCGACATGGTCGCGGGCGTGTCGGAAGTACTGATCATTGCCGACGCGACGGCCCATCCGGACTGGATCGCGCTGGACCTATTTGCCCAGGCCGAGCACGACGAGATGGCGCAGGCGCTGCTGGTCACGCCCGATGCCGGCCTGATCGACCGTGTCGCGGCCAGTGCGCAGCGGCTCATCGCCGAAATGCCGCGCGCGGCCATCGTCAAGGCATCGTTCGCGCGCCGCGGCGCGCTGATCAGGACGCGCGACCTGGCCGAAGCCTGCGCCGTCGCCAATCGCGTCGCGCCGGAGCATCTGGAGCTTGCGGTCGCTGACCCGGACGCGTTGCTGCCACACATCCGTCACGCAGGCGCCATCTTCATCGGCCACTACGCGTCGGAATCGATCGGCGACTACTGCGCCGGACCGAACCACGTCCTGCCCACCGGACGCACCGCGCGCTTTTCCTCGCCGTTGTCCGTGCAGGACTTCGAGAAGCGCTCGAGCATCCTGCGCATCTCGAAGGTGGCGGCGCAGACGCTGGGACCCGTCGCCGCGACGCTGGCGCACGGCGAAGGCCTCACCGCGCACGCCCGGGCCGCCGAGGCGCGGATCGACAAACCCTGAACGCAGAGGAGACAGCGCATGGCGATGATCATTGCGATGTACAAGACGCCGACGGACCCCGCGGCATTCGACCGCTACTACTTCGGGCCGCACGTGAAGCTCGCGAAGACGGTGCCCGGCCTCAAGGGTTACCGGATCACGCGCGGACCGATCATGGCCATGGCCGGCCCGCAGCCCTATTACCTGATCGCCGTGCTGACGTTCGAGTCGATGGGGGCCGTCCAGGCGGCGCTCGCGTCGAAGGAGGGCCAGGCGGTGGCCGCGGACCTCGCCAATTTCGCGACCGGCGGCGTGGAAGTGTTCTTTTCCGAGTCCGAGAAGATCTGACGCCCAAACGCTTCGCTGCGCGATGAACGCTCCCCAGACACCTCCGCTCGTGGTCGCAGTCGATCCGGCGCTGGTCGCGACGCGCGTCGCGGCGACGATCCGGCCCGACATCCGGGCGCTGGCGGTCTATCCGGTGGCGAAGGCGAAGGGGCTCATCAAGCTCGACGCGATGGAAAATCCGTTCGGGCTCACCGCGCAGGTCCGCGCCGAGATCGGGGCAGCGGCCGCCAATGTGCCGTTGAACCGCTATCCCGACGGCAGCGGCGAGGCAGTCAAGTCGGCGCTGCGAAGTTCCCTGGCGCTGCCCGACGACGTGGGGCTGGTGCTCGGCAACGGCTCGGACGAACTGCTGCAGCTGCTGACGACAGCGGTGGCGCGGCCGGGCGCCGTCGTGCTGGCGCCCGATCCGTCCTTCGTGATGTACCGGCTGTACGCGCTCTACGCCAACGCGCGTTATGTCGGCGTGCCGTTGCGCGCCGACTTCACGCTCGACGTCGACGCGATGCTCGACGCCATCGCACGCGAGCAGCCGGCGCTGGTGTGGCTCGCCTATCCCAACAATCCGACCGGCAATCTGTTCGCCGAGGCCGACGTCGAGCGGATCATCCGCGCCGCGCCGGGCTTGGTCGCGGTGGATGAGGCCTATTACGCGTACTCGGATAGTTCTTTCCTGCCGCGCGTGCTCGAGTTCGCCAACCTGGTCGTCGTGCGCACGGTGTCCAAGATCGGCCTGGCCGGCGTGCGCCTGGGCTACGCCGTCGCGCATCCCGCGTGGATCGCCGAGATCGAAAAGGTCCGGCCGCCCTACAACGTCAACGCGCTGACGCAGGCGGTGGTGCCGGTGGTGCTGGCGCACGGCGTGTTGCTCGCGGAGCAGGCCGCGACGCTGTGCCGCGAGTGCGACCGCGTGGCCGCCGCGCTGGCAGCGCTGCGCCGGGTCACGGTGTTCCCGACCGGGGCCAATTTCGTCCTCATCCGGGTGCCGGACGCGCAGCACTGGTTTGCGACATTGCGCGATGCGGGCATACTGGTGAAGAATGTGTCGGCGATGCACCCGTTGCTGACAAATTGCCTGCGCATCACCATCGGCACGCCCGCCGAAAACGACGCGCTCCTTACCGCCCTGTCACGCTACCAATGAACTCACTTGCCAACTCAGTTGCCGAATTCGCCAGCCGCACGGCAAGCATCGAGCGCAACACCAACGAGACGCAGATCGCCGTCGCGCTCGACCTGGACGGCACCGGCCGCGCGGAACTCGCCACCGGGGTGCCGTTCCTCGACCACATGCTGGACCAGGTCGCGCGCCATGGGATGCTCGACCTGACCGTGCGCGCCAAAGGCGACCTGCACATCGACGGCCACCACACGGTCGAGGACATCGGCATCACGATCGGGCAGGCATTCAAGGCGGCCGTCGGCGACAAGAAGGGCATCGTCCGCTACGGGCACGCGTACGTCCCCCTCGACGAGGCGCTGTCGCGCGTCGTGATCGACCTTTCCGGCCGGCCGGGGCTCGAATTCCACGTGCCGTTCACGCGCGCGATGATCGGGACCTTCGACGTCGACCTCGCGCACGAATTCTTCCAGGGCTTCACCAACCACGCGCAGGTCACGCTGCACGTCGACAACATCCGCGGCGACAACGCCCACCACCAGGCGGAGACGGTGTTCAAGGCGTTTGCGCGCGCGCTGCGGATGGCCTGCACCCGCGACCCGCGCGCGGCCGGCGTCCTGCCGTCGACCAAGGGCGCGCTCTAGCGATCGATGCCGGACATTGCAGTCATCGATTACGGCATGGGCAACCTGCGCTCGGTCGCCAAGGCGCTGGAGCACGTCGCGCCGGACAGCCGCGTGGTCGTTACGTCGGACGCGGCGGTCATCCGGTCCGCGCGCCGGGTCGTTCTCCCGGGGCAGAGCGCCATGCCCGATTGCATGGCGGGACTAAACGAGAGCGGGCTCAAGTCCACGGTGCTCGAGGTGGCGCGGGATCGCCCGTTCCTGGGCATCTGCCTGGGGCTGCAGATGCTGTTCGACATGAGCGAGGAAGGCCCCACGCCCGGCCTTTCGCTGCTCCCGGGACGCGTGGAGCGGTTTCGTCACGCCGGCATGATCGACGCCAACGGCGAGCGACTGAAGGTCCCCCACATGGGCTGGAGCCCCGTGCACCAGACGCGGGCGCACCCTCTCTGGACGGGCATCGAGCAGGATGCGCGATTCTATTTCGCCCACAGCTTCCATCCGGTGCCGGGCGACGCCGCGCTGACGGCGGCGACCGCAGCCTATCCGGTGCCGTTTACTTGCGCGATTGCGCGGGCTAATATCTTCGCTACCCAATTCCACCCGGAAAAGAGTCAACGCGCCGGCCTCAAGCTTCTGGCCAATTTCACCGCCTGGGACGGACGCGGCTGAACGCGTCCCCCGCGTAGCCGTCCCCCCTCAGTTTCCACTCCGTTTCCACACAGCTTCCGCCATGCAGATCATCCCCGCCATCGACATCAAGGACGGCCATTGCGTGCGCTTGAAGCAGGGCGACATGCAGTCGGTCACCGTGTTCTCCGAGGACCCGGCCGCCATGGCCCAGCACTGGCTGGAGCAGGGCGCGCAGCGGCTGCATTTGGTCGACCTGAACGGCGCCATCGCCGGCAAGCCGGTCAACGAGCTCGCGATCCGCGAGATCGTCAGCGTCATCGGCGAGGACATTCCGATACAGCTGGGTGGCGGCATCCGCGACATGGACACGATCGAGCGCTATCTCGACGACGGCATCAGCTATGTCGTCATCGGCACCGCCGCCGTCAAGAACCCGGGACTGCTCCATGAAGCATGCTCGGCGTTTCCCGGGCACATCCTCGTCGGGCTCGACGCGCGGGACGGCAAGGTCGCCACCGACGGCTGGTCGAAGATGACCGGCCACGACGTCGTTGATCTCGCGCGGAAGTTCGAGGAATACGGCGTTGAAGGCATCATCTACACCGACATCGGCCGCGACGGCATGCTCTCAGGCGTCAACGTCGAGGCCACCGTCAAGCTCGCGCGCGAGATCAAGGTCCCGGTCATCGCCTCCGGCGGGCTTTCTTCCATTGCCGACATCGAGCGCCTCGTCGCGCACGAGGCCGACGGCATCGCCGGCGCGATCGCCGGCCGCGCAATCTACGACGGCACGCTCAACTTCAAGGACGCGCTGAAGGCCGCTGCAGGAAAATGAGGAGCGGCTGAACCCGCGCCTGCGGCATTCCCTGCCCGCCTTCGCGGAACACGCTGCCGAATCCACGATGGGCCTAGCCAAACGCATCATTCCCTGCCTCGATATCGCGGACGGCCGCGTCGTCAAGGGCATCAATTTCGTCAACCTGCGCGACGCGGGCGATCCCGTCGAGGTCGCGCGGCGCTACGACGAACAGGGCGCCGACGAGCTCGCGTTCCTCGACATCCGCGCGAGCATCGAGAATCGCGGCCTGCTGTACGGCATGATCGAGGCGGTTGCGTCGCAGGTGTTCATTCCGCTGACCGTCGGTGGCGGAGTCGCCTCGGTGCAGGACATCCGCACGCTGCTCAACGCCGGCGCCGACAAGGTAAGCATCAACACGGCCGGCGTCGCCAACCCGGACCTGTTCGGCGAGGCTTCGGCGCATTTCGGTGCGCAATGCATCGTGGCCGCAATCGACGCCAAGAAGTGCGCGGTCGACGAGTGGCAGGTGTACATACACGGCGGCCGCACGCCCACCGGAATCGACGCCGTCGAATGGGCGCGGGAAGTGGCGGCGCAAGGCGCGGGCGAGATCCTGCTGACCAGCATGGACCGCGACGGTGCGCGTACGGGTTTCGACCTGAAGCTGACGCGGATGGTCGTCGAGGCAGTGGACGTGCCGGTCATCGCGTCCGGCGGCGTGGGCACGCTCAACGATTTGGTGGACGGCATCAAGGTCGGCGGCGCGGACGCGGTGCTGGCCGCTTCCATCTTCCATTACGGGGAGTTCACGATTCGTGAGGCCAAGATGGCGATGGCCGCGGCGGGCCTGGAAATGAGGATCGACTGATGTCCTGGCTGGATGACGTGCTCTGGAACGAACACGAGCTGGTGCCGGCCATCGCGCAGGACGCGGCCTCGGGGCGCGTGCTGACGCTGGCGTGGATGAACCGCGAGGCGCTGGAGCGCACGGCCGAGACGCGCGAGGCGCATTACTGGTCGCGGTCGCGCGCGAAGCTCTGGCGCAAGGGAGAGTCCTCGGGACACGTCCAGCGCGTCCTGGAGATTCGCCTGGACTGCGACAACGACGCGGTCCTGCTGCTGGTCGAGCAGCACGGCGGCATCAGCTGCCACACCGGCCACGCGCGCTGCTTCTACCAGCGGCTCGAGAACTACACATGGCATGATGTCGAGCCCGTCCTCAAGGACCCCAAGGCGATCTACGGCAATGGTTGACTCCCGCAACGATGATGACGTGCTGTCGCGCATCGCCGCGACCATCGAGGCGCGCCGCGGCGCCGATCCCGCCTCGTCCTACGTCGCCGCGCTGTTCGCGAAGGGCGACGACGCGATGCTGAAGAAGATCGGCGAGGAGGCGACCGAAACGGTCATGGCGGCGAAGGACGGTGATAAAATCCGCATCGCCGCGGAAATCGCGGATCTCTGGTTCCATTGCCTCGTCGTGCTCGCGCGGCATGGACTGGGTCCCGCCGACGTGCTGGCGGAACTGGCCCGGCGCGAAGGCGTGTCCGGCCACCGGGAAAAGGCGTCCCGCTGACTTACCGCCGAATCACGTACCACCATGTGCAGACGGGCTGGGCTGTGATCGTGGGCTCGGTCGTGGGACTCGGATTGGCTTTGCTGGTAACGCTGTCGCTTTCGGCGGCGACGCTGGCCGCCGTGCCCTGGCTGGTCGTCGCGCTGTTCGGTCTGCTGGCGCTGGGTCTTCTGGCCTACGCGACGCTGACCGTCGAGGTCGACGCGGAGAACGTACGTGTCCGTTTCGGCATCGGGCTCATCCGCAAATCGATACCGCTTTCGGATATCGCCCGCTGCGAAATCGTCCGTACCCCGTCGTGGTGGGGTTGGGGCATGCACTGGACGCCTTCCGGGTGGCTATACAATGTCTCCGGAAGGGCGGCGGTCAGGCTGGAGATGACGAGCCAGCGCCCGGTGATGATCGGCAGTGACGAGGCAGAGCGGCTTAAGGCGGCGATCGATGCGCGATTGGCGCCTTCCGCCACGGAAACAACGGCGTAGAACATGCACACAACGGATCCTGACTGCATTTTTTGCAAGATCGTGCGCGGCGAGATTCCGGGCAGGAAGTTGTACGAGGACGCCGACGTGCTGGCGTTCCACGACATCCAGCCG
>Ga0315270_10000435_pt1 | contig 23216 bp, 22 predicted proteins | sample C1_bottom_MG_FD_204932 | JGI IMG/M metagenome (GOLD analysis project Ga0315270, IMG submission 204932) | Sediment microbial communities from Yellowstone Lake, YNP, Wyoming, USA - C1_bottom | ecosystem: Environmental > Aquatic > Freshwater > Lake > Sediment | place: USA: Wyoming | collected...
TGGCCAACCCCAATCCAGAAATCCTGCCGGAAAAAGCCAAGGCCGCGCGCAGCGACCTCATCATGGCGACCGGGCGCTCCGACTTCCCCAACCAGGTCAACAACGTACTCGGCTTTCCGTTCATCTTTCGTGGCGCGCTCGACGCGCGCGCCAGGCAGATCACACAGGACATGCTGATCGCCGCGGTGCATGCGCTGGCCGAACTCGCGCGCGAGCCGGTGCCGGCATCGGTGCTCAAAGCCTACAAGTTGAAGACGCTCAAATTCGGCCCGGATTACATCCTGCCCAAGCCGTTCGATCCGCGTCTGGCCGAGCGGGTGCCGCAGGCGGTGGCGAAGGCGGCGAAAGCAGGCAAGCGTCGCTGAGTCGATCCCAACCCAAAACCTGAACCGTGCCGTGAAACCGATCGCGCGCCCCGTTTACCTCGACCTGTTCCGCATCCATCTGCCGCTTCCCGGCTGGGTGTCGATCCTGCACCGGATTTCTGGCGCCTTGCTGTTCGTGGCCTTGCCGCTTGGGGTGTGGGGCCTGTCGCTGTCGCTGTCGGGCGAGGCCGGCTTTCAGCGCATGGCTGACTGGATGACGCATCCATTGATCAAGCTGGTTTTGCTGCTGTTGATCTGGGCGTTCATGCATCATGTTCTTGCCGGCTTGCGGCACCTGGCACTGGATGTGCACTGGGGTGTGAGCCTGCGCCGAGCGCGGCAGAGCAGCCTGGTCGTGATCCTGGCAAGCGGGCTGGTGACGCTGCTGGCAGCCTGGAAGGTGTTTGAATGAAAACGGCCAGCGGCTCGCATACCGGCACCGGCACCTGGCTGCTGCAGCGCGCGACGGCGCTGATGCTGGCGGCGGCGTTGCCAGGATTGATGAGCTATTTCCTGACGGCACTGCCGCTTGATTTTGCTGGCTGGCAGGCCTTGTTCACGCCGCTGTGGCTGCGCGTGCTGATGCTGTTGACGGCGCTGGCGCTGGCGCTGCACGCCTGGGTGGGAATGCGCGATATTTTCATGGATTACGTGCGGCCGATTGGTCTGCGGCTGGCGCTCTATCTGGCGCTGATCGTGACCTTGGCGGGCAGTGTGGCGTGGCTGGTCGCGATTTTGTGGCGTGCCGCATGAACACACGCCGCTTCGATGCGCTCATCATCGGCGGCGGCGGCGCGGGCTTGCGCGCGGCGCTGCAACTGGCACGCTCGGACTACAAGGTCGCGGTGGTGTCCAAGGTGTTCCCCACGCGTTCTCACACCGTCTCGGCGCAGGGCGGCATCACTGCTGCGCTCGCCAACGTCGACGACGATCGCTGGGAGTGGCACATGTACGACACGGTCAAGGGCGGCGACTGGCTGGGCGATCAGGATGCGATCGAGTTCATGTGCCGCGAGGCGGCCAGCGCAGTCTACGAACTCGAACATATGGGCCTGCCGTTCTCCAGGCTGGACAACGGCAAGATCTATCAGCGCCCGTTCGGCGGGCAGTCGAAAAACTTCGGTGGCGAACAGGCCACCCGCACCTGCGCTGCCGCCGACCGCACCGGCCACGCGCTGCTGCACACCTTGTACCAGCAAAACATCAAGCACCGCACGCAGTTCTTCGACGAATATTTTGCACTTGATCTGCTGCGTGACGCCGACGGCTATTGCCTCGGCGTCACCGCCATGAGCATCGAGACCGGCGAGCCGCTCATCATCGAGGCACGCACCACGCTGCTCGCCACTGGCGGGGCAGGGCGGGTATTCTGGAACAGCAGCAACGCCATGATCAACACCGGCGATGGCCTCGGCATGGTGCTGCGCGCCGGGCTGCCGCTGCAGGACATGGAATTCTGGCAGTTCCATCCCACCGGCATCGCCGGGGTGGGCTGCCTCATCACCGAAGGCGTGCGTGGTGAAGGCGGCTATCTGCTGAACAGGCATGGCGAGCGCTTCATGGAACGCTATGCACCGCAGGCGAAGGATCTGGCAGGGCGCGACGTGGTGGCGCGCGCCATCGCCATCGAAATTGCCGAAGGACGGGGCTGTGGCCCGCGTGGGGATTACATCGACCTCAAGCTCGACCATCTCGGCGAAAGCCTCATCGCCGACAAGCTCCCCGGCATTCGCGATCTGTCGATACGCTTTGCCGGTGTCGATCCGGTCGAAAAAGCCATTCCCGTCGCGCCGACTGCGCACTACATGATGGGCGGCATTCCCACCAATCTGCATGGTCAGGTCGTCGCTCCGGCGCGCTTCGGGCCCGAGGAGCCGGTGCCGGGCTTGTATGCCGTCGGCGAATGCGCCTGTGTATCGGTGCATGGTGCGAACCGGCTGGGCGGTAATTCGCTGCTGGACCTGATCGTGTTCGGCCGCGCGGCGGGCAAGCACATGCAGGAGTATTTGCGTGACAACCCGTTCCCGCGCAGGGTGCCAGACCATGCGGCCGAGCGCAGTTGGGCGCGCTTGCAGCGCTGGGAACAACCTGGCAGCGAGCGCGTGGCAGCGATCACCGACGACTTGCGGCGCATGATGCAGACGCATGCCGGCGTGTTTCGCACCGAGGCAGTATTGCGTGCCGGGCTGGCACAACTGAACGTACTGGAACAACGTCTGGCGCATGCGGGTTTGCAGGACGCCAGCCGCGTGTTCAACACCACACGCATCGAGGCGCTGGAGTTGGAGAACCTGATCGGCGTGGCGCGGGCGACGCTGGTGTCGGCGCTCAGCCGCACCGAAAGCCGGGGCGCGCATACGCGGGAGGATTTTCCCGAGCGCGATGACGAGCGTTGGCTGAAGCACACGCTGTATTCGCTGGACGGGGATCAGCTGGATGCCAAACCGGTGCGGTTGAAGCCGTTGACGGTGGAGTCGATCCGGCCGCAAGAGCGGGTGTATTGACCATGAAATTTCGCCTCTACCGCTACCAACCCGAGTCCGGTGCAAAGCCGCACATGCAGGACGTCGAACTCGATATCGAGCCGGCGGGCAAGATGCTGCTCGATGCTTTACTGGCGCTCAAAGCGCTGGATGAAACCCTCTCGCTGCGGCGTTCCTGCCGCGAAGGGGTGTGCGGCTCGGATGCGGTCAACGTCAACGGCAAGAACCGGCTGGCGTGCATCACGCCCTTGTCCGAACTGAAGGAACCGATCGAGGTGCGGCCGCTGCCGGGATTGCCGGTGATCCGCGACCTGATCGTGGACATGGAGCCGTTCTACCAGCAGTACCGCTCGATCAAGCCTTGGCTCATCAACGACGACCCGGAGTCCGAGGTCGAGCGCCTGCAAAGTCCGGCTGAGCGGGCGCTGCTCGACGGCGCGTATGAATGCATCCTGTGCGCCTGCTGCACCACCGCGTGCCCCTCGTTCTGGTGGAACCCGGATACCTTCGTCGGCCCGGCGGGGCTGTTGCAGGCGTATCGCTTCATCGCCGACTCGCGCGACGAAGCGACCGCCGAGCGTATCGATAATCTGGAAGATCCTTACCGGCTGTATCGCTGCCGCGGCATCATGAACTGCGTGGATGCCTGCCCCAAGGGCTTGAATCCGACCGAAGCGATCGGGCGCATCAAATCGCTGCTGGTGAAGCGGCGTGTCTGATCCAGCGGGCTGTGACCGGATTGCCTGGCGCTGCCGCCGGGGCTTGCTGGAGCTGGATATCTGGCTGGGTGGCTTTTGGGCCGCGCACCGCGCTACACTTCAACCTAATGAGACAGCCGCGCTGGAGCGGCTGCTGACGCTGTCGGACATGGAGATTGCAGACCGGCTGCAAGGCAGGTCGCCTGCGGGCGATGCCGAGCTTGCAGCGCTTGTTCAACGCCTGCGAACCTTTCGGGCTGCAAAATGAATGGAATTGCGATGAAAAAAACCGCCACACTCACTTTCAGCGACGGCAGTCCGTCCATCGAACTACCCATCGAGCAAGGCACCTATGGCAAGCCGGTGATCGACATCCGCACGCTGGCCGCGCAGGGCTACTTCACCCACGATCCAGGCTTTACCGCGACCTCCAGCTGCAATTCGGCGATCACCTACATCGACGGCGACGAAGGGCTGCTGTACTACCGCGGCTATCCGATCGAGGAACTGGCTTACCAGTCGGACTACATGGAAGTCTGCTATCTGCTGATCCACGGCGAATTGCCGACGGCCGAGCAGAAGATGGCGTTCGTAAAGTCGATCCGTCACCACACCATGCTGCACGACCAGATGGAAAACGTGTTTCGCGGCTTCCGCCGCGATGCGCACCCGATGGCAGTGATGGTCAGCGTCACCGGCGCGATGTCGGCGTTTTATCACGAAGACATGAACATCTTCGATATCCGCCAGCGCGAGATCGTGGCACACCGGCTGATTGCAAAAGTGCCGACGGTGGCGGCCTGGTCCTACAAATACAACGAAGGTCAGCCTTTCGTCTATCCGCAGAATCGCATGTCCTACGCCGAGAATTTCATGCACATGATGTTCTCGACGCCGTGCGAACCCTACGTGCCCAACCCGGTGCTGGCACGCGCGCTCGATCGCATTTTCATCCTGCATGCCGACCACGAGCAGAATGCATCGACCTCCACGGTGCGCCTGGCCGGTTCCAGCGGCGCCAACCCCTACGCCAGCATCGCCAGCGGCATGGCTTCGCTGTGGGGGCCGCTGCACGGCGGCGCCAACGAGGCGGTGCTGAAAATGCTCGACGAAATGAGTGACATTTCGCGCATTCCCGAATTCATCAAGCGCGCCAAGGACAAAACCAGCGGCTTCCGCCTGATGGGCTTCGGCCACCGCGTCTACAAGAACATGGACCCGCGCGCGCGCATCATTCGCGAGACCTGCTACGAAGTGCTCGACGAACTCGATCTGCGCGACGATCCGCAGTTCAGGATGGCGATGGAGTTGGAGCGTATCGCGATGGAAGACGAGTATTTCATCAGCCGCAAGCTCTATCCCAACGTCGACTTCTATTCCGGCATCATCTTTCGCGCCATGGGTATCCCCACCAGCATGTTCACCGCGATGTTCGCACTGGCGCGCACCGCCGGCTGGGTGGCGCAGTGGAACGAAATGCTGTCCGACCCGGCGCACAAGATCGGCCGCCCGCGCCAGTTGTATACCGGCGCGGCGCGGCGCGAGTTCGTGCCGATAGATCAACGCGGCGATCAACACGGCGCTTGAGCGCCGTGCGTTTGCCGTCGATTTTATGAGCGCACCTGACTGGCACCTCACGTCACCCTTGTACGCGGGTAATGCGGCCTATCTGGAACAGTTCGGCGACGACGCGCTGGCGCCCTGGCTGACGCAGCCCTTGCCGGGTCCGGCAGCAGGGGACGCCAGGCAGGTTGCCGTGTTGCGGCTCATCAATGCCTATCGTTATCTGGGCGTGCGGCGTGCCGAGTTGGACCCCTTGCGGCGTTTCGAGCCGCCGCCGGCGCCTGAACTCGATCCCGCTCACTATGGGCTCACCGATGCCGACCTCGGCAGCACCTTTGACGCCGGCTCGCTGTTCGGCGTCGCGCGTACCACGCTCGCCGACATCCTGCAGCGCCTGCAAAGTGCGTACTGTGGCCATGTCGGCTTCGAATACATGCACCTCACCGATGTCGCGCGCAAGCGCTGGCTGCAGGAACGCATCGAATCGGCGCAGGGTCGCTACGGCACGTCGACGCCGCTGAAAAAGCAATTGCTCAAGCGGCTGACCGACGCCGAAACGCTGGAGAAATTTCTCCACACCCGCCACGTCGGGCAGAAGCGTTTTTCGCTCGAAGGCGGCGAAAGCCTGATCCCGCTGCTCGACCTGGTGATCTCGCGCTGCGCCCGTCATGGCGCGAAAGAGATCGTGATGGGGATGGCGCATCGCGGCCGTATCAACGTGCTCGCCAACATCATGGGACGCTCGCTGGAAAGCCTGTACGAGGAGCCGAAGAATGGCGATGCCGACTCTCCGCTGACAGGCGACGTGAAATACCATCAGGGGTTTTCCACCGACGTGATGGTTGCGAGCGGGCCGGTGCATCTGGCGCTGGCGTTCAATCCCTCGCACCTCGAAATCATTCATCCGGTGGTGCGCGGTTCGGTGCGCGCACGCCAGGACCGGCGCGGAGATGTGCTCGGCTATGAGGTGGTGCCGGTCATCCTGCATGGCGATGCCGCGCTGTCGGGTCAGGGCGTGGTGATGGAAAGCCTCAACATGTCGCAGACGCGTGGCTTCCGCAACGGCGGTGCGATCCATGTGGTCATCAACAACCAGATCGGTTTCACCACCTCCGACCCGCGCGACGTGCGCTCGACGCTGTATTGCACCGACGTGGCGAAGATGGTCGAAGCGCCGGTGCTGCACGTCAACGGCGACGACCCCGAAGCAGTCGCGTTCGCGGTGCGGACGGCGGTCGATTTCCGCTATACCTTTCACAAAAATGTCTTCATCGACCTGGTCTGCTACCGCCGCCACGGTCACAACGAGCAGGACGAACCACTTGCTACCCAACCCCTGATGTACCGCCGCATCCAGGCGCATCCCGGCACCCGCACACTGTATGCGCAGCGTCTGGTCGACGAGGGCGTGCTGAACCAGGCCGAGGCCGACGATCTGGTCGACGCCTGTCGCGCGCGGCTGGAAGCGGGCGAGTCGCTGTCGCCGCCCGCGCTGTCGGATTTCAAGGAAACCTACAGCGTTGACTGGAGCCCCTTCCATAACGGGGGGCACAGCGAGTGGGTCGAGACGGGCACAGCCGTCGCCGCCGCGCGGCTGGATTTTCTCGGCGAGCGCATCACCACCCCGCAGCATGAAGTCGAACTGCATTCGCGCGTACAAAAAGTGCTGGACGACCGCCGCAAGATGCGGGCGGGCGAGCTGCCGCTGGATTGGGGCTACGCCGAAACGCTGGCGTATGCCAGCCTGCTGGATACGGGCAGCAACGTGCGGGTGTCGGGGCAGGATTCGGCACGCGGCACCTTCTTCCACCGCCATGCCGTGTGGCACGACCAGAAGCGCGAACGCCGCCAGAGCGGGGTCTACATCCCGCTCGAACATATCCATGATCGGCAGGGCAATTTCACCATCATCGATTCGCTGCTATCGGAAGAGGCGGTGCTGGCGTTCGAATACGGCTACGCCACCGCCGACCCTGACACGCTGGTGGTGTGGGAGGCGCAGTTCGGCGATTTCGCCAACGGCGCGCAGGTGGTAATCGACCAGTTCATTGCCAGCGGCGAAGCCAAGTGGGGGCGTTTATGCGGGCTGACGCTGCTGTTGCCGCACGGGCTGGAGGGGCAGGGACCGGAACATTCGTCGGCACGGCTGGAGCGCTTCCTGCAACTGTGCGCGCAGGACAACATCCAGGTCTGCGTGCCGACGCTGCCGGCGCAGATGTTCCACCTGCTGCGGCGGCAGATTGTGCGGCCGCTGCGCAAGCCGCTGGTGATCATGAGCCCGAAGAGCCTGCTGCGCCATCCAGACTCCACTTCGTCGCTGGCGGATTTGAGCAGCGGGGCGTTCCTCCCGGTGATCGACGACCCGCGTGCACCGCGGAATGCCAGGCGGGTGGTGGCCTGCAGCGGGCGCGTGTGGTTCGACCTCGAAGCGGCGCGCGCAGCACGCGGGCTGGACGGCGTTGCGCTGGTACGGGTGGAACAGCTCTATCCTTTCCCCGAAGCGGCATTTCGCGCGGTATTGAACGCCTATCCGCAGGCCGACACCTTTGTCTGGGCGCAGGAAGAACCGATGAACCAGGGCGCGTGGTACCAGACCCTGCATCACCTTAACCACTGTGCGCCGGGCGGACGGCGTTTCCATTACGCCGGCCGCCCGGCCGCCGCAGCGCCAGCATCGGGCTATGCCTCGCGCCACAAGGCCGAGCTGGACGCCCTGCTGGCCGCCGCCCTGGAGACCCCGTATGAAGCTTGAAGTCCGCGTTCCGCAACTCTCCGATTCGGTTGCCAGCGGCACCCTGCTGCCGTGGCGCAAACAGGTCGGCGAGACGGTCGCGCGCGACGAACCCCTGGTCGATCTGGAAACCGACAAGGTGATCCTGGAAATCCCCGCGCCCGCATCCGGCACGCTGGTCGAACTGCGCCAGCCAGAAGGCGCGGTGGTCAAGGCCGACGAAGTGGTGGCGGTAATTGAAACCGGCGAGGCCATCGGTCGTACGCAAACTGCAAAAGCATCCACCGTTCGGCCTGAGCCTGTCGAAGGCCAAAAGTCGGGTCAATCTCAAGTCGTGGCAGCCGTTGCCATGCCCGTTCAAAAGACCAGTGTGCCGCTGCCCGCAGCTGCCGCCGACATCCCCGCCGTTTCCCCTGGCGAAAGTCGCCGCGAGCCGATGTCCCGCCTGCGCCAACGCGTGGCCGAACGCCTGGTCGCGGCGCAACACACCGCTGCCATGCTCACCACCTTCAACGAAGTGAACATGCAGCCGGTGAACGAGCTGCGCCAGCGTTTCAAGGCCGAGTTCGAGGCCAAACACGGCGTCAAGCTGGGCTACATGTCGTTCTTCGTGCGCGCGGTGTGCCAGGCGCTACAGCAGTTTCCCATCGTCAACGCCGCCATCGACGGCAACGACATCGTGTGGCAGGGCGACGCCGATATTGGCATCGCCATCTCCAGCCCGCGCGGCTTGGTGGTGCCGATTCTGCGTCGTGCGCAAACCCTGTCGCCGGACGAAATCGAACGGGCCATCGCCGACTTTGCCCGGCGTGCGCGCGAGGCCCGGCTCACCCTGGAAGACTTGAGTGGCGGCAGTTTCTCCATCACCAACGGCGGCGTGTTCGGTTCGCTGCTGTCCACCCCCATTCTCAATCCGCCGCAGTCCGCCATCCTCGGCATGCATACCATCCAGGAGCGCCCGGTCGCCGAAAATGGCCAGGTCGTCATCCGCCCGATGATGTATCTGGCACTCACCTACGACCATCGGCTGATCGACGGACGTGACGCCGTGCAGTTTCTGGTGGCGGTGAAAACCGCGCTGGAAGCGCCCGATCGGCTGATGCCGGATTGAAGCCCGGAAACGCATGGGGAGGCGAATCGCGCAAAATAAAGCCGCGCCGGCTCGACACCACCGCGCTGTTTCGGTTATGATCCGCCCCGCATTAGGCGCGTAGCTCAGCTGGTTAGAGCACCACCTTGACATGGTGGGGGTCGTTGGTTCGAGTCCAATCGCGCCTACCAATATTGATTGATGGGTTGGGATGACCTTAAGGGATAGCAAAATGTCACCGCGAACTAGCAGGGATGTCACTGGATAATTACCGGCGCATTGCGGTTCACCGAGCATTAGGCATCTTCTTGTAGTATCCAAAAGCGCGGCTGGTCCGCGCTTTTTTTATTCTGGAGTTTTGGGTCATGGTCAACGTCACGCTTCCCGATGGTTCGGTTCGGCAGTTCGATAACCCGGTTACGGTCGCGCAGGTCGCAGCCAGCATCGGCGCAGGCTTGGCCAAAGCCGCGCTCGCCGGACGGGTGGACGGCAAACTGGTCGACACCAGCCATTTGATCGATGCGGATGCGGCGCTGGCGATCGTCACCGACAAGGACGCCGACGGCCTCGACATGATCCGCCATTCCACCGCGCACCTGCTGGCCTACGCGGTGAAGTCGCTGTTTCCGGACGCGCAGGTGACTATCGGCCCGGTGATCGAGGACGGCTTCTTCTACGATTTTTCGTACAAGCGCCCGTTTACGCCGGAAGACCTGGCGGCCATCGAAAAGAAAATGGCCGAGTTGGCGAAGCAGGATATTCCGGTGACCCGCAGCGTAATGCCGCGCGACGAGGCGGTGACTTTTTTCCGCGACATGGGCGAAGCGTACAAGGCCGAGATCATCGCCTCGATTCCGAGCAACGAGGATATCTCGCTCTACCGCGAGGGCGACTTCATCGACCTCTGCCGCGGCCCGCACGTGCCGTCGACCGGCAAGCTCAAGCACTTCAAGCTGATGAAACTGGCCGGCGCCTACTGGCGCGGCGACAGCAAGAACGAGATGCTGCAGCGCATCTACGGCACGGCATGGGCTAAGAAGGAAGACCTCGAAGCCTATCTGTTCCGCCTGGAGGAGGCCGAGAAGCGCGATCACCGCCGTCTCGCCAAACAGCTCGACCTGCTGCACATGCAGGAAGAAGCGCCGGGCATGGTGTTCTGGCATCCCAAGGGCTGGATCGTGTGGCAGCAGATCGAGCAGTACATGCGTCAGCAGTTCGTCGAGTACGGCTACCAGGAAGTGCGCACCCCGGCGGTGATGGATCGCAGCCTGTGGGAGAAATCAGGCCACTGGGACAACTACCGCGACAACATGTTCACCACCGCCTCGGAGAACCGCGACTACGCGGTGAAGCCGATGAACTGTCCCGGCCACGTGCAGATTTTCAACAGCGGCCTGCATTCGTATCGCGATCTGCCGCTGCGCCTGGCCGAGTTCGGCTCGTGTCACCGCAACGAACCGTCGGGCGCGCTGCACGGCATTATGCGGGTGCGTGGCTTTACCCAGGACGACGCGCACATCTTCTGCACCGAAGACCAGATCGAGCCGGAAGTCGCCGATTTCATCGTCATGCTGCAAAAGGTGTACGCCGACTTCGGTTTCAGCGACGTGCTGGTGAAGCTGTCGACCCGCCCGGACAAGCGTGTCGGCTCGGATGAAAGCTGGGACAAGGCCGAAGCGGCGCTGGCGGCGGCGCTCGAGCAGAACCAGCTGGCCTACGATCTGCAACCCGGCGAAGGCGCGTTCTACGGCCCCAAGATCGAATTCACGCTGAAAGATACGCTCGGCCGCCTGTGGCAGTGCGGCACCATCCAGCTCGATTTCAACCTGCCGGTGCGTCTCGACGCCGAGTTCGTCGACGAGGACAACAGCCGCAAACCGCCGGTGATGCTGCATCGCGCGATTCTCGGTTCGATGGAGCGTTTCATCGGCATCCTGATCGAGCATCACGCCGGTAACTTCCCGCTGTGGCTGGCGCCAGTGCAGGTGATGGTGCTGAATATCAGCGAGGGACAGGCCGACTATGCGCAAAAAGTCACGCTTGCGTTGCGCCAGGCAGGCATCCGCGCGGCGTCGGACTTGAGTAATAATAAAATTACCTATAAAATTCGAGAACATAGCTTGCAAAAGCTGCCTTACCAGGTGGTCGTCGGCGACAAGGAAATTGAAAACAGCATGGTTTCCGTCCGTGCCCGCGGCAACCAGGACCTGGGGCAACTCGGTTTGGATGACTTCATTGCGCGCCTGAAAGCGGACATCGCGGCGCGCCAATAAGATAGGTCAGACAAGGCGCTGGGGTGAACCCGCGCCTTGTTTGCATTTTTGCCCCGGCAGATTCCGGGTGATATTTTGGAGAACAACTCATCGCGACAGAAAAGAAGCAGACACGCATCAATGGTGAAATAACCTCCCCTGAGGTGCGTTTGGTCGGTGTGGAAGGCGAACAGCTAGGCATCGTGAAAATTGCCGATGCGCTGCGTCAGGCAGAAGAAGCAGACTTTGATCTGGTGGAAATTGCGCCGACGGCACAGCCGCCTGTGTGCAAGATCATGGACTACGGCAAGTTCAAGTACCAGGAAAGCAAAAAGCAGCACGAAGCCAAGCTCAAGCAAAAGCAGGTTCAGATCAAGGAAATCAAGTTTCGTCCGGCGACGGATGAAGGGGATTACCAGATCAAGCTGCGCAACCTGATCAAGTTTCTGGAAGAAGGCGATAAGACCAAGATTACGCTGCGTTTCCGGGGCCGCGAAATGGCCCACCAGGAAATCGGCATGAACCAGTTGCGACGGGTCTCGGCGGATCTGGCCGAACTGGCGGTGGTCGAGCAGTTCCCCAAGATGGAAGGTCGCCAGCTGGTGATGATGCTGGCGCCGAAAAAGAAGGTTTGAGTTTTGAGACCGGCGTTTCTCATGCCCTTGCTGGTTAGGCCAGCGGGTTAAAACGCCACAATACGTGCAGTCGGGTTGGTGAAGCATTCCACACCGTGGGATCACCTGGCAGCATGAAATAAAAGGAAGCATCATGCCTAAGATGAAAAGCAAGAGCGGCGCCGCCAAGCGGTTCCGCGCGCTGGGCAGCGGCAAGTTCAAGCGCTCGCACGCGTTCATGCGTCACATTCTCACCAAGAAGAGCACCAAGCGTAAGCGCCAGTTGCGCGGCATGGAAACAGTCAATGCCAGCGACCACAAAGCGATTTCGCGCATGTTGCCCTACGCTTAAAGGAGAGACCAGATGCCACGCGTCAAACGGGGTGTAACCGCCCGAGCCAGTCACAAGAGAGTCATCGACGCCGCCAAAGGCTATCGCGGTCGTCGCAAGAACGTATTCCGCGTCGCCAATGAAGCGGTGATGAAAGCCGGTCAATATCAGTATCGCGACCGTCGCCAGCGCAAGCGTCAGTTCCGCGCACTGTGGATTGCCCGTATCAACGCCGCTTCGCGGCAGCACGGTCTGACCTACAGCGTGTTCATGAACGGTCTGTCCCGTGCCGAAATCGGGATCGACCGCAAGGTGTTGTCCGACATCGCGATTTTCGACAAGGATGCCTTTGCCAAGATCGTCGAACAGGTCAAGGCCAAGCTCGCCGCATAAGCGACACCGAAGTAACAAAAAAAGGCCGCAAGGCCTTTTTTTGTTCGTGCGGGTTTAAAACGAGAGTGTCCGCGAAGGACGCGGAGTCCTGTGAAGGAAGACCGAATTGCTTTTCCTCGTGGCCTTCGCGTCCTTCGCGGACAAATTTAAGACTGATCAATAACGCCATGCGCAATCCCAACGAAATCGTCGCCGACGCTCTCAAAGCCATTCATGCCTGTCCCGACCTGCCGACGCTGGAACAGGTTAAAGCGGGGTTTTTAGGTAAAAGCGGCCAACTGACCGAACTGCTGAAAAGCCTGGGCGCGATGCCTGCCGAGGAGCGCAAAACCGCCGGTGCCCGCATTAACGAAGCCAAGCAAGCTGTTGAATCCGCATTGAAAGACCGTCGTGATGCGCTGCAGCAGGCCGAACTGGATCGCCAGCTGGCGGCCGAAACGCTGGACGTGACGCTCCCGGGGCGAGGCTTGGCACACGGCGGCTTGCATCCGGTGTCGCGCACCTTGTCGCGCATTCAGGCCCTGTTCCGCTCGATCGGCTTTGAGGTCGCCACCGGCCCCGAGGTCGAGACCGATTTCTACAACTTCACCGCGCTTAACATCCCGGAAGACCATCCGGCGCGGGCGATGCACGATACCTTCTATCTGCAAAGCGGCGAACTGTTGCGCACCCACACTTCGCCGGTGCAGGTGCGCTACATGCAAACCCATCAGCCACCGCTGCGCATCATCGCGCCGGGGCGGGTGTACCGCTGCGATTCGGATGTCACGCATACGCCGATGTTCCATCAGGTCGAAGGTCTGTGGGTCGACGAGTCGGTGTCGTTCGCCGACCTCAAGGGCGTGCTCGCCGATTTCATGCGCAATTTCTTTGAGCGCGACGATTTGCCGGTGCGCTTCCGGCCGTCGTTCTTCCCTTTCACCGAACCCTCGGCCGAAATGGATATCGGTTGCGTGATGTGTGGTGGCGAGGGGTGCCGGGTGTGTTCGCATACCGGCTGGCTGGAAGTGCTGGGTTGCGGCATGGTGCATCCCAACGTGTTCAGGCATGTCGACATCGACACCGAACGCTTCGTCGGCTTTGCCTTTGGTCTCGGCGTCGAGCGCCTGGCGATGTTGCGTTATGGCGTGGACGATCTGCGGCTGTTCTTCGAAAACGATCTTCGCTTTCTCAAGCAATTCAATTAATTAGAGCGCATTCATCATGCAATTTCCAGAATCATGGCTGCGCAGCCTCGTCAATCCCGCGCTCGATACCGCTCAACTGGCCCATGCCGTAACCATGGCTGGACTGGAGGTGGAGGCTTTGACTCCGGCCGCGCCAGCGTTCAGCCACGTGGTGGTGGCCGAGATCTTGTCGGCAGACAAACACCCCGATGCGGATCGCCTGCGTGTGTGTCAGGTCGATGTCGGCGAAGCGGTGCCGGTCACCATCGTGTGCGGCGCGCCCAACGCGGCGGCAGGACTCAAGGTACCGTGTGCCCGTCCCGGCGCGAAGTTGCCCGGTATTGAAATCAAGGTCGCCAAGGTGCGCGGCGTCGAATCCTTCGGCATGTTGTGCTCGACCAGGGAACTGGGTCTGGAAGGCGCGGCGGAAGGCCTGATGGTGCTGTCTGAAGACGCGCCAGTGGGCGAGGATTTCCGCAGCTGGCTCAACCTGGACGACACGCTGATCACGCTGAAACTCACCCCCAATCGTGCCGATTGCCTGTCGATGCAGGGTCTGGCGCGCGAAGTCGGCGCGATCACCGGCGCCGAAACGCGCCTGCCGCAGGTGCAGGAAACGGCCATCCGGATTCAGGACGCGCTAGCGGTGCACGTGGCGGCAAGCGAGGCGTGTCCGCTCTATCTCGGGCGGGTGGTGCGCGGCATCAACGCGCAAGCCACGACCCCGCGCTGGATGGCGGAACGGCTGGAGCGCAGCGGCATTCGACCGCTGCTGGCGCCGGTCGATATCACCAACTATGTGATGCTTGAACTGGGGCAGCCGATGCATGCCTTTGCCTTGTCGCGTCTCAACGGCGGCATCGAAGTCCGCATGGCACGCGAGGGCGAACGGCTCGAATTGCTGAACGGCCAGACTGCCGAACTCGCGCCCGACATGCTGGTGGTCGCCGATGCCAACGGGCCGGTGGCACTGGCCGGCATCATGGGTGGGCAGCCGACCAGCGTGGAGCGCGTCACCGTCGATGTGTTCCTTGAAGCGGCGTTCTTTGCCCCGGCGGCGATTGCCGGGCGGGCGCGGCGGCTGGGCCTGTCCACCGACTCGTCGCACCGTTTCGAGCGCGGCGTCGATTTCGGTGCCACGCGGCAGGCGCTGGAGCGTGCCACCCAACTGCTGCTCGACATTTGCGGCGGCCAGCCCGGGCCGATCACCGAGGCGCTGGCGGACTTGCCGCAGCGTGAGCCGATTACCCTGCGTCTGGCACGTCTGAAGCGCGTGGCCGGCATCGAACTCGACGCCGATCAGGTGATGAGCGGCCTCGTTGCGCTCGGTGCGCAGGTCGAGCGCCAGGATGATCGTCTCGTCGTGACCCCGCCGAGTTTCCGCTTCGACCTCGCGATCGAGGAAGATCTGATCGAAGAGGCGGTGCGCCTGTTCGGTTACGACAATATTCCAGCGCAGCCGCCCGCCGCACCTTCGCGCATGCTGCCGCAGGACGAAACCGTGCTGGCCGACGACACCCTGCGCCAGATGCTGGTCGACCTGGATTACCAGGAAGTCATCACCTACAGCTTTGTCGATCCGGCGTGGGAGGTGGCGCTCAATGCCTCTGCCCGCCCGCTGCTGCTCGCCAATCCCATCTCCAGCCAACTGTCGGCTATGCGTACGACGCTGTGGGGCGGCCTGCTCGAAACGCTGCGTCACAACCTCAACCGCCAGCAGGAGCGCGTGCGCATTTTCGAATCGGGACGGGTGTATGCCTCGCTTGCCGAACAGCCGATGAAACTGGGTGGATTGGCGTTTGGCGACGCGCTGCCGGAGCAGTGGGGCGCTGCCGCGCGGCGGGTCGACTTCTTCGATCTCAAGGGCGACCTCGAGCGGCTGTTCGGTCAGTCGCTCGACGCGCGCCCCGGCTTGCATCCCGCGCTGCATCCGGGGCAGAGCGCCGAACTGTGGGTCGATGGCCAAGCCGTTGGCTGGATCGGTGCGCTGCATCCGCGCCTGGTGCAGGCGTTCGATCTGCCGACCGCGCCGATGCTGTTCGAACTCGACAGCCAGGTGCTTGCCCAGCGTGGTTTACCGCGTCACGCCAGCTTGTCACGCTTCCCGCTGGTGCGACGCGATCTGGCGTTTGTGCTGGATGCGCATACGCCGGCCGGCGAGTTGCTGGCCGTGCTGCGTGAAGCGATGACAGCCCAGGTGCGTTCGATTGAGTTGTTCGACGACTACCGTGGAAAAGGCATCGCTGAAAACCAAAAAAGCCTTGCTATCCGGGTAGTTATGCAAGATACTCAACGCACATTGACGGATCAGGAAGTGGAAGATGCGGTGCAAAAACTGGTCGATTCCGCGCTCCGTCAGTGCAATGCCAGTTTGCGCGCCTGACGCTTTTTTTCACGAGCCATTTCTCACAATACGAGCATGACTACTCTCACCAAAGCTGATCTGGCCGAACTGCTGTTCGAAAAAGTGGGTTTGAACAAACGCGAGGCGAAAGACGTCGTCGAATCGTTTTTCGACGAAATCCGTTTGTCGCTTGAAAAAGGCGACATCGTCAAACTGTCCGGTTTCGGCAATTTCCAGTGCCGAGAGAAACCGCAGCGGCCGGGCCGCAACCCGAAAACCGGCGAAGAAATGCCGATTTCCGCGCGTCGCGTGGTGACTTTCCACGCCAGCCAGAAACTCAAATCTCAGGTCGAAGGCGCCCAGCTTGGAACAACGCCCACTCCGGAGTGAACTCCCGCCGATTCCGGCCAAACGCTATTTCACTATCGGTGAAGTGTCGGAGCTATGCGCCGTCAAGGCGCACGTGCTGCGTTACTGGGAGCAGGAATTCACCCAGTTGCGCCCGGTCAAGCGGCGCGGCAACCGGCGCTACTACCAGCACCACGAGGTGCTGCTGATCCGCCGCATTCGCGAGTTGCTGTACGAAGAGGGCTTCACCATCAGCGGAGCGCGACAACGTCTCGAACATGATGCCGAAGCTGCGCCTGAACCCGTGCCCGTCGCTGCAAGCAGCACGCTGGATGTATCTGGTTTGCGCGCGGAAATTGCAGCCATTCTGAAAATATTGGGCTGACGGGCTTCCGCCAGACGCCGCTTGTCTGTTAGAATCTTGGGCTTCCTCGGGGCGTAGCGCAGCCTGGTAGCGCACTTGACTGGGGGTCAAGTGGTCGGAGGTTCAAATCCTCTCGTCCCGACCATCAAACAATAGAATCAGGGCCGGTTTACTCCGGCCCTTTTCTTTGTCCTAACATGTTATTTGTTTGTTCAATATCAGGAGAGAGTTATGGAACACACCTTGCCCGCACTGCCTTTTGCCATGGATGCGCTCGCGCCGCACATGTCCAAGGAAACCTTCGAATATCACTACGCCAAGCACCACCAGGCATATGTCACCAACCTCAACAACCTGATCAAGGGCACCGAGTTCGAGAGCAAGTCGCTCGAGGACATCGTCAAGACTGCCCCTGCCGGCGGCGTCTACAACAACGCCGCCCAGGTGTGGAACCACACCTTCTTCTGGAACTGCCTGACACCCAATGGCGGCGGCGCACCCACCGGCGCGCTGGCCGATGCCATCAACGCCAAGTGGGGCAGCCTGGATGCGTTCAAGACTGCGTTCCAGACCAGCGCCGTCGGCAACTTCGGTTCCGGCTGGACCTGGCTGGTGAAAAAGGCCGACGGCTCGGTCGACATCGTCAACATGGGCGCCGCCGGCACCCCGCTGACCACCGGCGACAAGGCCCTGCTGTGCGTGGACGTGTGGGAGCACGCGTACTACATCGACTACCGCAACCTGCGTCCCAAGTTCGTCGAGACCTTCCTGAATAATCTGGTGAACTGGCAGTTCGCATCCGCGAATTTCGCCTGAACCAACTACCGGGGCGCAATGCCCCGGTTTTTTATTCCGCGCTCAGCCGCAGAATGTCCAGATAGCCGCCTCGTACCATGGTGCGCGCATCGAGCAGCAGCCCTTCATTTCCATTCGTTTTGTCTGTGGCATCGAGCAGACGCACCATCTGCGTCCAGCGTTCGCGCTGATTGACTACCGTTTTCGGCGCGGCCAGCCCGTTGCGGCGCAATTCGGCTGCACGGCTGACCAGGCGGAATTTGGCGGCTTCCAGCTGCGGCGGCAACGGCAGCGACAGATCAAAGCTGAGGTCAAAGCGATAGGCGTCGGCAATGGGGCCGGGCGCAGGCGGCGGTCGCCAGGCGAGTTCCTCGGGGCCGGGTGGCGTGCTGCGTTCGGGATCGAGCGGAAATTTGTAGAACCCCCATTTCGCGCCCATCCAGCATTCGATGAGTACCCGGTCATCGTCAACGACGCATAGTTCGCCGCCGGGTGCTTGCAACGCAGCACTGCCTGGCAGCGGTCCGTAGGCGCGCGGGTCGAGTTTCCAGCGCGGGAAATCGCGGTGAGGCGGGGTGCCGTAGTCGGCTTCGAGCGCCTGCCACAGGGTGATGAACTGACGGTAGTCGGTCCGGTAATCCGGGTTGCGGCGCAGAAACTCCCACGCCCACTGGTCGCGCGTCAGACTCGCACAGCAAGCATAGGGATCCTGTTGTCCGTCCATGTCAGATGGGCAGAAAGATCATCTTGGCAGCATTGACCACGCCGAACCGGATTTCGCGATTGGTCTTGTCTTCGATGATCAGGGCCAGCGTGTCCTCGATGCCGATGAGTTTGCCGAACTCACGTTCGAAACTGAGGTTGGCCGCGCCGTTCGCGTCGAAACTGTTGGAAATCAGCAGAGGTTCACCATTCAGGTTTTTGGCATTGGAAACCTTCCATGCAACGGCCTCTGTGTTGCGGGCAGCGTTGTAAAGCTTCTATGCGTCCAATCGGGTCAGTAGATAAAACTCGGTCTGGTTATCGAATGCCGCCATGTGCATGACCAGCAATCCGTTCATCAGGCTCTTCACCCGGTCTCCTGTGTAGTCCTCGCGCCAGGCATTATTGAGTGCGTCTTTCCAGTTGAGCTTTCCTAGTGGTGACACATTCCAGTGGATCATCGGCTCAAACAGCGCAGTGGCCGCCTCCTCGGGGCTGCCATAGCCGGATTTGCGCCATTCGTTGGGGTTGCGGCGATAGAATTTGAGCGTCAATGTTTTGAGGCTGCCGATGATTTGACGCTGGCTGAATTCGGCCACATCGTCAATATCGCCCTTGGCCAGACCCATGATGTTGAAACTTTGCTGGCTGTTGCTGCCATCCTTGCGCTGGATGGGTTGAGTCGTGCAGGCGGGGAGCAGGGCAACGATCAACAGGCAGACGAGCAGGCTGGAAGTGCGGTTCACGAAGAGCAGCTTACCTCAATCTTTCGCGCCCAGTCAGGTGGCTCGGCAGCGTAGGTTTCATTTTCCGGTTGCTCGTCGAACGGGCGTGCCAGCAGCCGGTGCAGCCGGTTGATCTCGCTGTAATCGCGTTCATCCGCCGCGCGACGGATGGCGATTTCGGCCAGATGGTTGCGCAGGATGTATTTGGGGTTGACGGCGCGCATCGCCTGGCCGCGTTCGACATCGTTTGAACCCTGCTGGCGCAGCGCGGCGGCATAGCGCGTCGCCCAGGCATCGAAGGCTTCACGGTCGAGGAACAGGTCGCGCAGCGAGGGGTTGATTGCACTTGCTGAGCTGTCGAAATCACCCAGGCGGCGCATGAAAATCGTGTAATCGACATGGTTCTGCGCCAGCAATTGCAGCGCGTCCATCAGGAGCGTGGTTGTTGACGCTTCAGCGGCTTTACAACTACGGCCTACCCCTTGCGGGTGCAGTGGCACCGTCTCGCCGCTCGCGGGCAAGCCGAATTTTGCAGCCATGCGCGCGATATACGCCTGGCCGAATTGCTGCGGATAATCGCCAATCGCGGCAGAGGCGGCCTCCACCGACAGCAGCGGCACCAGGGTCTGCGCCAGCTTGGTGATATTCCACGCCGCCACGTCCGGCTGCTGGTCGAAAGCGTAGCGCCCGCCGCTGTCGGAATGGTTGCAGATGTAGCCGGGGTCGAACGCGTCGAGAAAACCGAACGGCCCGTAATCCAGCGTCAGGCCGAGGATCGACATATTGTCGGTGTTCATCACCCCGTGCGAAAACCCCACCGCTTGCCATTGCGCCATCAGCTCGGCGGTGCGGCGCGTCACTTCGCGCAGCAGTTCGGCATAGGGTTCGGCACGCGTCGCCAGTTCGGGGTAATAACGCGCGATGACGTAATCGGCCAGTTGTTTGATGGACTCGATCTGGTTGCGGTAATAAAACACCTCGAACGAGCCGAAGCGCACGAAACTCGGCGCCAGCCGTGTCACCAGCGCAGCCGTTTCCTCCTCTTCCCGGTACACCGGGCGGTCGCTGCCGACGATGCACAGCGCGCGGGTGGTGGGAATGCCGAGCGCATGCATCGCCTCCGAGCATAAAAACTCGCGGATGCTGGAGCGCAGCACCGCGCGGCCATCGCCGCCGCGCGAATAGGGCGTGCGCCCGGCACCTTTCAGTTGCACCTCCCAGCCCTCGCCAGCGGCATTTCTGACTTCGCCGAGCAGGATCGCGCGGCCGTCGCCCAGTTGCGGCACGTAATGCCCGAACTGATGCCCGGCATACAGCGCTGCCAGCGCGTCCATGCCGGGCAGCAATTGATTGCCCGCCAGCGTCCGGATCAACTCGGGGCGGGTGATTTCGCTTGCGTCCAGGTCGAGCAGCGCCAGCGCCTCCGGGCTGTAGCAGACGAGGTAGGGTTCGGGAACCGGGGTCGGACAGACGCGCGAATAATAGGCTTCAGGCAGACGCGCGAAGCCGTTGTCGAAAGTGAGCGATTCAAGTTTGGCCATGCGCCGATTTTAAGGCCTTGTAAGGTTTGAACGACCCGCCCGACAACAGGCTTATTCCATCGGAGAAAACCTATATGACCTGCAATGCGAAAACATGCGCCACGCGTGGCCTCATGATTCTGGATGGCATCGGCGGCTGGCTGGGAATGCTGGGCTTGCGGCTGCTGCTGGCTTACGAGTTCTGGCAGTCCGGGGTCGAGAAGTTTCGCGGCGACAACTGGTTCGCCGATATCCAGGATGCTTTCCCGTTCCCCTTCAACCTGGTTCCGGTGGAGTTCAGCTGGCAGCTTTCGACCGGGGTCGAACTGATCGCCCCGGTCATGCTGGTGCTGGGGCTGGGAACGCGCTTCTGGGCGTTTTCCCTGTTGATACTCGACGTCGTCGCCTGGCAGGCCGTCCATGCGGGCAACGGCTACAACGTCTGCGACAACGGCTTCAAGCTGCCGCTGATGTATCTGCTAATGCTGATACCGCTGGTGGTGTCGGGGCCGGGCAAGCTGTCGATCGACCACTGGATGCGTCGGCGGTGTCTGCAACACTGATGCCGGGCTAACTGCTATACAGTTCACTTAGCCCCTGAACCGTTCGCCCTGAGCTTGTCGAAGGACAGCCCTTCGACAAGCTCAGGGCGAACGGCACGAAGTGGAGACGCCTTTATGCCATTCGGATGCAAACCGAACAGTATCGGGACTAGCTGCCGGTCATCGTTGCCCGGGTTTGCACCAGGCGGCCGTCCCGGTAGTCGGCGATTGCCTGTTCGATCTCCTCGCGGGTGGTCATGACGAAGGGGCCATACTGCACCACGGGTTCGCCAATGGGCCGACCGGCCACCAGGATGAAGCGCGCCCCGGCTGACCCGGCCACGATTTCCACCGTGTCACCCGATCCCAGCACCGCCAGGGTGTGCTTCGCCAAGGCCTTGCCGGCCAGGCGGGCGCTGCCCTCGAAGACGTAGACGAAGGCATGGTGTGTTTCTTCCAGGGGCAGACTGAAGCGCGCATCGGCGGCCAAAGTGACATCGAGGTAGCGGACATCGGTGGCGGGATCGTCGATGACGCCGCGCGTGCCGGCAAATTCACCCGCCAGCACCCGCACCCGGGCACCGTCCAGTGCCACCTCCGGGATGGCCGCAGCGGAAAACTCCTGATAGGCCGGAGCGGACATCTTTTCGCTGGCCGGCAGATTGATCCACAGCTGGAAACCGCGCATCAGGCCGTTGCTCTGCTGCGGCATCTCGGAGTGGATGACGCCGCTGGCCGCCTTCATCCATTGCGCACCGCCGGCCTTGAGGTCGCCGCGGTTGCCCATGCTGTCACGGTGTTCCATGTGGCCGTCGAGCATGTAGGTGAAGGTGATGAAGCCACGATGCGGGTGGTCCGGAAAACCGGCGATGTACTCGTCCGGGTTATCGCTGCCGAAGTGGTCGAGCAGCAGGAACGGGTCCAGGTTGCGCAACGCCGGCGTGCCGATGCTGCGGTGAACCGTGACTCCCGCGCCTTCGGTCACCTCGTAGGCGGGTACAAGTTGGCGGATGGTTCGTGTGCTCATGGCAGATTCCTTTCTGGGTAACTCGGGGTGTCCGGTCTGGTCACCGGCATTACGCTGCGGCCAGGGCCGGCCAGTCGCGCGCCAGCACCTGGACAATACGCTCGGCTGCGTGCTGACGGGCGGCATCGCCGCGCATCATGCCGCGGTCGGCGGCGATCACCTCGACGTCGGTGATGCCGAGAAAACCCAGCACGAATTTCAGCCAGGGTGTGGCGAAGTCGATGGCGCTGCCGACCTCGGTGCCGCCGGTCGCTGTCAGAATATAGACCTTCTTGCCGGACAGCAGGCCCTGCGGACCCTGCTCGGTGTAACGGAAGGTCAGACGGGCGCGCGCGATCTGGTCGATCCAGGCCTTGAGGCTGGCGGGTACGCCGAAGTTGTAGATGGGGGTGGCAATCACCCACACATCGGCATCCATCACTTCGGCCACCAGGGCATCGGAACTGGCCAGGGTCTGGCGCTGTTCCTCGCTGCGCGCGTCCGGGTCGGTGAGGTTGGCGTTCACCCAGGCATCATCCACAAAGGGTAGACCCTGCGCCGCATCGCGTCGGGAGAGGGACAGGTCGGGAATGCTTTCCTGCATGCCCTGGACCAGCAGGTCGGCAAGTTGGCGGGTGACCGAACCCTCGACACGGGCGCTGGCATCGACGCGTAACACGCGCAGGGTCTGGGGAGTTGAAGGGGTGGTTTGCATGGCAACGATCTCCTGTGAGGGTGGGCCGAACTGGCACCGTGAAGCTATTGTTGCCTTTGCAATGATCGGGATAAAGATACAATTATTGAATTAATTGTTCTTGTAATCGCAACCAATGGACAAGTTTGCGCACATGCAGATATTCGTCGGCATCGTCGAGGCCGGCAGTATCAGTGGCGCCGCCGAGCGGCTTGGACTGGCCAAATCCGCGGTCAGCCGGCGGTTGGCCGAACTGGAGGAGCGCCTGGGCGCGTCCCTGATCCAGCGCACCACGCGCCGGCTCAATCTGACCGACAGCGGGCGCGCCTATTACGAACGGAGCGTTGCTATCCTGGCTGATCTGGATGAGGCGGACTCCGCTGTGTCGCAGGCCCACGGCTCGCTCAAGGGCGGGCTCAAGGTGGCGCTGCCGCTGTCGTTTGGCCTGCTGCACCTGGCGCCGCTGATTCAGGAATTCATGACCCATCAT
>Ga0315270_10000436_pt1 | contig 23201 bp, 22 predicted proteins | sample C1_bottom_MG_FD_204932 | JGI IMG/M metagenome (GOLD analysis project Ga0315270, IMG submission 204932) | Sediment microbial communities from Yellowstone Lake, YNP, Wyoming, USA - C1_bottom | ecosystem: Environmental > Aquatic > Freshwater > Lake > Sediment | place: USA: Wyoming | collected...
GGAAGTGACCGTTGGGTCAACTCCCTCGGGAGCGGTCCCAGCCAAAAGTCCAAACCGAGACATTAATAAGTACTCTCCGCCACCTAGCCCGATGAAGGCCAGAATTGGGGCAATCATCGTGTGCCAAAGGCGGGTATCGACCTTGCTTACTTTGAAGTAACGAATCACTGCCAGACATACCAACATTTCTACAAGAACAATTGCCACAACTGCAATCGCACTAAACCAAGAGAAGAGCTGGGTGAATGGATCCATTTTTCTAGCGGCAAAAAATACGATGACGACAAGAGCGATGAACCCGGTCAAAAGGGAGGCGTTCCATGGAGCGCCCTTCTTGTTGACCCGATCCAGTTGATTTGGAAGAACGCCTGCACGTCCCATTGCGAAGAAATACCGCGCTGCCGAGTTTTGGAAAGCAAGTAGACCGGCAAACAGACTTGATAGGACTAACCAACCCATCAAGGTGGCGAGCCAAGGTCCGACGAAGGTGGTCGCCACAGTGAAAAGTGCCTGGCTTGGATCAGCTAGAGGCGCGTCCCCAACGGTGGTTACTTTCGCAACTGTTTCAACGATGTGCGTGGCACCAAGTCCGCTGACAATTGCAAACGAAGTTGCGGCGAAAAGGATGGTGATAACACCGATTGCCAAATAGGTTGCTTTCGGTACAGCCTTCTTAGGATCTTTTGCCTCTTCACCATAGATTGCGGTTGCTTCGAACCCAATGAATGATGCAAAAGCAAACGCAAACGCAATGCCAGGAGTACCTGCGGCAATCGCCGATGGGCTAAACGAAGCTCCGAAATTCAAACCTTCAGGTCCGCCGCCTTTTGCGATTACCGCAATCGCCGTAATCGACAATGAAATGATTTCGAGAATCATCATGACGCCAAGAACTTTGGCACCAACATCAACGGTGAAGTATGAAAGCAAGAGAACGAATACCCAGGCGATCAGGGCCCAGACGTACCACTGCAGGTTTAGATTAAATTTCGCGCCAATCTGTCCGGCCGCTACAACGCCGAAGAAACCGTAGATCGCTAATTGAATGGCCACGTAAGCCAGAAGCGAGACAAACGAAGAGCCGACACCCCAGGCAACTCCAAGCCCTCGGCCAACGTAAGCAAAGAAGGCTCCAGTGTTGACCACATGTTGAGACATCGCGGCATAGCCCACGCTAAATACCAACAGAGTCAGACCCACCGCAAGGTATGCACCTGGGGTTCCAGCTCCGTCTCCGAGAACAATTGCCACCGGCACTGCACCGGTCATACCAACTAACGGTGCCGCAGCAGCCACGACGAAAAAGACAATGCCAAGTACGCCAAGTCTGTTATGGCGTAGGGCCGTCTCCGGCGTTTCTTCTGGTGCGCTTTGAAGTCCACTCATACTTTGCTCCATTCGGTTCCGAACGATTGCCTGACCTTTGCTGGTTTTCCCTTTGGAGTCAAGGATTTAGCCGTATTTCTTAGAGATTAAATTCCATTTCCCCGATACTCTTGCCGCTATGTCCGATCTGCGCGGTTTCTTACCACCCCTCACCCCCAGCGGTTCGTCAGCTTTGGTTCCAGAAATGCCATGGCACTATTCCGGCACCTTGCTAACCGTCGAATACCGAACCGATGTGGAGAAAGTTCGCGCCCTCTTGCCTGATGACCTTGAGCTGGCAGATGAGGATCCCGGTGCCGTTGCACTCATTTGGGCCGACTGGCAGTCCTGCAGTGACGGTGGTGCCGAATTACTCGACCCTTCACGCTCCCAATACTTAGAAACATTCGCAGTGGTTCGATGCAAGTTTGAAGGAAAGACCTACAGCCGATGCGTACTGATCTGGGTAACTAAAGATTTCGCAATTGGCAGAGGGTGGTACCAGGGTTATCCGAAGAAATTTGGCAGCATCTGGGTCACTCGGATCTTCAATCGTGGCAAAGCATCCCCACGATTGACGGCTGGAGCCAAACTTGGCGCGACCTTAGCTGCATACGATCACCGTTTAGCCTCTGCCGTGGTGACACTGAGGGAACCTGCTACGACCAACGGTTTCGTAAACTCCCTTCCAATGCTGCATCACCGGCTAATGCCATCGATTCAAAGCGGAGCGGGTCTGTCGCTGGACCAAGTAGTGACAATGAGTGGCATCGACGCAGACCTGGGCGAACCCTGGGTTGGCGAGGCTGAACTCATCTTGAACGACTCTCAATGGGATGAACTGGCGTCGGTATTACCGGTTCGCGAAATCATTGCCGGGTACTACCGCGAAGTCGGAGTAACTTTTGCCGGTGGCACTCTTCTCAAAGACAGATCAAAAGCGATCTAGTTCTTATTTCAAAGCGAAGAGTCAAACGAACTGACTCTGTCTAGGAATTTAGGCGAGTCAACTAAATGTGGGTAATGGCCATGATCAGGCCAAAGTTCCACCGTGGCGCTTGGGACTCTAGCCTTGAGCCATTCCACATACTCGGATCCGGGATCGCTTCCGTGTACTGCCAAATATGGCACCGAAAGACTCGACAGCAATGCTTCCACAATTTCATCAAGTTGCTCAGGAGTTGACTCGAAAACCGTACCCCAGATACCTAGCACTACTTCTGGATCCGCACGGCGAAGAGTATTGAGGCGAGTGATTTCAGCTTGCGACAGCGGTCCAAACATCGAATCGAAAACCAAACCAATAGCCATATCGAACGATGCTTGATCGCCCTTCAGAAGAGGTTCTAGCTGACTAAGCCCATCTTTGAAGGCCGCAAGTCTGAGTGGTTGATCAATGTTAATGACTCCACGAGCTGGAAAAATTGCGCCATACGCACTGGCAACCAGTCCACCAAGCGAATGTCCAATTACCAATGGTGGTACCTCTGACCCGGCTAAGTCGGCAGAAATCAGAGTGTCGTATATGTCAGTGGCCAGACTGATTACGTCATAAGGAACGTCTGCATCCGATAGGCCGTGTCCACGCAAGTCGACCGCCAGCACTGTGTAGCGCGAACTCAGATCGGCAAGTATGGGTCGATAACTTTCGCGCGACTCGGTGATTCCGTGAATCAGGATTGCCAGCGGACCTTGACCAGTAATTTCGTGTGCTAATTCCATGCTGACAGAGGCTATCAGCGGAATTGATTTCGTCAATGGAATGAGCGAAGCCGCCGCTCGACATGAGGCAAGCCGCCGCTCGAGGTGAGCAACCCCGCCGCTCACGGGTTAGAAATCTTCTAGGTACTCAGCGATCTCCCAATCGGACACGTGCGCCAAATACCGTTCGATTTCATCTCGCTTGAGCGCAACGAAGGTCTTGATGAACTGCTCCCCCATGACTTCGATAACGAACTCATCTTTCTCCAAGGCATCAAGGGCAACCTGTAAAGACCCAGGAAGCACCTCGTACTGCTCCTCGTGGTAGGCCCAGCCTTCAGCCGGATCAGGTGCGACCAACTTATTCTTTATCCCATCAAGACCAGCCGACAAAATGGCCGCAATGATCACGTAGGGGTTTGCCGAACCATCACCAACTCGAACCTCCAAACGAGTGCCCTCGCCACGGTCAGGTGGAACACGAACCAAGGTGGATCTATTGTCATGACCCCAGTTGATTCGATACGGAGCTAGTGAATCAGGGCGAAGTCGCTTGTAGGCATTTACGGTTGGATTCGTCAACGCAGTCATCGCACTTGCGTGCTTAAGAACTCCAGCCAAGAAATGTTTGGCTATCTCACTCAATTCATCGCCCTCGTACATAACATTTGCGCCATCAAGGCCTGCGAGTGAGACGTGAGCGTGGAATCCACTACCGCCTTCATCATTCCAAGGCTTGCCCATGAATGTCGCGTACAACTGGGCACGGGCGGCAATTTCCTTCACAGCAGTCTTCATGATGAAGGTGCGATCTGCAGCATCAAGAGCTTCGCTATGCCAAAGATTGATTTCATACTGCGACGGAGAGAACTCATGGTTTCCAGCAAAGGTTCCGATATTTAATTTGCCCAAACTTCTGATCATCGTCAAAAAGATGCCATCTGGATCCACTAGAGCACCAGTCATGTACACGCGCCCTGTTTTGTTAATTGCTCTTTCGAAAAGGCCAGATTCATTCTTACGAGCAATATAGAACTCGACCTCAGGGCCAAAGATGGCCTGTAGTCCCAATTTGCGATACTCGGCAAGAACTCGCTTAAGAACCATGCGTGGCGATGCCAAGTTCTCTCGGCCATCTGGCTCATAGGCGTCAGCGATCACAAAAGCCACCCCTGGCTCCCACGGGAGAGGGCGGACCGTACTGAAGTCGATTTTGCTAATCATGTCTGGCAAGCCAGCAGAGATGCTGCCGTGTCCATCGTCAATTACGCCGCCACGGGTAGTGGTGACCCAGACCCCCTGACAGAAGGCCGGGCCGTGCTTGGCAGTATGTTCCATCTCGCTAACCAGCAGGTCTTTGGAGCGAGGAATGCCCAAGACGTCAGGAAATACGAGCCTGATGATGTCGATACCCTGCGCTTCGAGTGAAGCGCGTACGCTAGCGAGGTCTTGAACCACTGCAACTCCTAGATTTTCTCAAGGTCGTTCGGAACCATACGATTCTGTGGATACTAGGGTCTTCGACGAGATTTGTGGAGTATAAGGAGAAATTTTTTATGCGCGTCCTGTTCATCCAGCACGATCACGTTAGCCCTGCCGGGCCAATTGCGGAACGATTTGAAAGCCGCGGTTTTACCGCCGAGTATCTACAGGTGGTTCCGGCCGAGAGTTTTACCTCACCAAATGTCCCGATCGAGTTGCCCCCGCTCGGTTCTTATGACGTGGTGGTCCCGATGGGTTCGCCCTGGGGAGTTTGGGAAGATGAGCGGATCGGGAATTGGTTACTACCGGAGTTGGACTGGTTGAGAGCTACTCACCAACTAGGCATCCCCATTTTTGGAATCTGCTTTGGCGGCCAACTTATGGCCCGCGCATTAGGTGGCAGCGTAGGACCAGCCCCCAGCGGTGAAATTGGTTGGACTTCAATTCTCAGTGACGATGAGAACTTGATCCCCTCAGGGCCATGGTTTCAGTGGCATTTTGACCGTTGGAGCCTTCCCCCGAAAGCCAAAGAAATCGCTCGTTCACCAAAAGCATCACAAGCATTTATTCAAGGTCGAACCATGGCTCTCCAATTTCATCCAGAACTTGTTGAGGTCGCACTGAAAGCTTGGTTCTTAGATGGCGGAGAAGAGCAGGTTATTGCCGATGGTCAAGATCCAGAGATTTTGCTGGCTATGACCGCACGAGAAAGCGCAGCAGCCGCTAAACGGGCCTACGCTCTTGTCGATGTCTTCCTAGACCAGATCGCAACTGCAGAGCCAGTCCTGTAACAGTTAAGCCAACGTCACCTTTACTGGGAAACGCTTGATGCCATTGACGAAATTGCTGCGCAGTCGATCCACTTCGCCAACCCGTTCAACCTTCTTAATCCGTGGCAAGAGATGTTCGAACATGATTGTGATCTCCATCCGGGCCAGCGCATTTCCAAGGCACATGTGAGGTCCGCCGCGCCCAAAGGTCATGTGCTCATTTGGATTTCTGGTGACATCAAAACGATCAGGATCGGTGAAAACATCTGAGTCGCGATTTCCTGAAGCGAACCAAACAACCACCTTGTCGCCCTTTTTAATCGACTTACCATGCATCTCGACATCTTTAGTGGCGGTTCTCCGGAAGTGATAAACCGGACTACCGAAACGTAGAAATTCCTCAACGGCCCATGGAATTAATTCCGGCTTCTGCTGCAAAAGTGCAATCGTGTCTGGATTATCGATAAGCGCGTTCATTGAGTGGCTAATTGCGTGACGAGTCGTCTCATTCCCGGCAACTACTAAGAGAAGGAAATAGCTTCGGAAATCAACGTCAGACAATGGGATTCCATCGCTTGGAATTCCATTCACAAGTTTGGAAACCAGATCGGCTCCATTCTTGCCTTCGCGCTCAGCTTTCAATTGGAAGCCATAATCAAAAACTTCCAGCGCAGCCGGAGACCTAAACGGTAAGAGTCTGTATTTTTCGCTTTCTTCACTTGTTGCAAGTACATCCGCATGTTCTGGATCGGTGTTTCCGACCATGCGATTACCCCATTGAATCAACTGACCTGTATCGGCATCTGGAACACCGAGCATCCGCGCCAATACTCGAATGGGAAAATCAGCGCTTACTTCTTTTACAAAATCAAAAGTTTCATTTGCTAGAGCGGCATCCAGGGTCGTTGCCGTAAGTCCGCGTAAGAACGTCTCGTAACCAAGCACCGCCTTGGGTGTGAAGTTATCTTGCATCAATCGGCGAAGGGATCGGTGACGTGAACCATCGGTTTCCAACATTGACCGGCGGGCGTCCATCTGCTCTTGGTCTAACTCCTCAAGGTTTGCAGTGCCTACCTCGCTTGAGAAAGTTTCTGAATCTCTAAGCACCTTGACGATGTCCTGATAGCGCGTGATCGACCAGAAGCCGCGGTTCGGCGCCTCTTCGGCATCCCATCTGACTGGATCGTTGGCTCGCAAATCAGCAAAGAGCTTCCAGGGCGGTCCAGCAGTAAAAGTATCTAGATCGGCCAATAGAAATTCTGGTTGGGTCGTCATAAATGCTCCCTCAAGCGGTCATTCGGATCCGAACGATGGAACTATAGGCGGTATTGAGCAAATACCAATAGCATTTCGCCTTTAAGAGCGTAAAAAGGAGATTGAATGGCCGGGCCACACACGGTCGCTGAAACAGAGCGAGCCGTCGAATCGCGCCTTGGCGCCTTAAAAATCGATTTTGATTCAATGCACGCGGTGGCAAATATCTTCCGCGCCGCCAACTCGGTTCGAAACCACTTTGAACGTACCGCGCTGGCGCCACAGAAGCTCACCTGGACCTCATTCGTAGTTCTCTGGGTCATTTGGATCTGGGAGCCGCTGGAGACTCGGGAATTGGCCGTGGAGGCCGGAATCAGTAAAGCCACCCTCACTGGGGTGCTAAACACCCTGGAAGGTCGCGGGCTGGTGGTACGTGAGCGGGCTGAGCAAGACCGCAGACTGATGAACGTCACCCTGACCACCGCAGGGCGCAGATTGATGCGCCACCTCTTCCCCGCCTTGAATAAACAGGAACGGGTTGTCTCATCGAAATTATCGACGGCCGAGAAGAAGTCACTGGCCGCCTTGTTAAAGACGGTAATCGCCTCAATCCCCTAAATCCTTATCGGCATCGCTCAATCAAGGCATCAAAAATGCCTTGCTGGTTCGGATCAGTCTCGGCGGTGTCCTCTGGGTGCCACTGGATGCAGACCCCTTGCTCGGAATCGACAAGGGTCAGTGCTTCGATAATCCCGTCGCCCGCTCTTGCCACAATCTCTAAATTCGCACCCAAGTCCTTAATAGCTTGATGGTGATAACAGGAAGCAGTGATTTGTGCTCCCCCGACGCCAAAGCGCTCCCAATCGCGTTCGAACATCACTTCATGTACGTAATGACGATGCATTGGATCGATGTGCTGGTGAAGAGTGCCACCAGAGGCCACATTTATCACGTGCATGCCCCGGCAGATCGCCAGGAACGGAACTCCAAAGTTGAGTACATAACGGGCTAGGGAAAGGTCCTGTTCATCTTGAACTTGATCGACGTCATAGACGTGCTCGCTTTCAGCGCTCTCCCCATAGGCAGCCGGATCCAAGTCGCCACCACCAGGAAAAAGGATCCCGTCAATACCGGCCAACCTTGACTGCCAGTGATCAGCCCCAAAGCCAGAGGCTGGCAGGAGCACGACCGGCTCACCACCGGCTCGCCAAATGGCCTCAAGGAGCGTTCGAGGACCCACAATGCCCCGATAACGTAAGGCGCTGGCAGAATTGGTATATCGACCAATCAAGGCAATTCTTGGCCGTTGAGTCATCTGGCTCCTCCACTGGACGAAAAAGAAAGTATGGCCCGAAAACGGGCGTCGCACTTGTATCGTTCGGATACGAACGATATCTTGCTCCAACCAAGTTCAGGGGGTTTCGTGGAGGCACTAACGGTTGCTGGCGTGTTGGTAGACCCACGTCACTACATCGGCGGCCAACGAATAGCCTCCTCATCCACTTTCCCCAACTACTCGCCCATCGATGGATCCTTAATTGGTCAGGTCGCCAGGGGTGGCCAACTCGAGGCAAATCTGGCAGTTGAGGCCGCGCGTGCCGCATTCCCTGCTTGGTCGAAAACTCCGCCCGTTGAGCGCGCGAAAATCATGCATCGAATCGCCGACCTGGTTGAAGCCCGACTTGAAGATCTGGCCATAGTGGAAACGATGGACAACGGTTCGCTCTTACGCTCGCACCGACGCGGTGTCATGCCCCGAGTCGCACATAATTTTCGATTCTTCGCCGACTGGTTGGTCAACGAATTACACCACTCACCATTTGAGACTCGTGGCCACCAAAATCAAGTTTCTTGGAATCCTGCAGGCGTTGCCGTATTGATCACGCCGTGGAATGCCCCACTTATGCTGGCGACTTGGAAAGTAGCACCAGCACTTGCATCCGGGGACACTGTTATTTTGAAACCGGCTGAGTGGTCGCCACTTACCGCATCACTCCTTTGTGAAATCGCTGAAGAGGCTGGGCTACCTGCTGGTGTTTTGAACGTAGTACAGGGTTATGGCGAAGAAGCCGGTGCAGCGCTTGTTGCTCACCCCGGTATCTCCCGTATTTCTTTCACCGGTTCAGTTCCCACCGCAAAAATTGTGGCTCGTGCCGCAGCCGACAACCTGACTCCTTGCTCATTCGAATTAGGCGGGAAGAGCCCGACCATAATTTTTGCTGATGCAGATCTTGATCTGGCTGTTAATTTGGCGGTTGAGCAATACGACAATGCCGGACAAGTTTGCCTGGCTGGTACTCGGCTCCTGGTCCAGGATTCAATTGCGCCAATTTTTATTGAACGGTTTAACGAGCGAGCATCCAAAATAAAACAAGGCGATCCACGTGATCTAGAAACAGATATGGGTCCACAGATTCATCAAGAACACTTTGATCGCATTGAAGGTTTTGTAAATCGCGCCAAATCAGAAGGCGCGAATATTGCTTTCGGCGGAGCGCAGAACAGTTCGCTTGGCGGCTTGTATTTCCAACCAACACTCATTGTTGAACCAAATGCCGGTAGCGAAATAGTCAATGCAGAAGTTTTTGGACCAGTTCTGACTCTGCAAACTTTTAGCACAGAAGAAGAAGCTATTGCCCTGGCAAATGGAACTGAGTTCGGATTGGCCGGAGTTATCGTCTCAGGAGATCGCGGCCAAGCTGAGCGAGTCGCAGAACAACTCGTAGCTGGGACAGTCTGGGTCAACTGCTTCTTCGTACGCGATCTACAGGCCCCATTCGGCGGCTCAAAGAAATCTGGGATCGGACGAGAAGGTGGAACCTGGTCTTTTGATTTCTACTCTGATGTTAAGAACACAGTTTTCGCACCGAACGGATGGAAGGTATAGCCATGGGTGAAGTCGTCGGCATGGGGTTATTAGCTCACGTCCCAACCATCATGTTGCCTCAAGAGATCAGATATGAGATCAATGAGGGCAAAGAGTTGAGTCTGGTTCCCGGACTACAACAACTGCGCGCCGACGTTTTTGAGAAACTGGATTACGACACAGTGGTCGTTCTAGACTCTCACTGGTTCACGACCGTCGAATACGTCGTTACTTCTCATGCCCGTCGCTCAGGTCTTTTCACTTCGGATGAATTACCGCGTGGCATGACTCGAATTCCCTACGACTTTCAAGGCGATCCAGAATTGGCCGAGTTGATGGCAGCTGAATCCGAAAATGCAGGAACCTGGGTTACTGCCATTGACGATCATTACCTTCCTGAAACCTATGCCACCATCAACCTTTGGACCTTCCTAGGACGAGGGCTCGATAAGCGATGGGTCTCTGTTTCTGCCGCTCAAACCGGAGATACCGAAGATGCCATCCGCTGCGGAAGAGCACTCGGAAGGGCAATCGCAAAGAGTAACCGGAAAGTCCTACTAGTGGCCTCCGGAGCCCTTTCGCACACTTTCTGGCCATTGCGGGAATTGCGAAAGCACGAAGCAAGCGATCCTTCGCACATCTTCTCTCCCGAAGCACGCGAGGCCGACTATCAAAGAATCGATTGGTTCAAAAATGGGCAGCACGACCAGGTAATCAAGTCGATGCCAGAATTTCTCAAGTTCCGACCTGAAGCAAGATTTGCGCATTATCTGATGTCCATTGCTGCTGTGGGCGAAGGCGAGTGCACCGCAACGGGTCGCATGTACAGCGAGTACGAAAACTCAATTGGCACCGGACAGGTTCACATCTGGTTCGACAAACCAGCAGATGGGTTTCCAAAAGCAAATCAAACGGTGATTGCCCGTGGCTGAATTTCGGCGGGTTCTCCTCGACGGTTATCCGACTCAAGTTCGTCGCGAGGGTGAAGATCTGGTCTCAGGCGATGGCAGAAGCGTCCGAATTGAGGATGCAATACACCTGGCTCCAGTCGAACCAACTAAAATCATTGCAGTCCACTTGAACTACAAAAGTCGTACGGATGAGTTCATGACGAAACTACCGTCGGCACCAACCTATTTTCACAAACCTATTACCGCGCTCAATTCTCATAAGGGCGCTGTTGTTCGACCAATGGGTTGTAAGTGGCTTAACTACGAGGGCGAGATCGTCATTGTCATCGGTCGCACCTGTCGCAATATCTCGCCACAAGAGGCCACTGATTACATCGCGGGCTACACGATCGGAAACGATTACGGGCTGCATGACTTCAGAGACACCGACGCTGGATCAATGCTTAGGGTGAAGGGGTCCGACACCCTCGCACCAGTGGGTCCAGGCTTGGTGACGGGTTGGGATTTTAGAAACAAAGGAATCCGCACCCTGGTGAATGGCATCGTAAAGCAAGATTCCAACACCTCTGAGATGGAATGGGACATGCACTATCTGGTTGCAGATATCGCACGCACCATCACTTTGGTACCAGGAGACATACTTTTCTCCGGAACTCCCGCCTTCTCTCGCCCTGTACAACCTGGAGATGTGGTTGAAGTAGAAGTTGAGGGGCTGGGCAAACTAACAAACCATATTGTTGAAGGCCCCACGCCAATTCGTAGCGACGTAGGGGCACAACCAACAGAAAGCGAAGAGGTAATCTCCACTGCGCTCGGCGGAGATTGGGAATATCGCGGAATTAGAACACCATCAAAAGATCTATACCCGTCAAGAATCAAGGAGAAGAAATGAAGGTCGTCGTCGACATGTCAAAGTGTCAGCACTATGGACAGTGCTGCTTCGAGGCCGAAGACGTCTTTCAACTTGATGACGATGGCAAACTTGTGCACGCAGCTGAAGCAGATGAAAGTCGCCGTAGCGATGTCGAGAGTGCAGCCGATGTCTGTCCTATGCAAGCAATCACGATCGAATAGGACATGTCGGTAGCCATTGTTGGTGGAGGCCTCGGGGCGCTTCGTACCGCGGAATCACTGGTAACCGCTGGCTATACCGGCGAAGTGACAGTAATTAGCGATGAGAACTTTTTCCCCTACAACCGACCACCACTTTCCAAAGAAGCACTAAAAGGTGGCATCGAAACCGAGGCCTTGGAGTTCAAACGAAAAACTTCGGTCGATAACGTCAATTGGATACTTGGCGATCGCGCTTCACAAGTTAGCCTGGCCAACAAATCCTTGACCTTGGCAAGCGGAGGCACGCTCGACTTTGAAGGCTTGGCAATTGCTACCGGAATTCGGCCCAGACGACTCAGTGTTGAAGGTCCAACTTTAGGTCGCCACACCCTTCGTACGATTGATGACGCGAAATCGCTTAGAAGTACCTTGCAGAACTCAAAGACGCTACTTGTTGTTGGAGCAGGTTTCATCGGATGTGAAGTAGCTGCCACAGCTCGACTGCTTGGACTCTCGGTGACAGTGGTGGCCATTGACGAACAACCGATGGTGCGCCCTCTTGGTCTAGACCTGGCTAGCGAATTGCGCAGACGACATGAAGCAAAAGGCGTGCAGTTCCATCTTGGTGTTGGCATTGAAGCCTTTACCGGCGAAGAAGTTGCCACCGGGGTGCGACTCTCAGATGGCAGCGAACTTTATGCAGATGTGATCGTGGAAGCGATTGGGTCGGTGCCAAATACCGAATGGTTGTCAGGAAATGATCTTGAGCTAAGCGATGGAGTTCTCGTCGATGAGTCAATGCAGGTAGTCGGCACGGACGTTCCGGCTGTAGCGGTTGGTGACATCGCCAGATACCCCCATCGCCTCTTTGATGATATTCCCCGCCGCATTGAGCACTGGAATCTACCGACCGAGACCGGGCGGCGCGCAGGAAAGACCTTGGCAGCGCGCCTTTGCGGCCAGGAAGTATTGATTGAGCCGGTTAACTTCATTCCAACTTTCTGGTCCGATCAATATGAATACAACATTCAATCCTTCGGCATGCCAGGTATCGCCGATCGCCAAGAACTTGCCTTTGGCAATTGGGAGAACGAACTAGTGGTGGAATATTTCCGAGGCGATGATCTGGTCGGAGTTGTAGGGATAGATTCAGTCCCCCAACTGGTGCCCTACCGCAGTCGTCTAATGAAACGGGCGTAGCCTTCGCCTGTGGAGAACAAACCCTTACACCTAGGCGCCAACCGCGATGTTGCTCTCAAGCATGCTGCCGACATAGTTGCTAAGGCCTGGCGTGAGTTTTACGTAGCGCGCGAACACGAACCACTTGTCGAACCATCTCTTGCGGCAACATTAAAAGAGAGTTTGCCTGAGCTGCCGACCGATCCAATCACAACTCTTGATCTGGCAGCCGAGGTCCTTGATACCTCTCTGGCGCACTCCCGTCCACGGTTCATGGCTTGGATTGGTTCAAGTGGCTTAGAGATCGGAGCACTTGGAGATCTACTTGCTCATTCTTACGACATAAACCTGGCAATCGATTCACGGGCGGCCTCAGAGTTGGAGCGACAAACCCTGTCCTGGCTGGGCGCTTTCGTGGGATACCCAGTGGGTGGTGGAGCATTTACCAGCGGCGGAACGATCAGCAACATAACCGCCCTTGCTGCCGCTCGAGAACGCTCAATTCCAGGTAGTCGCAAGAGCGGCTTGATGAATGTTCGCCCTGCCATCTACTGCTCAGCGGAGGTCCATTACTCGGTTCGACGAGGGGTCGAGTTGCTCGGCCTTGGCAGCGATTGCATCCGTGCGATTCCAATCGACTCTCATCACCGAATGAAAAGTGAAATTCTGGCTGAACTTATCGCTCAAGATATCCACAACGGGGTCACCCCAGTTGCGGTAATCGCCACTTCGGGAACAACCCTGACTGGCGCAATCGATCCGATTGACCAAATTGCCGATATCTGCGAGCGGTTTGGCGTGTGGCTACACGTCGATGGTGCCTATGGGCTCCCGGCTGCTGGAGTGGCCAGAATGAGTGATGCCTATCGAGGAATCGAACGTGCCGATTCGGTAAGCCTCGATGCCCATAAGTGGATGTTCGTTCCCAAAGCCTGCAGCGCCGTAATGGTTAAAGATCGAAATACCTTGTTGGCGACTTTTTCTCACAACGAGTCTTACATGCTTCATGACGGCGAAAAAGGCAATGCGGTCGATGAAACTCTTGAGTATTCAAGGCCGTTGAGGGCACTCAAACTCTGGCTCGCGTTCAAGACCCATGGCGCAGAAGAATTTCGTCAGGCAATTGCCGCGAATCTAGACCAGGCGCAAATCCTTTATGACACTGCTTCAGCAAATCCGCAATTTGAGGTCTTGCCTTTTAGACCGGAATTATCAGTAGCTCCAGTTCGCTTCGGCAAAAACACTAGCGATGAATTCCAAACTCAACTTGTACAACGACTTCAAGAAGATGGTCGAGTATTTGTCTCAGCCGCTGAAATCGATGGCCGGATTTGGATGAGGCCTTGCTTTACAAATTTTCGCACCAGTGAAGCAGACGCGCTCTCGTTGCTAGATGTAGCCGCCGATGTCGCCAAATCAATGCGCGACACCGGCGGCCAACACTTCTAGCTCTTTACGTTTGCCCGCTTGTCTGGGCGGCTGATCACGAAGTAAAGACCACCCACAATGACGATCCCCAGCATGACCACGAAAGTGATCCAGTCGTAGTTAACTAGAGCACGTCCGCTGGTGAGTCCACTTGGCCAAAGTACGTTGATCAGCATGACACCAAGATAGACAAGCGCACCCCAACTGATGAGCGAACCTGAATTTCCTAGTTTGAATTCGCCACCAGGCTGCCATCCGCGACTCTTGGCAATAATGGAACCAAGAACAGTCAAGAAGAAGGAGAGATAGATACCTGACACACCGAAAGAGACCAACGCAAATAGTGCGTTGATTCCCTTTGGATAGGTGAACCAAAGAATATGAACGTCATTTGCTGGGTTCACGTTGACCAACAAGGTTGCCAAGATCGGAATCGCAGCGCCGAGCATGATTGCATTTGCTGGGGTGTGGAACCGAGTTGAAACCTTGCGAATTACCGAAGATCCAGGGATCTGGTTATCACGTGCGTAGGAGAAGGCTAGACGAGCGCCAGCGCCTTGCACTGCAGTTCCACAGGAGAAGAAAGCAACAATGACCATGAGAAGGAAGAAGTCCTGACTCCACTGTGGCAGTTGCGCCAAAATGGCTGGAGCGCCACCCATGATTGCATCGCCGTAAGCTTTGGGATCTTTTGGCGTAGCCAAAATCAATCCAGCAACCAGGACGAATGAAGCCAGCCCGCCATAAAGCAGCGAAGAGCGCATCGCACGAGGTACTTGCTTTGAGGCATCCTTGGTTTCTTCGGCGATATCGCCGGCAGATTCAAAGCCGTAGAAGATGTAAGAGTGCGCCAAGATCGCCACAAGTGCGGCACCGGTCAGCCAGTGGCCACCGAAATCAACACCGAACAAGTTGGTCTTTACGTTCTCAGCGCCTGCGGTTGAGAACAAGAACGAAAATCCGTGGTGGTAACCGTGAATACCGAGCGCGATTGCCACGCCGAAGGTACCGATGGATTCCACGTAAACACCAAGTTTGGCGATCTGTCCCATTACCTTTGCGCCCACAATGTTCAGGAAGGTCTGAATAACGATAAGCGCCACTGTTACGTAGAGAATCGTCGAATGCTTTGAACCGTCGATATGGGTCTTGAAAATATTGTTGGAGAACGCAGCGAAGTAACCGACCACGCCGGTGTCAACGCTGGCCACGGTGACAAGTAGCGCGATGCCGTAAATCCAACCGACCCACCAGCCATAGCCTGCGCCAACCGAGAACTTGCCATATTGATAGAGCGCCCCAGCTAGTGGGTAATGGCTGCCAAGCTCACCGAAGACCAGGGCGACCAAAAGCATGCCGCCGACCACGATCGGCATCAGCCATAAATAGCGTGGCCCACCGGTTCCAACTCCGAGAGCGAACAGTGAGTAGATACCCACCATTGGCGAGAGGTAGGAAAAGGCGACGCTGAAGTTGTCGAACACACTGAGTACTCGAGAAAGTTCAGGCTTGTATCCCAGACTTTCTACGCGTTGTTCGTCGCTCTGTTGTGTCATTTAGAACTCCCTTATTGAAAGGCGGACAGACCATGGGGCTTTTCGCTAAGGAAACACCCTAAAAGGGGCGCTTCCAAGCACATCCGAAGAATTGCGAGACGAAAATTTCTAGCCAGATACCCGATAAACTCACCAGGTCAGGGGCGGTAGCTCAGTTGGTTAGAGCAGCGGACTCATAATCCGCCGGTCGTCGGTTCGAGCCCGACCCGCCCCACCACCTCTGACCTGCGCTTTTCCGCGAGCGGCGGCTTTGCTCACCACCAGCGGCGGCTTTGCTCACCACCTATTTGGTTATGAACTCAAAGATCTCATCTTGGGCGGATGAGAAAAAGGCCAAGTGCCCTTCGCCAGGGAGTAACCGTATAGTCGAATTGGGCAGATGCTTGTGCAACCACTTCCCGTGTTCGCCAGGAACCATCAAGTCTTCATCGCCTTGGAAGATGGCAACCGGCACTTTCACCTGATCAAGGCTAAAGCCCCAGTCTTGGGTGAAGACGAAGTCATCGTCGATCCAACCGGCAAAACCTTTTACCAGCGCAGATCTGAAATTCTCGGCCAGACCGTCTGAGAAGGCCGTCGTCTGCATCGTGGCAATGTCAGATTTAGAAAAGAGCGAACTAATAGAGTTACGAAGCTCCTCGCCTGTAATCGTCTTGTAAGCAGTTCCATTAGCTTCCATCCAAGGACCCAAAGCTTCTTCCCCACCTAACGCAGTACCGAATTCATCTATGTTCTCTTCGCCCATGCCAGCCAAGAAATCAAGGTCCGGTTGGTTATACATTCCAACCCCAGCCAACACCACTACAGATTTGCATCTTGGATCTAGCGCAGAAGCGAGCGCGTGTGGACCGCCTCCTGACCAGCCGACGGAGATGAAACTCGTAATTGAGTAGTGATCCAACACCTCAGCAATGTCTTGGTTATTTGCCACGACTGTGCGTCCGATATGACGGTCACTCGTGTAATAACCAGCGCGCGAGTAAGCGACGGCCTTGATCCCAGCCTGCTCCAACTTAGCTATCCAAGTCCGCCAAGCCAGTGAACAAGATGGAGTGCCGTGGTGAAAAACGACTGCGCTCTGGCCCGCTCCTTCGCCAACTAGCAAATCAAGATTGCGGCCATCAGCTAACGTAAAATCAATGGATTCCATGTGGGTCATACTAGTAACTTCACGGGTTTAGATAGGAGTTCCCATGCGCTACTTACTTGGCGGTCTGGTGATCGCGTTCATGCTGTTCATGTTGGTAGGGGGACTGACGGGGCGACTGCGCGCAAAGTCCTGCTGTGTGGCGCCAATGACGTCTGCGCTAGGGAATGAGGAGTTGCCGAAGCGCTGATCCCGAAGCGAGATCCCCCAAAGCTGCTTTAGCTTCAGATAATGGGCGGCGAGCAGAGACCATAGATTCCAAATCGAGATCACCAGCCATGAGTTCATCAACGAGGCGAGGAATGTCCACCTGCGGTACAGCGGAACCGTAATTGCAGCCCAAAATTCGCTGATCCGAAAACGACAGCGCTAATGGTTCAAATTTGGCCACTTCGCCAGATCTTGGTAGCCCAACAATTACTGCAGCGCCACCAAGTCCAAGTGCTGAAATGGCCTGTTCGGTTGTTTGGATTTTTCCGATTGCATCAAACACATAGTCAAGCCCCTCAGGCACAAGCTCTTTCAGCGCCTCAGGAACATTCAGTTCGGAATTGACCAACAAGGTATGAGTAGCACCAAGCTTCTTTGCAATTGCAAGCTTCTCTTTGGAAATATCAACCGCGACAATTACCGAAGCGCCCTCCAAGCGGGCGCCCTGAATCACCGACAAACCAACTCCCCCACAGCCAATAACTGCAGATGTGGATCCAACAGTTAGGCCTGCCGTATTACGAACAGCGCCAACACCAGTTGCGACAGCACAACCAATCAAAGCAATCAGATCCAATGGTGCGTCCGAACGGACCTTGATGGCACCGGATTGTGGAACCACGGCCTGCTGAGCAAAAGAGGAAACCCCAAGGTAGTGGTGAATCATTCGACCACCCTGCGAAAGCCGGCTGACCTGGTCGTACAAGAAACCTCCTTCTGCTACCTGCGCAGCGACCTGACATTGTGCAGGTCTACCGAGTAGGCAATACCGACAATTTCCGCAGTTGGGCACCCAAGACAAGACAACGTGATCTCCGACAGCTAACCCCGTCACTCCTTCACCAAGGGCGGCGATGATTCCAGACCCTTCATGCCCCATCACTAGCGGGATCGGAACCTCCCACTCGCCGCGAAAGACATGGAGATCCGAATGACAGACACCGGCCGCGGCAATATCAACGAGAACTTCCCCAGGCCCTGGAGGCGCAAGATCAACATCGGCTATCTCCATCTGGGTTCCATCAAAGACTGCAGCCTTCATTTGTCTACCTTTCGATCCTAGGTAAGGTGTTTTATAACACTAAACGACGAGTCAAACAAGGGTTCCCGATCAAAGCTCATGCCAGACTGAGGTTATGAGTGGGTCCGATCCGATTTCAACCGGCATGGACGAAGTTGGCCCACAACTTCGCAAAGTGCGCGAATCCAAAGACCTCTCGGTGACTGAAGTCGCTTCGCGTGCCGGAGTTACTAAAGGCTTCCTAAGTCTGGCCGAACGCGGAAAAACTCGAGTCTCCGTGCCCACCCTCCTGAGGATCTGCGACGCCCTGGACATTACGATCGGCTCCCTTTTCCGCTATCCCTCTGAACCGGTAGTACACGGCGGGGTCCCGCTCTATATGGGAGGAGCGGATCTAGCTGAATTCTTATTGACGCCAATGAATGAAAAACACTTTCAAGTAATGCGAAGCGACATCGCGCCAGGGGGTGGATCTGAAGGCGCCTACACCCTTGATGCAGATTCAATTTTTGTCTTGGTTTTGCGCGGACAGCTTTGTCTGGAAGTGAGTGGCAATTCCATAACTTTGGACACCGGCGACTCCACCACATTTAAGGCTCGAGATGAACACAATTGGCATAACCCGTTAGAAATCGAAAGTCAGGTGCTCTGGGTCATAGCTCCAGCGTTGCCCATGGAAAGAACTCGGAACCAATAGCAACTCTCACATACACTCGGGGTATGGAATTTAAGACGATCATCGAACCCTTTCGGATTCATTCAGTCGAGCCACTTCGTATTTCGACTCCGCAAGAGCGCGAGAACGCACTTAAAACCGCCGGCTACAACCTCTTTGGGCTTAGAGCCGTTGATGTAATGATCGATCTGCTCACTGACTCAGGAACCGGTGCGATGAGCCGTGACCAGTGGGCTGCAATTCAACATGGCGATGAGTCCTATGCCGGATCACCTTCCTGGGAAATCTTTCGCGACGCAGTGAAGTCCCTGTTCCCTTTCAAACACGTAATCCCGACACATCAAGGACGAGCCGCTGAGAAAATCCTTTTCTCAGTACTCGGTGGCGAGGGAAAGTTCATTCCCAACAACACCCACTTTGATACGACCAGAGCAAATATCGAATTCACCAAAGCCACTGCCGTCGATCTCGTTATTCCTGAGGGGCGTGACCCGCAAAGTAGGCACCCGTTCAAAGGAAACATGGACATCGCGGCTTTGGAAGCATTCATCGCCGAGCACGGAGTGGAAAACATTCCGGTCGTCATGATCACCGTCACCAATAACTCAGGCGGCGGTCAGCCAGTCTCATTAGAAAATATCAAACAGGTAAGTGAAGTTTGCAAGAAGCATGGACTTCTCTTCTTTATCGACGCCTGTCGCTATGCCGAAAATGCGTGGTTCATCAGAGAACGTGAAGCCGGACAAGGCGATCGAAATGTTGCAGACATTGTCCGAGAAATGGCTTCTTACGCGGATGGCATGACGATCAGTGCAAAGAAAGATCCGATGGGAAACATCGGTGGTTGGTTAGCCCTCAACGACGATTCCATTGCCCAAGAAGCTCGCAATCTCCTGATCCTGACTGAAGGGTTTCCAACCTATGGTGGCCTGGCCGGACGCGACCTTGAAGCACTAGCAGTCGGCATTGGTGAATCCGTTTCGCATGACTATCTGCAGTACCGAATTCGTTCCACTGCCTACCTTGGAAATGCGTTGGCCGAAGGCGGCATCCCAGTCGTGCAGCCAATCGGTGGACATGCTGTCTACTTGGATGCACGAGCGCTTCTGCCACACATTTCACCACTTGAATATCCAGGCCAATCCCTTGCCGTCGCGCTCTACCAAATGGGCGGCGTGCGTGGCTGTGAGATAGGAACCGTAATGTTCGGGCAGCAACCAGATGGCAGCGAGAAACCATCCGCAATGGACCTGGTCAGGTTGGCGATTCCGCGACGGACCTACACACAAAGTCATATCGATTATGTGATTGAAGTGTGTCTGGCCGTCGGCAAATTAGCCCCATCTTTGCGCGGTTACCGAATCACCGAGCAGCCCAAGGCGCTACGCCATTTTACGGCCCAATTTGCACCTCTGTAATTGCGCCTCAGTAGTCAGTAACCTTGAGCCATGATTAAGACAGATGCGGCCGCACTCGACAGAACAGATTCACTTGCTAGCAAACGTGAATTATTTGCACTCCCAACAGGGGTCGTGTATCTCGACGGAAATTCACTCGGAGCCCTCCCGACAGCGGCAATTGACGCGGTCGATCACGCCGTAAAGAAAGAGTGGGGCGAAGGTCTGATTCGGTCATGGAATACCGCAGGCTGGGTGGATCTTGCCGTAAGGGTCGGAGTGAAAATCGCGGCTTTAATCGGTGCGCCTGGAGATTCGGTAGTCGCCTGCGATAGCACCTCAGTCAATCTCTATAAAGCGTTGCACGCCGCGTGCAACCTCAGGCCAGATCGACGGATAATCCTTACCGACATAGACAATTTTCCAACCGATCTCTATCTAATTGATTCGGTCGCCAAAGAGCGTGGACTCACCGTCAAAGCACTTCCCAGAGACGAAATCCTTGCCGCTCTAACCGATGAGGTAGCAGTGGTCGAACTAACCCACGTGGACTATCGAACGGCTCAGATGTATGACCTAGCGGAAGTAACTGCCGCAGCACATGCAGTGGGTGCTCTGACAATCTGGGATCTCGCCCACTCCGCCGGCGCCGTGCCGATCGATCTGATGAAGGCTGACGCCGATTTTGCCATCGGGTGTGGTTACAAATACCTAAATGGCGGTCCAGGCGCTCCCGCTTTTATTTATGTTTCGCCGCAGTTGGCAGATCTAACTTCTCAGCCATTAAAAGGTTGGCACGGCCATGCTCATCCTTTTGAATTTTCTCGTTTCTACGAACCAGCCTTAGGCGTTGACCGAATGCTGGTTGGCACTCCATCCATTTTGTCGCTAACCGCGCTGTCGGCCGCGCTGGATGTTTTTGACGGAGTGTCCATGTCTGAATTGCGAAACAAGAGTCTTGCCCTTTCGACTTTCTTCTACGCACTTGCTGATGAACATCTAATCTCGCGTGGATTCACAATTGAGTCTGAACGAGATCCAGCCAAGCGTGGCAGCCACATCGCACTCTCACATGCCGGTGGGTACTCAATTGCTCGAGCGCTGATTGAACGCGGCGTGATTGGAGACTTCCGTCGTCCTAACATTTTACGTTTTGGCCTGGCACCGTTGTACAACTCATTCGCTGATGTAACACGTTTGGTTACCGAGTGCATTGATGTTGTTGACACTGGGTTCTATCTTGAGCCCAGGTTTGCAACCGAGGCAGCAGTCGTCTAGCGATTCGCTAAACGCAGGAAACTCTTCAGGTGCTCCCCTGACAAAATAATGTCGAAGTGATCAAGGCCGCTGATCGAAAGCAGTTTTGATTCTGACCCCATCTTCGACAGGTATTCAAATGCAGTTCTTGCCTGCTCATGAAATGAGGGTGATTCTTCACCACCTACCAACACCTCTGAAGGACATGGGTAAGGAAAATTAACGAGAATTGGTGACAGATCATGCGCTTGAGTTTGCGTTAAACCCAAAGCATCGTTAATAGAAGTCTCTGCAATAGGGCGTAAATCAAAAACCCCTGAGACCAATACCAGTCCGGCTACTTGGTTTCGCGCAGCGACGGCCAATGCCAGATGCGCACCGGCAGAATGGCCGCCCAGAATTATTTGGCTACCAGGGTTTTGCCCTTGGAGCCATTGAAGGGCGTACTCGCACTCATCAACTATTCCAGCGACGGTTATTTCCGGTGCCAGTGTGTATTCAATTGCCGCAAAACCAAAACCTTGGGAAACCAGGGCTTCGACACCACCTAGTGCTTCTGCGATCGATGAACCTTGCCAGTAGCCACCGTGAATCCAAACGAAGATTTCATTACGGCTGGCAGGTTCCACCCAGGCAAGAATGTTTCTGGACCCTGGGCCATATTGTTCAGTCACCAGTTGATCGCCAATGCTCCGGCGACTTACCTCGCTACTGGCCTCTAAAAGCAGCGCATATTCAGCGTATGGCCGTTTGGCCCATTGGCTAGGCGAATATTCGTGTTCAAGTTTTTCTCTTGACCACTCACGCCATTCCTGGGTCAAGCCCCAATTCCAAGATATGCGCGTTTGACTGCATCATCATTTAGAAGGTCCTTGGATGGGGCTGTCTTCACAACAGTTCCAGTCTCCATGACGTACGCTCGTTCAGACCTTAACAACGCTTGTTGTGCGTTCTGCTCAACCAGAACAACCGTTATGCCGTCCTGATTTATCTTGGTAATGATTTCAAAGATTTGAGTGACAATCATTGGTGCCAAGCCCATCGATGGCTCGTCAAGGAGCAAGAGGTTCGGTCTGGCCATTAGCGCCCGCCCAATCGCTACCATTTGCTGCTCTCCACCAGAGAGAGTTCCTGCGGCCTGAGAGGCTCGCTCTTTGACGCGTGGGAACAACTCATAAACCTTGTCTAGATCTTCGCTCATCTCGGACCGACCGTTCTTGCGATGGTATTTACCCATCTCAAGATTTTCTAAAACTGTCATGCCAGGAAAGATCCCCCGACCTTCTGGAACTTGAGAAATCCCTAAATCGACTCGCGCGTATGGCGCAACGGTAGCTACGTCCACTCCATTGAAGTGAATGCTCCCGGAAGTGGGTTTTAGCAGGCCACTGATTGTTCGAAGGGTAGTGGTCTTTCCAGCACCATTGGCGCCGATGATGGAAACAATCTCACCTTGTTCAACATGGAAAGAAACGCCTCTTAGCGCCTCGATCTTTCCGTAATGGACACAGAGGTCTTTGACATCAAGAAGCATCAGCTGGGGCTCCTAGATAGGCCGCAATCACTCGCGGGTCTTGTTGCACTTCCCTCGGAAGTGCATCTGCGATCTTGGTTCCGAAATCAAGAACCATGACTCGATCAGAAATGCTCATCACCAAACTCATATCGTGTTCGATGAGAAGCACTGTGAAACCACGATCTCTAATCTGTTTAATCTGCTCGCCCAAAATCTCTTTCTCAACGGGATTAAACCCGGCCGCAGGTTCGTCGAGTAACAACACTTCAGGGTTAGTTGCCAATGCGCGGCAAATTTCGAGTCGGCGTTGGTCCCCGTATGGCAGCCCTTTGGCCAATAGTGGTGCCTGCTTTGAGATACCCATGAAGGACATGAGTTCGTAGGCTCGCTCGTGAGCTTCGCGTTCTTCTCG
>Ga0315270_10000437_pt1 | contig 23143 bp, 18 predicted proteins | sample C1_bottom_MG_FD_204932 | JGI IMG/M metagenome (GOLD analysis project Ga0315270, IMG submission 204932) | Sediment microbial communities from Yellowstone Lake, YNP, Wyoming, USA - C1_bottom | ecosystem: Environmental > Aquatic > Freshwater > Lake > Sediment | place: USA: Wyoming | collected...
GCCTTTTCCGCCGCGGCACTCCATTCAACCAGAACTTTTTTGCCGAGAATTTCTGCTGTTGCCTGCATAAGCCACGCCCCGATAGTGATTGGTTCAAAACGAGTATAACAGTTTGAGATGTGATGCTGACAATACCGGTTTCAGGATGTGGCAGGACAACTTAACAGCAGATTAAGTTGATCAATTCTAATTTATTGGGGGAAATGTGGAGCGGGAAAAGAGACTCGAACTCTCGACCTATACCTTGGCAAGGTATCGCTCTACCAACTGAGCTATTCCCGCGGAGAAGAAAAAGTGAAATTAACCGACTATGGAAAAACGAAAAAATGACACCGGACGGCCTCACTCACATCGACTTTCTGCCAGCAGAAAAACACAGAACGCAACTATAACACGATTCCGCAGTTTTCTGCACTCCTAAACCTTACATTTGGCTAAACCTTAAATCTGGATACCAGTGTTTGCAATTTTGAAGCTAGCAACTCAAGACTATTCGCTGCGCTGGATGTTTCGGCAACAGCCCCGTTATTTTCCTCGGTCATGCGCGCGATACGCTCAATGTTTTGGGCAATTTCGGTACTGGCGTTCTTTTGTTCATTAATGGAAAGTGAAATTTCGTCCACGCTCTGGTTTGCATGAGTAACACTGTTGTTAGCCTCGCCCAGACCAACGGCAACATTTTCCAGGTAATCCTGACTTTTTAGCAATGCCTGGCGGCTGCGTTCAATCGACTTCTCAACCGTGGACGATTGCTGCCCCAGGGTTTGCGTCACGGCATCTATATCGCCGGCAGATTTTGCTGATTTCTCCGCCAGCTTGCGCACTTCGTCGGCAACGACCGCAAAGCCGCGCCCCTGTTCACCCGCTCTGGCTGCTTCTATAGCGGCATTAAGCGCGAGTAAATTGGTTTGATCGGCAATTTCTTTGACATGCAGCGTCATATTGGTAATCAGGTCGATACTCTTGATAAACAAATTCACACACTGGGAAATTTCAGTCACCGAAGACTCCACGGTATCTATCTCGCCTATCAGCTGGGACAGGCGCTCATTACTTTCGCGCGTATGTCCGAGGCTTGCATTTGAAAGTTCACGCATCGTCGATGCCGAGTCGGCAATTGAGGAGATACTCACCGTCATTTCTTCGACTGCGGCAGCCGTGGAAGAGGCCGCATCGCTCTGCTTGTGGGAAGCATCAGCCACCTGCGCAGCAGTGGCAGAAAGCTCGGTAGCAGAACTGGAGAGCTCATCACCGTTTGCACGTATCTGCCTGATGATCATTTGCAACTGTTCCATAAAGCGATTAAACGCGATGGCCATGCGCCCGACTTCGTCCTGGGTATTGACCGGCATACGCTGCGTCAGATCGCCTTCGCCGCTGGCCAATTTAGACATTGATGCAGCCACCATATCAAGCGAACGTTTGACGCTTTCTGCAACGAGCAATACTACGATGGTGCCGAGAAGCAGTGCGATGATGCCAATAACGAGACTGACAACTAGCGATGTCTGGGCCTTGCCAGTGATACGAGTCTTGGTTGCCTGCGTGGCTTTTTCGATATCGGCGATTGACTTAATCAGCAACTCCCGGCTTAGACGCCACGCCGGAGTTTCTTCGTCGTTCAGCAGCTTGATTGCTTCAGTCTGATTGGAGTTGATTGTATTCAGCACTCGCTGCCGCGCATCCAGCGTGTTTTTCCACTTTTCGGCGATCTCTGTGATTGTTGCTTTTAAAACCGGATCTGACAGAGTCAATTTAGAAGCAATCTGAAATGCATCGTCAAAATCCTTATGGGATTTTTCCAGATTAGCCAACCCCTTCTTATCCAAAGAAGGATTGAGTACAAAATTACGCAGCGCCTGCCCCCCCTGCAGCCCCTGCGCATACATGTTTGAAAAAGCCTCTAACCGAGCCTGATCTTCTTCCACAAAGGTGACGAAGCTATTGCTTATGCTCGACAGACTGGTCAATGCCACACCCAATGCAATCGCGACCAACAGGCAGGCGCCCGCGACTGCAAACATGAGTTTATTTCGGATACTGCTGCTGATAACTGCGAACATAATAAAACCTCCCCCTGATAGCTAATGCGATCTTGCTTGTAAAACCCTGTCGCAATTGAATGACACTGAAAACTCGTTTCTACCCTTGATATCGGCACCCGCAGATATTTCTTTAGGGCAATCCGGATAATTGGCAATGTTCCTCATATTACTTTATTTTCCTCTTTGCCAGAGTGACAAACACTGTCAGAATGACCGCTCTAATCACCGCAATGGAGATTTTTATGAAAGCCCCTATCCGTATCGCTGTTACTGGCGCCGCCGGTCAAATTGGTTATAGCCTGCTGTTCCGCATCGCCAATGGCGATATGCTCGGACCCGAACAACCCATCATCCTGCAATTACTCGACATACCCCAGGCTCAGACCATGCTGCGCGGTGTGGCGATGGAACTGGAAGACTGTGTTTTCCCCATGCTGCAACAGATTATTATCACCGATGACCCCAGGGTGGCCTTCCGGGACGCCGAGGTGGTCTTGCTAGTCGGGGCACGCCCGCGTGGCAAAGGCATGGAGCGCAAAGACCTGATACAGGCAAATGGCCCTATCTTTGCCGAACAGGGTCGCATCTTGAATGAAGTGGCCGCTCGCCATGTCAAGATTATGGTGGTGGGGAATCCCGCCAACACCAATGCGCTGATCGCGCTGAATAACGCACCCGACCTTGACCCGAGAAATTTCAGCGCGATGATGCGCCTCGATCATAACCGGGGCATCGAGCAGGTTGCGCTCAAACTCTTCCAGCCGATACGCGACATCCAAAAAATGGTGGTATGGGGCAATCACTCCGGTACACAGTATCCCGACCTGTCACACATGGAAATTCGCGGACGCAAAGTAATTGATCTGCTACCTGACCCTGCCTGGATAGAAAAAGAATTTATACCCACCGTGCAAAAGCGTGGCGCGGCGGTGATCGATGCACGCGGCCTGTCGAGCGCAGCCAGTGCGGCAAATGCGGCCATAGGCCACGTCCACGACTGGCTGCTGCGTTCGCATCACAACGACTGGGTTTCCATGAGCGTGCCCTCTGATGGCAGCTACGATATTCCGGAAGGCGTGCTCTACGGCTTCCCCGTCACCTGCCGCAACGGCCACTACACCATCGTTCAGGGACTGCCAATCAGCGAGCAGGGGCGGAAGCACATGCAGAGCAGCCTGAAAGAATTACTGGAAGAGCGCGAGCATGTAAAACACCTCTTGGCTTAGTTTGCATGAATGGTAATGCAGAAGAAAGACTATCAATAATGCCCCTATGAAATCTGCGTTACGCCGTTTTGTGCAATCCTTCATCCCGCTTGTTGCCTGTTTCTATGGCAGCGCCGCCAGTGCTCTCGACACCGTTACACTGCAACTGAAGTGGTCTCACAGTTTTGAATTTGCGGGCTATTACGCAGCCGTTGAACAGGGTTACTATCGTGATGCGGGCTTGACGGTCAGCATAAAAGAAGCCCAGACCGGCTTTGATACTGTTGCAGAAGTTGCTGAGGGAAGAGCCGAATACGGCACGGGTGGTAGCAGTCTGCTGCTGGATCGCAAGGCAGGCAAATCTGTCGTGGTCATGGCGGTCATCTTCCAGCATTCCCCCTATCAGCTTATTGCGCGCCAGACGCAAAGTATTCACGACCTTGCCGGTAAACAGCTGATGCTTGAGCCACAGGCAAAGGAACTGCTGGCCTATTTAAACAGCGCGGGTGTCCCACCGGAAAAAATTTCACTGCTTGAGCAAAGTTACGATCCGCAAGATTTAATCAACGGCAAGGTTCATGCCATCTCCGCTACAAGCATTTTTCAACCATACTATCTCGATCGCGCCAACTTTAGCTACCAGATTTATTCCCCGCGCGCGGTCGGTATGGATTTTTATGGCGACAACCTGTTTACCACCGAACGTGAACTGAAGAAACATCCGGAGCGGGTAAAAGCGTTCCGCGCAGCCAGCCTGCGCGGCTGGAAGTTTGCAATGGAGCATCCTGAAGAAATCACCAGCCTTATTCTGAGCAAATATTCACAGCGGCATCCGCGCCAATATTTTCTGTTTCAGTCCAGACAAATAATGTCATTGATGCATCCCGAGCTGGTTGAAATTGGCGAGATGAATCCCGGCCGCTGGCGGTACATTGCCGACACCTATGCGGGTATCGGCATGCTGCCCAGGGACTTTCCCCTTGACGACTTTCTTTACAACTCCACCTTCAAATTTGGCATCCTGACTCTGTATCGCGGGCTGATTTTCACCCTGCTGCTGCTGGCACTCACCAGCGCAGTTGCCTGGTACATCTATCGTATCAAACACAAACTCGCGCGCAGCATCACCACCGGCAAACTTGCCGAGCAGCGCGAGCTATCGCGCAATCACATCCTCGAATTGCTGGCCAGTGGCGCGCCTCTTAACGCCATACTGGAAGACATCGTGCACAGTGTGGAGCAAGCCAATCCTGCCATGCTGTGCAGCATCATGCTGCTCGACAGTCAGGGCAAATTTCTGCTCACTGGCGCTGCTCCCAGCCTGCCTGATTCCTTTAACGAGGCGATGAACGGGGTAGAAATCGGTATCGGCGTGGCTTCCTGCGGCACTGCCGCTTTTACCGGCCAGCGCGTTATCGTGGATGATATCCAGACGCATCCCTACTGGGTATCCTACACAACACTCACACACAAAGCCGTGCTGAATTCCTGCTGGTCGGAGCCCATACACTCCGCCAGCGGCAAGGTGCTCGGTACCTTCGCTATTTATCACCATGACACGCGCAAACCCTGCAATGCCGATTTTCAACTCATGGCCAAAACCGCCAACATCGCCGCAATCGCACTTGACCGATACCACGCCGACCAGGCAATCAGGGGAAATGAAAAACTGCTGTCTGACATATTGGAAAATGTCAGTGCCTATATTTACATGAAGGACACAGAGGGAGGGTATCTGTACGCAAACCGCCTGTTGCGTGAACTGTTCAACGCGCCCAAGGAAGAAATCATAGGCTACGATGACAATAAATTTTACGACGCCGCCACAGCGGAAAAAATGCGCCTGAGTGACCTGCAGGTTCTTCAGAAAGGCAAGACCATTCACGATGCCGAGGAAAATAATCTCAATCCGCTTACCGGCCAGACCTCTGTCTATTTGACCACTAAAATTCCATTGCGCCATGAAGATGGGCGCATCTACGCGCTGTGCGGCATCTCCACCGATATTACTGAAAAAAAGGATTTTGAAGAACATTTGCGCCACATGGCGCAATACGATGCGCTCACCAAACTACCCAACCGTGCATTATTCAGCGACCGCTTGCATCAAGTTTTTTCAACGGTAAAGCGCACCCATGAACACTTCGGCCTGATGTTTATCGACCTGGATAAATTCAAACCCATCAACGACAACTACGGTCATGAAGCCGGAGACCTGTTGCTGCAGGAAGCCGCCATTCGCATGCAAGGCTGTGTGCGCGAATCGGACACTGTCGCCCGAATCGGCGGAGATGAATTTGTCGTGCTGCTGGCATCGCTAAAACATGACCAGGATGCGCACGAAGTCGGCGAAAAAATCCGCCACGCCCTTAATCAGCCATTTAAAATATCGGGGAATACACTGAATATTTCTTCCAGTATCGGCATCTCTATCTATCCGGCTCATGGCGACAATGAAAAAGATCTGGTCAAGAATGCCGACCTTGCGATGTACTACGCCAAAGAAAACGGACGCAATAATGTGACTGTTTATCATGCCGGATTAAAAAATTCCGCTTAACTCACATTTGAAATAACTGATACCTTCAAGCCAGCCGGACTCCTCATACTTCAAGTGCCTGTCACACGAATACGATTACCCTCTTTCACAGCCAAACCTGCTGCCGGTAACAATTTATCCCCCTCGCGCAAACCCTCGAGTATCTCCACCTTGTCATCACCGCGCACACCAAGCTTGACTGCTTGACGTTGCGCGTGGCCATTATCTACTACCATCACCCACGGCTCTGAACTCTCCGCATTTCGTATCGCCGTTGCAGGAACAGACAAGGCATCTGCGCGCCTGGATACCTCGATCACAAGCGTTACACTCATACCCTGCGATAAATATTCCGGTGGATTAATTGCATCAAACCTGAGTTCAACAGTGCCCCGATTTGCGTCTACTTCAGGATTGATATAGTTCAGGGCCGCATTGAAACGTTGATCCGGATGAGCATCGGCAGCAACAGACGCCGTCTGACCCGGCCTGAGATCGCGCATATTTTTTGCGTCTAGCTGCACAAGCAATCGTGTCTTGCCCGCGGGTGTTATCACCATCATCGTTTTGCCCGGCAACACCAGCTCGCCACGGGCCACCTTGCACGATGTCACAACACCGGCAGATGCAGCCGTGATTACCCGGCTACTGGAGTGATCCCGCGCTGCCCGCTCATTCGCACGCGCTTTGTTCAAAGCTATTTCTGCAAGCGCATAATCGCTACCCTTTGCCCTTGTTGTTTTCGCCTGGAACTGCGCGTTCGCCAGCTGGCTATGCGCGATGGTCAAATTGCGCAGCGCATCACTGGTCTGAGCCTGGCTGACATAACCCCTGGCTGCAAGCTCACTGACTCTCGCATACTGTGTCTTCGCCTTTTCCAAACCGGATTTTGCACTGCTCAAAGCCCGCTCTGAACCTGACTGAGTTTGTTCGCTGATTTTTCTGAATCGCGCCTCAGCCTGGGCCGTTGCAGCCCTGGCCTTTTCAATAGCCCCGCGATCATCATTTTTTTCCAGCGTCAGCAATACCTGTCCCGCGCTGACAGACGCACCCTCTGCCACCAATACATCTGCAACCTTGCCACTCACCTTGCTGAAAATTTCAATGCCCGAGGGAAGCACTACCTTGCCGCTGACAACAACGGTTTGCACCAGCTCCTCTTTTACGACTGAATACCCATCGACCCGGGGACCCAGCCATTCCTGCATCAGCCAATATCCGGACAGTGCCAGCGCCACAATGCCGAAAAATACAGGCCAGCGCCATTTTTTAAATTTCAATTTAATCTCTATCAGGGTGTAGTCAGAAGCTTACATTATATTGTTTACAGGAAAGAATAATATGAATTTAGTTTGAATAGAGGCTAACGCATAATTCTGCCGATACTTACAGGTAAAATTCTGGCCGTTATTGAAGCAAGCATTTTGATTGGAAACAGATGGCCTATGTGTGCCATTTGAGACTGTCGGCCTTAAGATTGACTTGCCCGAAAGCTGCCCCTCATTCGTTTTACTAACCGGTTTGATGAACGGATGCCGCAGCATTTAAAAATTCTGTTTACACAAAACTCAGGACACGCCCAACAGCCAAGGCAAAAGAGACCGAATAACACCCTTCCTCTGCGTGTGACAGAGCAAACGTATCCCCAAAACATGACTGCGGTATTACATTTAAAATCTGGTTGTATGACAACGGGCAGTCTCGAAGGACTCTTAATCGGCCATAGCAGACTAAGACTGCTTACTAAAATAGTTGTCGGTTTTAGCTACATGAATGTCCGCTTCTAACTTTTTCATATAGTCACTATGTAACCGTTTAAGCCTCGTGACCTTGATTTTACTTTACCCAAAAGCAATCATTCATGATGCACAACCTCTGACTCATTTCACACAATTCTATAACTATACTTTTACATTTTAAATGTAAGATCGTAGCCTACCCTAATGAAAAAATGGTACAAATATGCACAAGATTATTCGTCCTTCATTAGTGTGCACAAGAGTTTATTAACTGCTCCACATGTTAGGCATACCCACATAATTTGGTAATGCCTGAATACGGCATATCCACTGGCAAATAGCCGGATATGGAGTCAAATCTATCTTTCCTTCCGGCGCCAAAGCGATATAGGGATAAATTGCAATATCTGCGATAGTAATATGTCTTGCTGCAAGCCAGTCTCCGGCTTTTAATTGTTGCTCAAGTATGGGTAATACGGAAGCAGTAGCCTGCAGTGCATCCTCCATTGCAATAGCACGACCAAATTTGTGATACACCCGAAGTGAACTGGGGCCACGAGCCACTTCATTTGCAGCAGTGGATAACCACTCCATTACCCGAGACATACCCACGGCATCAAGTGGCAGCCAAGATGGTGCAGCATATTTTCGAGCAAGATATAGCAAAATAGCCTGGCTATCCCACACCACGGTTTCTCCATCTTTTAGCACCGGCAACTGGCCAAATGGGTTCATCATTAAAAATGGTTCAGACTTCTGTTGCAGATTGACCACGTCAATTGGCACAGGTTGATACGGTACTTGCAGCAGTGATAGGAAAAGGCAAATTTTATGGCAATTTCCGGATGGGGCGAAATCAAACAGTTCCATGGATAGTTCTTCCCTAAAATAATTAATATCACTTTTTGGTAGTTTGCAGTAATTGTATAAATCTATCCAAAGCTTGTATTGCTACTTCTGGCGTCTGATCAAACTGCGCCCGAATAATAGCTCCGTCTACAGCTAATGCAATTGCCTGAGCATCCTGCCTTTGTTTAGTTGTCGGTGGCAACAAACCTGCAATAATATCGGTCATTTCCTGCTTGTGGCTTCGTGATATTTCCACGACTTCAGGCATGATGCTGCCAAGCTCACCAACACTATTGATGAAGGCGCACCCCCTAAAATTTTTATCGCCAAACCACTCTGCCAGAGCAGACGAGAGTGCCTTAATATTGTTGCCATTGCGTTGCAACGCATCAATAAACCAGACTATCCATTGCTTGTGCCTGTATTCCAAAAACTCACGAATCAGGTCATTTTTGCTTGGGAAATTCCTATAGAAAGTGACCTTTGTAACTTTTGCGTCAGCAATCACACGATCAATTCCCGTGGCACGTATGCCTTCACGATAAAACAATTGGTATGCGGTTAATAGAATGCGCTCGTGTGGAGGCAATTTTTGCAAAACATGAGATTGAATTGCTTTCATAATATTTCTTTCTAGCTTATGGTTGCTACCATCAGCTTATGTTGGCGCATTTAAGTTACTAAGAGCCAAGATCTACATCAAACGAACTGCGGATATAGTTTTGGCGGAGTCTTACACGAATTTCACACAACTTTTGGCCATATACCGAGCCTCTTTCCCCCTGATTTTGCAGGTGCTAGTTGAGTCATAAATAATTCACGTAAATATTGTAGACAAGTCTGTCTGCTTTGGGTAGTATTTATTTAGGTGGACAAGTCTGTCTACCTGTCGGTTGCCAGGAGCCAAGTAGGCAACGAATCAGCGGGGGAAAGTTCCGGTTAGCTGAAATATTCATTAGATAAAGAGGATTAAACATGTCAATAGCTACTAAAACTGTGGATGAAAAACCATCCAACGCATATTTTTCCAAAATGCGCGGCGGCGCTGAATGCCCGCCTAGAGCCAACACCAGGCACATTGCAATTTCCTGGCTGGGTGGATGCCTGGCAATCGGTGTTGTGGCCTATATGGCAGACATGGCCAGTGCCACGTTAATGCTGGGCTCCTTCGGGGCAACCTGCGTACTTGTATTTGGATTTCCGGAGAGCCCATTTTCGCAACCACGCAATATTATCGCCGGACATTTCCTGTCATCTCTTGTTGGACTTGCATTCCTGACGTTGTTGGGTGCGCACTGGTGGAGTATGGCGCTGGCGGCCGGCACTGCAATTGCTGTTATGCAACTCACAAGAACTGTGCATCCACCTGCCGGATCCAATCCTGTCATCGTTATGTTAACTGCACCCACCTGGAACTTCCTACTAACCCCCACGCTAATTGGCGCAATGTTAATGGTCGTGGTTGCGGTGCTTTATAACAACTTTTACAAAGAACGCACTTACCCAAAGTATTGGCTATGAGTTCACGTGAAATTCACATGTAACGTAATGTTGGCACGTCAATTGAAATTGACCAAATGAATTACCGTAAGGTTATGGAAATAATCACAAGGCATGCTTTTTATATTTTTATGTACAGACCTACTTCTTCACGCCTCCCAACCCGGCCACTCATATCACCTAAGGAACAGGAATTTCAACCTGCCTGGCATCCCAGATTTTCTCAGCATATTGCAGGATGGTGCGGTCGCTGGAAAACTTGCCCATATTTGCCACATTCAAAATGGCTTTTTTTACCCATTCTTGCTGGTTGCGATAGGCCGTTTCAACTTTCAGTTGGCAGGCAATATAGGAAGCGTAATCAGCAAGGAGGAGGTAATGGTCGCCTTGCTGCAACAGGGAATTAACAATAGGCTTGAAACGGTCTGAGTCATCCAGCGAGAAGAAACCCGACCCTATCATGTCGAGAACTTCGCGCAGCTCCTTATTGGCGTCGTAGTATTCATAGGGCTTGTATCCGTTTTCTCGCAACCGCGCAACCTCATCCGTCGTCAGCCCGAAGATGAAAATATTGTCTTCACCGACCTCGTCGCGTATCTCCACGTTGGCGCCATCCAGGGTACCTATGGTCAGCGCGCCGTTGAGGGCCAGTTTCATGTTTCCAGTGCCCGAGGCTTCCGTGCCGGCAGTCGAAATCTGCTCGGACAAATCGGCAGCTGGAATGATGATTTCCGCACTCGACACATTGTAGTTGGGTACAAATACCACCTTAAGGCGATCACCCACGACTGGGTCGTTATTCACAATATCCGCGACATCATTGATCAGTTTGATGATGAGCTTGGCCATGACATAGCCAGGCGCTGACTTGCCGCCGAAGATCACCGTGCGTGGCACATAGTCTGCGTCGGGTTGATGACGAATGCGGTTGTATAGCGTCACCACATGCAACAGGTTAAGAAGCTGGCGTTTATATTCATGCATGCGTTTAATCTGCACGTCGAACAGCGAATCCACGTTAATACTGATTTTATGATTCTTCAGCATAAATGCCGCGAAGCGCTCCTTGTTGGCGCGCTTCGCACGGGCAAATTCCGTGCAAAAATCTGTATCTTCAGCCAGCGGGGTCAGTTGCTTTAGCTGCTTCAGATCCTTAATCCAGTTGCAACCGATGTGGGTTGAGATGAGTTTTGCCAGACGCGGATTGGCCTGATTCAACCAGCGCCTGGGTGTGATGCCATTGGTCATGTTGACGATTTTGCCGGGATAAAAACGGTCGAAATCCGCAAAAATGGTCTGTTTCATTAAATTGGTGTGTATCTGCGCAACGCCGTTTACCTTATGGCTGCCGACGATGGCCAGATGCGCCATACGAATACGTTTGTCGCCGCTTTCATCGATAATCGACATACGGCTCAGCATATCCCCATCTCCCGGATGCTGGTGCATCACATCTATCAGGAACAGGTGATTAATTTCATAAATAATCTGCATGTGGCGCGGCAAAATTTTCTCAAACATCGGAACCGGCCAGGTTTCCAGCGCCTCGGGCATGAGTGTGTGATTGGTATAGGAAAAGGTGCGCGTTGTAATATCCCAAGCTTGTCCCCATTCCATATGATGCAAATCGACCAGCACACGCATCAGTTCCGGAATGGCGATAGACGGGTGTGTATCGTTGAGCTGAATCGCCACCTTGTTCGGCAGGTTATCAAGGCTTTCATGCTGCCTTTTATGGCGGTGAAGGACATCCTGCAGTGAAGCACAAACGAAAAAATATTGCTGCTTGAGCCTGAGTTCTTTCCCCATCGATGTTGTGTCGTTGGGGTAAAGTACCTTGGAAATATTTTCAGTCTCGTTCTTGCCCTCAACTGCTTTTATGTAATTTCCCTCATTGAAATGTCCCAAATCAAAGTCACGTGTGGACTTGGCCGACCAAAGCCGAATTTTATTGACCGTAGAAGTTCCATAGCCCGGTATGGGTGTGTCGAAAGCCATTGCCATCACATCGTCAGAATCTTCCCAGCAGTGACACTTAATGCCCTTGTTGTTGACATATTCAGTGACATGGCCGTTAAAATTAACCGGATATAAAACTTCTGCCCGCGGAAACTCCCACGGATTACCATAACGCAACCAGTTGTCGGGGTGCTCAACCTGCCTGCCGCCCTCTACGGTCTGCATAAACATGCCGTATTCATAACGAATGCCATAACCAAAACCCGGTAAATTGAGCGTCGCCATTGAATCCAGGAAACAGGCGGCCAGACGCCCGAGGCCGCCATTACCCAGTCCTGCGTCATACTCCATGCCCCGGATATCATCCAGCTCCACGCCGATCGCGGTTAATGCGGTTCGAGTTGGCTCATCCAGATTCAAATTGAGCAGACTATTCATCAACGTGCGTCCCATCAGGAATTCAAGAGAAAAGTAGTAAACCCGTTTGACGTCATTTTGATAATAGTTGCGCGTGGAACTCATCCAGTGGTCAACCATATGATCACGCACCACATAGGCCGCCGCATTAAACCAGTCTCTATCGGTGGCCGTAACCGGATTTTTACCCACCAGGTAGGTTAAGCGATCGACCACATCGTGTTTGATCATGGTGCTTTCCGAGCAAATATTTTCCTCTTCAGCAGCGGATTTATTCAAATTGTCTGACATTTTATTTCCTTCGCCTCATTCAATTTATAAATCATAAGTGACATCTTGCAATTACATTGTGGAAAAGCATTAACTAAATATTGATGCATGACGCTGCGCAATCAAATTTGCACCCATCAAGCCGATGTGCGGATTAAGCACCATATGGACAGGCAGTGTGGCCAACAATTCATCAAAACGCCCCTTGGACAAAAATGCGTTGATGAACTCTCCAGACTGCATCTTTGCCGATATTTTGGCGGCTATGCCACCCGCAATATAAATCCCTCCGCGTGGCAATGCTGCCAGGGCCAGATTCCCCACGAATGCGCCGTAAACCGACAAAAATAAATCGACTGTCATCCGCGCGATGGCTTCGTCACCCGCTTGCGAAAATTGCGTAAGCACCGCTGCAGCATCACCACTCTCCATTGCCTCAAGTAGTCGCACTGACGGAGTAGCCAGGCCAGTGTCGCGCATAAATTCAAATATTGCATGCAGGCCCGGTCCGGAAACAATGCGCTCATAAGAAACATGGGCATGGCGATGCTGCAAATAGCGCAGCAACAAGCACTGCAAGTCATCAGCAGGTGCAAAATCCATGTGGCCGCCTTCAGATGGGTGTACTGTATAAACCCCATCCTGCCAGGACAACCACGCCACCCCAAGGCCGGTGCCGGCACCGACAACAAGGCGCACGTCCTGCAGTAGTTCAACACCGGTTTGCAAGGTCAGCACTTCGTCGCTCTGCAATGCCACAACCCCCTGCCCCACCGCCTCGAAATCATTTATCAATGCCACCTGCTTGATGCCAAAGCGTGCTGCAAGCTCATCCCCGTCTACCACCCAGGGCAAGTTGGTCAGTTTCACCACCCTGCCAGCCACCGGACCGGCCAAGGCAAAACACGCGGCTGAAACATTTCGTATACCAGTTTCGGCTAAAAATTCGTCAATGATATCTGCCAGGCCGGCATACGCCGCGCTCACATAAGATTTTTTCTTCAACGGCTCGCGCTCATCTGCCGTGCCTATGCTTAACAGCGTTTTTGTTCCACCTATGTCCCCCGCCAGAAAATATGCCATAGCCATCAATAGGGCTGTAAATCGCCGCCGTCCAGATCCAGCGAATTGCGCCAGAACTGGTCGTCTCTGTCAAACAGGCGATAGGTGCCGCGCGGTCCGGCGCTACCCGCCTGATAGCCGGTTACAAAACCGCGCTCCATAGCCCATACCTTGAGAATGGGATCAACCACGCGCCATGCCGCTTCCACCTCGTCTATGCGCAAGAACAACGATTGATCACCTTGCATGACCTCCAGCAGCAGACCTTCATAAGCATCTACATTCTCCTCCGTACCCTTGTGGTAGGTCGCATCCAGGCTGATACTGCGGGTGTGCAGATCAAGACCTGGCACCTTGACCTGCAATTCCATTTTCATGCAATCATGCGGCTGTATGCCGAGCATTATCCAGTTTGGGCGCTGCGGGCCCTGGCGGGTATGGCGCAACAAGTCCTGTGGCGGGCTTTTAAAGCGTATGCAAATCGCCGAGCTGGCATCTGCCATGCGTTTACCGGTGCGCAGATAAAATGGCACGCCCGCCCAGCGCCAGTTGTCGATAAACACCTTGAGTGCCGCATAGGTTTCAGTGCTGCTGTCCGCTGGCACGCCCGCTTCCTCAAGATATCCGGGCACCGCTTTTCCGTCGATGCTGCCATTGGTATATTGGCCGCGGAAGGCATGGGCATTCACCGAGTTTTGTGTAATCGGCCGTATCGCCTGCAGCACTTTTACTTTCTCGTCACGCAGATGCTCGGCAGACATCGTCACCGGCGGCTCCATTGCCACCAGCGCAAGCAATTGCAGCAAGTGGCTCTGTATCATGTCGCGCAAGGCACCAGAACTATCGTAATAATCAGCGCGCCCTTCTATGCCGATCGTCTCGGAATGTGTGATCTGCACATGATCAATGTAATGATGGTTCCACAACGGCTCCAGCAACAGATTTGCAAAACGAAATACCATGACGTTTTGCACCGTGCCTTTGCCCAGGTAGTGGTCGATGCGGAAAATTTGCGGCTCGTCCAGATGCCGGTACAGGCTAGCCTGCAGTGTTTGCGCGCTCAACAAGTCGTAACCAAAAGGCTTTTCCACCACCACGCGGCGCCAGCCATTTTTTTGTTTGAGCAGCCCCGCGCCGCCCAGTTTCTCGATAATCTCCTGCACTCCTGCCGGGCGTACCGCCATGTAAAAAACCACATTCGCAGGAAACGCTTCATCTTCTTCTATCATTTTTTGCAAACGCTGATAGGCCGCATCATCGCCGGGCGCACTGGCATGGTAATGCCAGCGTTCACAAAAGCGTTCCAATGCAGGCTTATCAATCCCCTGTGGATAGAGTGGCACTAAAATATTAGATACTTCGGCTACCCAGTCTTCGCGCCGCCGTGACTCAACATTGCAGGCTAACAACACCAATTTGTCCGGCAAGCGGCCAGCCTTCTCCAGCGAAAACAGCGCGGGGATTAATTTACGCCGGCTCAGATTTCCCGCTGCGCCAAAAATCACCAGCGTACAGGGTTCGATAATTTTCATTTTTTATCACCAGCGTGTTTAATTGCATGGCCCCCAAATGCATTGCGCATGGTGGACAATAAACGATAGCCGTAACCGGTTTCATTCTGGCTGTTAAAGCGCATCTGCAATGCCAGGGTCAGCACCGGTGCAGCCACCCCCTGATCCACCGCTTCGATCACCGTCCAGCGCCCCTCACCCGAGTCCGGCACAAAAGGGGCAACCTTGTCCAGCTGCTGGTCATCCTGCAATGCTTCGGCAGTGAGATCCAGCAGCCAGCTGCGCACCACTGAGCCATGCCGCCACAACTCGGTTACCTGTGCCAGGTCTAGCGCAAATTCCTGTTTCCCGCGCAGCAGCTCCAGCCCTTCCGCAAACGCTTGCATCATCCCGTACTCGATACCGTTGTGTATCATCTTGGTAAAGTGCCCCGCCCCCACCGGCCCCACATGCGCCCAGCCATGTGCGGCTGATGGGGCCAACACTTGCAGGATGGGTCGCATGGTTTTCGCCACCGCATCGCTCGCCCCCACCATCAGGCAGTAACCATTCTCCAGCCCCCACACACCGCCTGAAGTGCCGGAATCCATAAAACCTATGCCCTGTTCTGCGAGCCATCCACCCCGCCGCTGGCTATCGTGATAATTTGAATTGCCGCCATCCACAATAATGTCTCCCTTCGACAACATTGGTGCAAGCGCACGAATCTGGTGCTCGGTTGCGTCTCCGCTAGGCAGCATAAGCCAGATAATACGGGGGACAGATAACTTTGTTACCGCGTCATCAACAGAAGAAGCAGTTATCATGCCATCCTCTCTTGCAAGCTGCGTAACCACTGCAGAGTCGCGGTCGTAACCCACCACCTCAACCCCGCCCCGGCGCAACCGGCGCACCATATTGCCGCCCATCTTGCCCAGCCCTATCATCGCAAGTTTCATCAAAGCTCCCCCATTAAATTGAACCTGAAAATTAAACAGCGCAACTGTTACGTTCTAATCGTAAAATTACAACCGTAGCCCCGACAGAGCAAGAAGCAAAATATGAGCCTGATAATACGCCCTTCAATAATCAACAACAACCCGCTCCAGCAATGCCGTTGGCACGGATTTCCCACAACCTCCGCGCTCGAAGAAGCCGCAGCCCAAACCATCATCAATGCCTCGCAACAAGCCAGCAGGGAACGCAATGCTTTCCATCTCGTTCTGGCAGGTGGAACAACGCCCCGACGAGTGTATGAATTATTACGCGCGAAAATTGCGGATTGGAGTGCATGGCATATCTACTTTGGCGACGAACGCTGCCTGCCGCCTGACCACGCAGAGCGTAACAGCCACATGGCGTCGCAAGTCTGGCTAGCCCATGTCGGCATTCCCGCCGGCCAGATCCACATCATCCCCGCCGAACTGGGCAGTGAGGCAGGGGCCGGAGCCTATGCAAAGATATTAAGCACAGTAGAAACATTTGATTTGGTGATACTCGGCCTGGGCGAAGACGGCCACACCGCCAGCCTGTTTCCCCGGCACGAATGGGGCACGTCTCCCGCCGCCCCACCCACCCTTGCGGTACACAACGCTCCCAAGCCTCCGCCTGAGCGTGTGTCGCTCACGGCGCGGCGCTTGAGCCAAACCCGGCAGTTGATGTTTCTGGTCAGTGGTACAACAAAGCGGCAGGCAGTCAACGACTGGAAAAATGGAAAAGATATCCCGGCGGCGGCTATAGTCCCGGCATGCGGCGTGGATGTTTATCTGGAAGATGAATTGCTATAGCCATGAGTTACTTTATTTGGCTGTAGCACTGCCTATTTCAAGCGTGATGATTTGATACAGGCCGCCAAAAAATCGCCGTTTTTTACTCACTGACACATCAGCATCCTTGGGCAACCAGGAAACGACATCTTCGTTCCACAGTTCCCGTGCATAGGGTTCGAGTAGTGCCAGTACTGGCGCCATGACATAGCGCAAAGGATTAAGCCAGCCCGGTCCCGCATAATCAACGATAGTCAGGGTACCGCCAGGGCGTATGACCCGCACGGCTTCGGCCAGTGTTTTTGTTCGGGCATCCAGCGGCTGTTCATGCAGCAGAAAAAACAACAAGGCACGTTCGAAGTGATGATCCGGAAATATCAGCGAAGTTGAATCCATGCAATGCAGTTTAACGGAGCTGTCTTTTGGCAGTTTACGAGCAAGATTGCCCAGTTGTATGGGCAGAATGTCGATCACTTCCAGCCCTCCATCCGACCCAATTATTTCTGACAGGCGCGGGGTCAGGTTGCCATAGGCGCAGGCTATTTGCAGCGTGCGTCCGCACAGATTTTTTCCATAACCATGCATGACTGCATCGCACAGGCGCCCGTAATTACCCCACAGAATCAGGTTAACCAGCCACTGTCGTTCGAAAATTCGCACGCCGCACGGATGGATATAGGCCCACCAATAGGTGGTCTGCAAATATTGGGGAATAGGCGGGAATGAGTTTCCCTTCAGTGAAATGCCGTGTGCAATGCTGTCGATATGGATTGTCATGTGGTGATAAATAGGGTCAGTTTCAGCATTACAACACTCTATCCGGATAAGTATTACCCATGTTGCCTTTTGTTGACCCCGAAAAAATTTTCAGCTCCACCGGGCTATCAGTGAACATGACAATAATTCAAACCTAAGCTTATTCCGGGCATTGAACTGCAACAGATGGGAAATATTCTGTTTGGAAAATTGAGAAATTCGAACAAAATACCAGGTGATTTTTCAATCGCCCTGTTTGGATTCCCTTGAGGCGACAATAGTAGCAAAACACGCAGCAAGAGACTGTCCATATAGCGGACAATCAGTCTCAGATTTTGTTGAGTCACATATAGCCCTGCACAGCCAGTCTAGCCCCAATGCCCTGGTGCAACCAACAGCCCCCATAGACACATCATTCATGCGACATGTTATAGCTGACGACAGTGAGAGTGGATCGGCAACAATATTTTGACCGGGCTTGAGCACCCCGTATTCGCGCAGATGCGACGTGATTTGCTGTTTTTCAACGTCTGAAACGGCGTCCCAGATTATTTTGTTTACTTTTATATCAGTCATTTTTTCTCTCCCGTATTGCCGCTTCAATTTTCTGGCAAAGTGTTTTGAGAATCTTGATGCGCGCAAAATTTTTGTCGTTGGCTTCTACCAGCAACCATGGCGCAATGTCTGTGCTGGTGTGATCTACCATGTCGCAGACAGCGCGCTCGTAGTCGTCCCATTTCTCGCGGTTGCGCCAGTCTTCCGCGGTAATCTTGAAACGCTTGTAGCCGATTTTTTCACGTTCCTTGAAACGGCGCAGTTGCTCATCCTTGCTGATGGCAAGCCAGAATTTCACCAGCACGATGTTACTGTCGACCAGCTGCTCTTCAAAATCATTGATTTCACTGTAGGCACGCATCCAGTCCTGCTCGGAACAGTATTTTTCCACACGCTCAACCAGTACGCGTCCGTACCAGGAGCGATCAAAAATGGTAACTCCTCCATCGCGCGGAATATGGCGCCAGAACCGCCACAGATAGGGTTGCGCGCGCTCTTCTTCGGTGGGGGCTGCAATCGGGATAATGCGGTAACGCCGCGCATCCATGGCCGCGGTAATGCGCCTGATTGCACCGCCCTTGCCGCCGGCGTCAGAACCTTCAAACAGCGCGATTACCGACAACTTGCGAAACTTCGGGTCGCGCGTAAGCAGATTAAGCCTGCCCTGATATTTTTCCAGTTCGGTGTCGAAATTTTTCCTGCTGATTTTCTGCGCCATATTGAGCGTGTCGAACACGTTCAACTGGTCAATAGGCGGCTGGAACGGAGCAACCTTCAACAGCCGCGCTTTGATCTGATGATCAAGGCGCTTGCGCAACGTCTCAAGCACAATCCTGCCTGCAGCCAGGCTGCGATAGCGCGGGTCAGTCCCTTCCACCACGATCCAGGGCACTTCGGCCGTGCTGGTTTCGCGCAGCGTGTGCTCGGAGACTTTGCGGAACTTGTCATACAATTTGAAGCGTTCCCAGTCGATTTCGGTCACGCGCCAGCGTGTCTTCGGGTCTTTTTCCAGCGCCTTCAGGCGTTTTTTCTGCATATCCTTGGCCAGGTGAAACCAGAATTTGATAATGAGCGCGCCTTCATCGCTGAGCATTTTCTCAAATCGGTTGATCTGGTCTATGCTCTGGACAAGTTCGCTGGCCTTGGTTTTACCGAGCACGCGTTGCAGGATGGGAATGGTGTACCAGGAACCAAAAAATATACCGATTTTTCCTTTGGGCGGAAGCGCGCGCCAGAAGCGCCACATGGGTGGTCGCTCGCGTTCTTCGTCTGAAGGAGCACCCATTGCGTGCACCTGAATGAAACGCGGATCCATCCATTCGTTCAGCAGGTTGACCGTCTCGCCCTTGCCTGCGCCGTCTACACCGTTCACCAGAATTATGACGGGAAAGCTGGCTTGCTGTGCCAGATCGAACTGGGCATCGAGCAAGGCAACACGCAGCTTGGGGATCTCGGCATTATAGGTGGCCTTGTCTAACTTGTGACCGAGTTCTGCAGATTCAAACATGGCTGTACTCCCAGCGAGTCACTACAAAAGATCGGGTGCAATCACCAGGCGCAGATTGGTCTGGCTATCCCCGTCCTTGCTACGACAAGTCAGCCACCATACTGCCCCTTTCTTGACGCTGAAACTATTTTGGCTGTCGCACAGCAAGCGTGCTGCAGCCCCGCCGAGCGTGGGCTGGTGCCCGACTATCAATACGCATCCGTCATCATCCGGCCAGTTGGCTGCCTTGAACAGAGACTGAACGGAACAACCGGGCGCAATGGCGGGCTCGGTGATGAAATGCCGGGTCAGTGCCTGTGCCGTCTGTTGTGCGCGTTTGGCCGGACTCACCAGAATGCGCGTATCCTGCGGCATACGGCTACGCAGAAAACCGGCCATGCGCTCTGCCTGCTTCAGGCCCTTGTCGGTAAGGGAGCGCTCCATGTCCGGAATTCCGTCGAAAGCTTCTGCATGACGCCACAATATGAGTTCCATGAATTTCTCCACTGCAAATATTACAATTCAGTTGTCAGAATATACCGTATATACTTCTTTGGCCAGATTCAACAAAACAGGAGAGCGACATGACTGAAACTATAAGTACAGCAAAAACCACCATGCCAGCAAAGCACAAGAAAAGCGTGGCCGTGCGCAAACCGCCGGTAAAGAGAACACCTGTTACAAAAATTACGGCCCCGACGGCAAAGGTGCCAAAAACACCGGCCGATCAGGGGAAAAAACCGAAGAAAGAAAAGAGCTCAAGCAGCAAAGTGAAAGTGATTCGCGACAGCTTCACCATGCCAAAAAATGATTACGCAAAAATTGGCGAACTTAAGCAATTATGCATGCAGGACGGGTTGCATGTAAAAAAGAGCGAGTTGCTGAGGGCTGGTTTGCATGCGCTGGGCAAATTAAGTGCGGCACAATTGAAGACCGCCTTAGCCGGCCTGGAGAAAATTGAAACCGGACGTCCGAAAAAGAACTAGGCGGTGTTTTTGGGGGCTGCGGCTGGCAATTTGACAGTCAGGTTGCCCAGTTCATTCAGCAGAAGCAACTGGGCACATCTGGGTGCGCTGCGGCGTGAGGTGTTCAGCTTGTAGTGCCCGTCTGAATCCATGATCCAGGCCTGATGGTTGTCTTGCAGGTAAGCTTTCAGGCCTTCATCAATCACGCGTTTCTTAAGCTTCTTGTCGAGTATGGGAAAGCATACTTCTATGCGGCGGAAGAAATTTCTGTCCATCCAGTCGGCACTGGAGAGATACACATCGCTGGCAAGATTATTGCGAAAATAAAAGATGCGCGTGTGCTCAAGAAAGCGGCCGATTACGGAACGAACGCTGATATTTTCGGATAAACCTTTTACCCCGGGTCGCAGGGCACAAACGCCGCGCACAATGAGCTCTATCTTTACCCCGGCCTGGGACGCTTCGTACAAAGCCATAATAATTTCCGGTTCCAGCAGGGAATTCATCTTGGCAATGATGTGCGCAGGCTTGCCTTCACCGGCCATTTTTGTTTCCCTTTGAATTGCACTGAGTACCTGGCTGTGCATGGAGAAAGGTGATTGCCATAAATGGTGCAATTTACCCGCTTTGCCCAGGCTGGTGAGCTGGACAAACACTTCATTCACGTCAGCACAGATTTCTTCGTGGCAGGTGAATAATCCGAAATCGGTGTAAAGACGTGCGGTGCGAGGGTGATAATTACCCGTGCCAAGATGGACGTAACGACGCAACTTGCCGTCTTCACGGCGCACCACCATCAGCATTTTGGCATGGGTCTTATGCCCCACCACGCCGTACACAACATGGGCACCCACCTCTTCCAGTCGGCTCGCCCAATTAATATTCGCTTCCTCATCGAAACGCGCAAGCAACTCCACCACTACGGTTACTTCCTTGCCCATGCCCGCTGCAACAATCAGGGCATCCATCAAGGCAGAGTCCACACCGGTGCGGTATACGGTCTGTTTGATGGCAACCACGCTAGGGTCTATTGCAGCCTGATGAATGAAATCAATGACAGGTTTAAATGACTGAAAGGGATGATGCAGCAGGATATCGCTTTTGCGGATCACCTTAAACATGTCCGCACCTTTTTTCTTCAGCACGCCGGGCATACCCGGCACAAAGGTCGGGAATTTCAGATCGTCGCGTGCAACCATATCGGGGATACCCATCAGGCGCACCAGATTGACGGGGCCGTTGACCCGGTAGAGATCGTCCGGGGTCAGTTCAAATTGCTGCAGCAGAAAATTGGCCGTCTGTGCAGAACAATTATCAGTCACTTCCAGACGCACCGCGTTGCCAAAGTGACGCTGGGGCAATTCACCCTGAAGTCGGGTGCGCAAATTTTTGACTTCTTCATCGTCCACAAACAGATCGCTGTTACGGGTGACGCGGAACTGATGGCAACTGACCACTTCCATGCCGCCAAACAACTCGCCCACATGGGCATGAAGTATGGAGGAAAGAAAAACAAAACCATGTTCACACTGGCTGATTTCAGGAGGCAGCAAAATGGTGCGCGGCAGTACGCGGGGGGCCTGCACAATGGCGCGTGCGGTATTGCGCCCGAAGGCATCTTTGCCTTGCAGCTCCACTGAAAAATTAAGACTCTTGTTGAGAACGCGGGGGAAAGGATGCGCGGGATCCAGGCCGATGGGCGTCAACACCGGCATCACCTCGTTAAAGAAAAAATTCTTGATCCAGGCGCGCTGCGCATCGTTCCAGCTATTGCGGCGCAGAAAACTGACCCCATTGGCTTTCAGAGCGGGTAAAAGGTCATCATTCAGAATCAAGTACTGGCGTTCAACCAACTGGCGCGCCTGTTCGGACACACGCTTTAATACATGTTCGGCATCCATGCCGTCCGCACCCACGGCAACGCCAGACAGATCTATTTGTTCCTTGAGGCCGGCCACCCTGATCTCAAAAAATTCATCCAGATTGCTGCTGACGATACACAGATACTTCAGGCGCTCGAGCAGCGGGATGTGTACATCTTCGGCCTGGGCGAGAACACGCCGGTTAAATTCAAGCAGCTCGAGTTCGCGGTTTAAAAACTGCTGGGCAGGAAATTTCTTGTTCATATTTGAAGTTATTTCAGCTTGAGCCGAAGGGTGTATTAAGCTGTCAATTTTATGAATTGTAGACGACATCAAACTCTCAGTCTGACCCGGAACCAGGTCAAACCCTGCGATACACACTTCGACACGCATCGCGTCGCCCTCCTCGTCAGTATGCTCGGAAAGTGCCGGCGATTCAAGGATTTCCAAACCCCTTGGAGTCTTGCTGAGGGTTTCGTTTTTGTCATTTAACTTATTCATACGTATATTGTATGAATAAATTGTGACATTTCTGTGAAACTCAAACTATAGGTTAAGGAATCTCTGATTAAGTCCTGAACGATTTTGATTCATAATGTCAGCATCGAAGAACGAACAAACGGAATTGAACGATGAAACAGACGACGCTCTCCACAGGTGGGTTTGACAGATTTGGCA
>Ga0315270_10000439_pt1 | contig 23036 bp, 22 predicted proteins | sample C1_bottom_MG_FD_204932 | JGI IMG/M metagenome (GOLD analysis project Ga0315270, IMG submission 204932) | Sediment microbial communities from Yellowstone Lake, YNP, Wyoming, USA - C1_bottom | ecosystem: Environmental > Aquatic > Freshwater > Lake > Sediment | place: USA: Wyoming | collected...
TCCATCTTCAACGCGATGTAGCCGTCGAGCATGTCGTTGGTGAACACGCCGCCGCGGATCAGGAATTCGCGGTCGCGGTCCAGGTGATCGAGCGCCTCGTCGAGCGACGCGCAAGGGTGCGGCACCTTCGCCGCTTCCTCGGGCTCGAGGTCGTAGAGGTTCTTGTCCATCGGGTCGCCGGGATGGATCTTGTTCTGGATCCCGTCCAGGCCCGCCATCATCATCGCCGAGAACGCGAGATACGGATTCGCGGTCGGGTCCGGGAAGCGGACCTCGATGCGGCGGCCCTTCGGATTCGAGACGTACGGAATGCGGATCGCGGCCGAACGGTTGCGCGCGGAGTACGCGAGGTTGATCGGCGCCTCGAAGCCCGGCACCAGCCGCTTGTACGAATTGGTGCCCGGGTTGGTGATCGCGTTGAGGGCCTTCGCGTGCTTGATGATGCCGCCGATGTAATAGATCGCCATCTCCGACAGGCCGGCGTAGCCGTCACCGGCGAACATGTTCTTGCCGCCCTTCCAGATCGACTGGTGGACGTGCATGCCCGAGCCGTTGTCGCCGACGATCGGCTTCGGCATGAACGTCGCCGTCTTGCCGTACGCGTGCGCGGTGTTGTGGACGCAGTACTTGAGGATCTGAAGCCAGTCGGCGCGTTTGACCAGCGTCTCGAACTTGGTGCCGATCTCGCACTGTCCGGCGTTGGCGACTTCGTGATGGTGGACCTCGACCTCGACGCCCATCTGCTCCATCGCCAGGCACATCGCCGAGCGGATGTCCTGCAGCTGATCGACCGGCGGCACCGGGAAGTAGCCGCCCTTGACGGACGGGCGGTGGCCCATGTTGCCGCCGTCGAACTTGTCGGCGGACGACCACGCGGCCTCGCTCGAGAAGATCTTGCAGTAGCTGCCCGACATGTCGACCGACCACTCGACCGAGTCGAAGATGAAGAATTCGGGTTCCGGACCGAAGTAGGCGGTGTCGCCCAGTCCGGTGGACTTGAGATACGCCTCGGCGCGCTTGGCGAGCGAGCGCGGGTCGCGTTCGTAGCCCTTGCCGTCGGACGGCTCGACCACGTCGCACGTGATGAGCAGCGTCGTCTCGTCCATGAACGGGTCGATGTTGGCGGTGCCCGGGTCCGGCATCAGCAGCATGTCGGACGCCTGGATGCCCTTCCAGCCGGCGATCGAGGAACCGTCGAACGCATGCCCGGATTCGAACTTGTCGTTGTTGAACTGCTTGGCCGGCACCGTCACGTGCTGTTCCTTGCCGCGGGTGTCCGTGAAGCGGAGATCGACGAACTTGACCTCCTTGTCCTTGATCATTTTCAGCACGTCGGCAGGTGTTGCCATGCAAATCTCCTGAAGCGTTTGACGAAAGAGGGGCTAAGCCAGTCGAAATCCGGCGCGGAACATTTAGCGAGAACCATGCCATCGGCCGCCGCACTGCAACCTGCGGTTTTCAGGCACTTTCCTGTCCGGCCGGGGACCCGCAACAGCTATTTTGCACCAATACAAGGCGGGCTGCCACCCTGTTTGTTCGGTATTGGTGCGAGCTGGCAATGGACAATCCCGACGGCTCCCCGCATTGCAGCATTCTACTCCGCTGCTTTTGTGGGCCGAGCGAACGGTCAGCGATAGAACGGGTACAGCAGGTAGCCTTCCTGCGTGGTCGAGCTCGCGTCGATGAACACCTTGACCTGCATTTCCCGGTTCGGTGGCATGCCGGCTTCCAGGTCGGTCGTGCCGCCTGCATATTCCGCCGGCGCCAGCACGCGGCGGGCGACGATCGGCACCTTGCCACTGCTCTCCTGCACGCCGGTGAGCGACAGTTCCAGGTACGGATAGTCGATCGGATACCGTGCCCGGTTGCGCAACGTCGCGGTCAGAACAAGCAGGCCCTGGTGGGCCGGATCGCTCAACAGTTCGGTGCCATCGATCGTGAGGGCGTTGACGTCGTTGAGCGGGCGAATCTCGCAGCCCGCGACCGCGCAGGCCCGGGCGAGCAGCGGCTTGGCTCCCGGCCAGTTCGCGGCGATGACGTCGCGAAAGTGAAACACCGACTGCAGGACGAGCGCCAGCATCAGGATCGGAACCAGCGCGGCATACAGCCCGGTGCGCGGACGCTGCGGCTTCTTCCTGTCCCACGCAAACCGGTTTTCGTAGTCGACTTCGTCCGGCGCTGGGGGCGGTGCTTCCGGCGGCGGCGGCGGATCCAGCGCGCGCGCGCTGCGCAGCGTCACCGTCGGCGGTCCCTGCGCGAGTTCGTCGTACTCCTGCTCTGCATCGGCCGACGGCGCCAGCGAGATCAATTGTTCGCGGCCGTTGAATACCGTCCGGCAATGGCCGCAGCGAACCTGGCCGTCGCGCAGCGCAAGCTGGGGTTCGGTCACGCGAAAGATCGTCGTGCACCCCGGACAGCGTGTGTAGAGTTCATCGATCATGTTCGTCACCGCGGCGGCGTTCCCCCGCGAGCAGCACCCATCCGTCGCGCGATTTCCAGGACCTGATAGTAAACCAGCGCGCATAGGCCGCGGCGACCGCGTCGGCCTGCGGCTCGAGAATTCCCGAAAGTGCTAAGCGCCCGCCCGCGCGCACGCGTAACGCCAGCGCAGGCGCGAGCAGCGTCAGCGGATTGGCCAGGATGTTGGCCACGACGATGTCGAAGCTTCCCGGCGCCAGCGCGTCGGGAAGGACGAAGGTCGCCTCGACGCCGTTCGCGCGCGCATTTTCCTCGCTCGCGCGCATCGCCTGGGGGTCGACGTCGGTGCCGGTCACGCGCCCGGCGCCCAGACGCGCGCCGGCGATCGCCAGGATGCCCGACCCGCATCCATAGTCGAGCAGCGACGCGCCGGGCTGCACCTGCTCGTGCATCCATTCGAGGCACAGGCAAGTCGTCGGATGCGACCCCGTGCCGAAGGCCAGCCCCGGATCGAGGCGCAGGTTGAGCGCGTCCGGTTGCGGCGCCTGCGCCCACGTCGGCACGATCCAGAAATTCTCGGTAATCCTGATCGGCCCGAACTGCGCCTGCGTCGCGCGCACCCAGTCCTGCTCGGCGACCGCGTAGGTTTCGTGCGCAGGGACGGGAAGGGCGACTTCCGAGGACGCGGCGCGCAACGCGGCGCGCAGGTCGGTGCCCGCCGCGAACAACGCCGAGAGCCTCGATACGGGCCAGAGCGCGGCCCCCGGCTCGCCAGGCTCGCCGTATTGCGGCGTCTCGTCCGGCGTGCCGGCGGCGGGATCGGCAACGTCGATGGCCAGCGCGCCCACGCCGAGCAGCGCGTCGGACCATGCGTCGGCGCAGCCGGAAGGAGCGTCGAAGCGCACGCCGATGTAGCTCACGGGTCGAACGGCATGCGCACTAACTCGCCACTTTCCTTTTCGCCATCCGTTCTTCGAGGAAGTGGATCGACGTGCCGCCGCGCAGGAACTTGTCGTCGAGCAGCAGTTCCTGGTGCAGAGGGATATTGGTCTTGATGCCCTCGACGACCATCTCGGACAGCGCGATGCGCATCCGCGCCATCGCCTGTTCGCGCGTGTCGCCGTACGCGATCACCTTGCCGATCATCGAGTCGTAGTTGGGCGGCACGAAATAGTTCTGGTACACGTGCGAGTCGACGCGGATGCCCGGGCCGCCGGGCGCGTGATACGACGTGATGCGGCCGGGCGAAGGCACGAACGTGTACGGGTCCTCGGCGTTGATCCGGCATTCGATCGCGTGGCCCTTCTTGACGATGTCGCGCTGCCGGAACAGGAGCTTGCGCCCGGCGGCGATGAAGATCTGCTGCTGCACGATGTCGATGCCGGTGATCAGTTCCGTCACCGGATGCTCGACCTGCACGCGCGTGTTCATCTCGATGAAGAAGAACTCGTCGTTCTCGTACAGGAACTCGAACGTGCCGGCGCCGCGATAGCCGATCCGGCGGCACGCATCCGCGCAGCGCTCGCCGATGCGCGTGAGCGCGCGCTGATTGATGCCCGGCGCCGGCGCCTCCTCGATGATCTTCTGGTGCCGGCGCTGCATCGAGCAGTCGCGCTCGAACAGGTACACCGCGTTCTTGTGTTCGTCGGCCAGCACCTGGATCTCGATGTGGCGCGGATTGGTGAGGAATTTCTCCATGTAGACGGTCGCGTTGCCGAAGGCCGACAGCGCCTCGTTGCGGGTCAGCGCGACCGCCGGCAGCAAGGCCGCTTCGGTGTGCACGACGCGCATGCCGCGCCCGCCGCCGCCGCCCGCCGCCTTGATGATGATCGGGTAGCCGGTCGCCCTCGCCATGCGCACGATTTCCTTGGGGTCCTCCGGCAGCGCGCCTTCCGAACCCGGCACGCAGGGCACACCCGCCTTCAGCATCGCCGCCTTGGCGCTGACCTTGTCGCCCATCAGGCGGATCGTGTCGGCGCGCGGGCCGATGAACACGAAGCCCGATTTCTCGACCTTGTCGGCGAAATCCGCGTTCTCGGAAAGAAAGCCGTACCCGGGGTGAATGGCCTGCGCGTCCGTCACCTCGGCGGCGGCGATGATCGCGGGCACGTGCAGGTAGCTCTGCGCGGAAGGTGCTGGCCCGATGCATACGGATTCGTCGGAGAGCCGGACGTACTTGGCATCGCGGTCCGCTTCCGAGTAGACGACGACGGTCTTGATCCCCAGTTCGCGGCACGCGCGCTGGATGCGCAGCGCGATCTCGCCGCGGTTGGCGATCAGGATCTTGTCGAAGAGCTTGTCGGAGGCTTTGGTCGCCACGGCTTTGGTGAGTGCCATTCAGCGGTCGATCACCGGGGCGGGTGCGCGGGATTCATGCGCGCGACGGCGCAACGGTCAGCCTGCGAAGAGAGGACCCTTGGGGTTGCCTCACCGCGAGGACGCTTCACTCGATGACGAACAGCGGTTGGCCGAATTCGACGGGCTGGCCGTTCTCGGTCAGGATGGCCTTGACCACGCCCGCCTTGTCCGACTCGATCTCGTTCATCAGCTTCATGGCTTCGATGATGCACAGCGTGCCGCCCTCCTCCACCCGGTCGCCGATCTCGACGAAGGGTTTGGAGCCGGGCGTCGCGGAGCGATAGAACGTGCCGACCATCGGGCTCTTGACCAGGTGGCCCTCGGGTTCGACCGGCGGCGACTCTGCGGCCGGGCCGGTTGCCGGTGCGGCTGCCTGCAGCGCGGCTGCGGCATGGTGGTGGGTCGTATGCAGCGCAGCGGGCTGCACGCCGGTGACCGCGGCGGTGGCGCGCGTGATGCGCACGCGTTCCTCGCCTTCCTGTATCTCGAGTTCGGCGATCCCGGAGGTCTCGACCAATTCGATCAGCGACTTGAGCTTGCGCAGGTCCATGGCGGCCTATCCTCCCGAACGGTCCGGATTGCCGGAAAAGGTGGCTGCATTGCGTCGAATGGGTTTCATCGCGCGCAACCTTTATGTTTTGAAGTGGCCGGAGTTTGCCGGAGATGGCAGCAGATTGTCCAGCGATAATTTGGCAGCAGTAGAGCAGCGTAGGGCCTATTTAAGCCACATACGGTGCTGTTTCAAAGTAGTTTGCCGACGATAGCGTCCAGATTTCCAGGTTTCAGCGGCCCCATTTGCGCATAGGCCACCTTCCCGTTGCGGTCGAGGATCAGCGTGAAGGGAAGCGCCATCAGCTCGTTGCCGAACGTCTTGGACAGCTCCAGCGCTCCATATCCGCCGACGAGAGAAGGGTAGTTGAGTTTCAAGTCGTTTGAGAATTGTCGTATTTTATCGGGTTGATCGATGGCGATGCCGACAAATTGCAGGCCTTTGCCGCCAGAATCGGCTTGGGCCCTGACGAAATCGGGCATCTCCTTCCTGCACGGCTCGCACCAGGTCGCCCAGAAATTCACCACCAGGACCTTGCCCTTCCACTGATCGAGGCGCTGCTCCCGTCCATCGACGTCCGGCAGCGAAAGGCCCAGCAACGCGGCAACCGGCGGGTCGCGCGAACCCATTTGGCTGAAATACACGCCGGCGGCCAGCGCGGCCAGCGCAACGCCGGCGACAATTGCCCCCCGGACAAGTCCCCTGGTCATGCTGCGAGGGCCATGATGTATGTGCTTACTCTCGCCAAAAGGCGCTCCGAACTGTGCATGGAAGGGACTACTTGAACCAGCTCTTCTTCGGCGGCGTCGCGTCCACCAACGCCCCGGGGCCCGCACCCTGCGCGGGCAACGCCAGCGAGAGCTTCTGCCGCGTGGGGGGATAACAGACGCCGACATCGGCGCACCCCTGCGAGTCTGCGGTCAGAACCACCGTCTGCCCGGCCGCGGCGCCCGACAGCGGCAACTTCACGACAACCGTCCCGCGATAGGTTTCCACCTTCCCGAAGAACTCGTCGGTCTTGATCTTGCCCGGCGGCAATTCCGGCGCGCCAAGCACGGCGCCCCCCGGCGCGACGACGAACGTGAACTTGTCGCGGTACAGGTAATAGCCGTCGGCAATCGAGAACCGCGCCTCCAGCGTACGGTCATCCAATGCCCGGGCGGAAAAGCGGAATGCCTGCTCCGCCGGCAGCAGTTCGGCGCCGGCCGCCGTCGCCGCCATCGCCATGGTGCCGAGCAGCGCAGCCACGAGGGCACCGTAACGGCTCCGCAACGAACGCTCAGTCCGCAACGGTTTCGGCGACAAGCCAGTCGAGATAGGGGCGCAATCCATCGAGCAAGGGAACGGCAATGATTTCCGGAAGTTCGTAGGGGTGACTGGCACGTATGGCGGCCTCGACGCGCGGATAAAGCGCCGCCCGGGTCTTGACCGTGACCGGGATTTCATCCGCGGTTTCGATTTGCCCCTGCCAGTGATACATTGACTGCACAGGCGCGCCGACGTTCACGCAAGCTGCCAGCCTCTCGGTCACCAGCGTTCGGGCCAGTTGCATGGCGGCGGCGTGGCCGGGAACGTGGGTCAGCACCAGAATCAGCAAAGGAGCGTCGGCCGCGGCCAAGGAGAATCCATGCGTTTCATCGTTCTAGCAATTGTACTGGCAATCCCGGCGGCGGACCTTTACCTCACCGCGCGCATCGCGCGCTGGAGCGGCATCCCGCTGTGGGTCTGGCTCGGCGGCTCCTTTGTCGCCGGCGCGCTGCTCCTCAACAACGAGCGCACCGAGTTCCGGATGAAGACCGTCGCGGCGCTGCACGGGGAACAGCCTGTGCTGCGCGGCCTGCTCGACAGCGGGCGCCGGGTGCTCGCCTCATTCCTGCTGATGCTGCCCGGCATCGCCAGCGACGTCGTGGCGCTCGTGCTGCTGGCGCTCCCGCTCAACGTGGGGCGCCCACTCGCCGCAGGCGCGGGACGCGGCACGCGGAGCGGCGATTTCGACGCCATTGACGGGGATTTCCGCCGCGTCGATTGACCGGCCGCAAGCGAAGCGCGGCGCTTGGGCCCGCGCCGGGATTCACTTCCTCCGGTCGAGAATCGTCGGCTGCGCCTTTCCGGCACGCCGGTAGGCCATCAGCATCAGAAGCAGCCCGCCCAGGAACATCGGCAGCGACAGCCACTGCCCCATCGTCAGACCTCCGGCGAGAAAGCCCAGGAAGTTGTCAGGCTCGCGCGTGTACTCGGCGATGAAACGAAACGCGCCGTAGCCGACCAGGAACAATCCGGACACCGCGCCCATCGGCCGCTGCCGTCCGGCATACCACCACAGCAGCACGAAGAGCAGCAGCCCCTCCAGCCCGAATTGATAGAGCTGCGACGGGTGGCGCGGGATTGCGTCGACTTGCGGGAACACCATCGCCCACGGCACGTCCGTCGCGCGGCCGACGAGTTCGCCGTTGATGAAGTTGCCCAGCCGGCCGGCGGCCAGGCCCAGCGGCACCAGGGGCGCCACGAAATCGGTGACGTCCAGCCAGCGCTTGTCGCGCGAGCGCGCGAAGAACCACAGCGCGATCAGCACGCCCAGGAATCCGCCGTGAAAGCTCATCCCACCCGCCCAGACCTGGAAGATCTCGAGCGGGTGCGCCAGGTAATACATCGGCTTGTAGAAAAGGACGTAACCCAGGCGGCCGCCCAGGATGACGCCGAATACGCCATAGAACAGCATGTCATCGACGTCGCGCGGGTGCCAGCCCGTGAGCAGGCTGCGGCGCGCGCGCAATTTTCCGAGCCACACGAAGAGCACGAACGCCAGCAGGTACATGAGCCCGTACCAGCGCACGGCGACCGGCCCGATCTGCAGCGCGACGGGATCGAAATTCGGATGAACCAGCATCGATTGGCGTGTCGGGCTTGAGGGGCGTGGGGTGGGGTACGGTACGGGGCTGCGCTAGAATTGACGGATTATACAAAGCGCATAACCGTGCGCGCCCCGCCCGAGGATACCCGAATGTCGTTCAATCGCCGCTCCAGACTGATCACGCAGGGCGTTGCCCGCTCCCCCAACCGCGCCATGCTGCGGGCCGTGGGGTTCGGCGACGGCGATTTCGAGAAGCCGATCGTCGGCGTGGCCAACGGCCACAGCACGATGAACCCGTGCAATGCCGGCATCCAGCCGCTCGTCGACCGCGCGATGGCGGCGCTTTCGGCGGAAGGCGCGATGCCGCAGGTGTTCGGCGTGCCGACCGTCACCGACGGCATCGGCATGGGCACCGAGGGCATGAAGTACTCGCTGGTGTCGCGCGAAGTGATCGCCGATGCGATCGAGACGTCGGTCAACGGCCAGTGCATGGACGGCGTGCTCGTCGTCGGCGGCTGCGACAAGAACATGCCCGCCGGCATGATGGCGATGGCGCGCATGAATGTTCCCGGCATCTACGTGTACGCGGGCAGCATCAAGCCCGGCAAGTGGAAGGGCCGTGACCTGACGGTCGTGTCGGTGTTCGAGGCGGTCGGCGCGTTCGCGGCGGGCAAGATGTCGAAGGAGGACTACGACGGCATCGAGCACAATGCGTGTCCGACGGTCGGCGCCTGCGGCGGCATGTTCACCGCCAATACGATGTCGTCGTCGTTCGAGGCGCTCGGCATGAGCCTGCTCGGTTCGTCGCAGATGGCCTCGCCCGACCCGGAAAAAGCCGATTCCGCCGAAGCGTCCGCGCGCGTGCTGGTCGAGGCGATCAAGCACGACCTGAAGCCGCGCGACATCATCACCCGCCGGTCCATCGAGAACGCGATCGCGCTGGTCATGGCCACCGGTGGCTCGACCAACGCGGTGCTGCATTTCCTGGCCATCGCCTCGGCTGCCGAAGTCGAGTGGACGATCGACGACTTCGAGCGCGTCCGGCAGAAGGTTCCGGTGCTGTGCGACCTTAAGCCGTCGGGACAGTACGTTGCCGTCGACTTCCACCGCGCCGGCGGCGTGCCGCAGGTGCTGAAGATGCTGCTGAAGGCCGGGCTGCTGCACGGCGACTGCATGACGATCACCGGGCGCACGATGGCCGAGGAGCTCGCGTCGGTTCCGGACACGCCGCGCGCCGACCAGGACGTGATCCGCCCGTTCGACCGGCCGATGTATGCGCACGGACATCTCGCGATCCTCAAGGGCAACCTGGCACCCGAGGGCTGCGTGGCCAAGATCACCGGGCTCAAGAATCCGGTGATCACAGGCCCGGCGCGCGTGTTCGATTCCGAGCCCCTTGTGATGGACGCGATCATGGCGAAGAAGATCAAGCCCGGCGACGTCGTCGTGATCCGTTACGAAGGGCCGAAGGGCGGTCCCGGCATGCAGGAAATGCTGGCGCCGACGTCCGCGCTGATCGGCCAGGGACTGGGAGAATCAGTCGGCCTGCTGACCGACGGCCGTTTTTCCGGCGGCACGTGGGGCATGGTCGTCGGCCATGTCGCGCCGGAAGCCTACGTCGGCGGCACGATTGCGCTGATTGAGGAAGGCGATTCGATCACCATCGACGCGCACAAGTTGCTGCTGCAGCTGAACGTCGGCGATGAGGAGATCGCACGGCGCCGCGCGCAATGGCGGCCGCCGAAACCCCGCTACACCCGCGGGCTGATGGCCAAGTACATGCGGCTCGTCTCGACGGCAAGCAAGGGCGCCATCACCGACGGGTCCGATTGACCATCGCCACGGACTGACGAAAGGAGCATGACCATGGATCGCCGCACTTTTCTGCTGGCCGCGGGCGCGGCCATGCTTCCCGGCTGCGTCGCCGTCGGCGGCACTGCGGGTCCACCGGTACCCGCACCTTTCTACCGCGTCGGCGACCGCTGGGTGTACAACGCCCGGGACGGCTTTCGCGCGCCGGTGGTCTGGGACGAAACCCACGAAGTGACCGCGGTCGACGCGAAGGGAATCACGGTTCGCGTCACCCAGAAGGGGCCTGCGGTCGACAACACGCGGACCGAGCAATGGCCGTCGCCGGGCATCGTTACCGTCGGCGCGCTGTTCGACAACGAGACCAGGCGCTTCGATCCGCCTATGACGCGCTACCAGTTTCCGCTTACGGGCGGCGACCGCTGGAACCAGCGTCTCAATAATTTCAACGAGACCACGCAGCAGGCCGGGCAGGTCAGCCGTTTCGTTCAGGTGGGCGGATGGGACAAGGTGCAGACGCCGGCCGGCGAGTTCGACGCCGTCAGGTTGCGCGTGATCATGCGCCTCGACGACGAAACGTTCTGGCGCCACGCAACCGAATGCAACTACGAAATCTGGTGGTCGCCCGCCGCCGGGGCCAGCGTGCGCGAAGTGAAGTCCGCGCAGTACCTCGAAAAGGGCGACTCGCGGGACGCGGTGGCAATCCGCAGCCAGAACGCGCTGCTCGAACTCGCGTCGTTCCGGCGCGGCCCGTAGTTCTTCAGGCCGGGCGGCCGCGCGCGCGCCGCAGCGCCGCGGTGCGCGGCTTCTTCTGCGCGTTGCGCAATGCGGCGCCGATGGCCGGGCGCAGCCACTCGCGCATCGCCTCGGGGCCTTCGACGGCCTCGTCCGGCGCGCGGTGATAGCTCATCGCGTGCGCCTTGCCCTCCTTCGTCGTGTAGCTGAAGGGAGCGAGCTCGCGCCGCTTATAGGCGGGCCGCGTCTCGTCGTCGGTCTTCAGGTAGAGGACATCCTCGACGACGATTCCCACGATCAGTCCGTCGACATACATGCCATGGCCGCCGAACATCGCGCGCGCGCTGGCGCGCCCGGACGGGCGCATAAGCTCGAGGACGTGTGCGATGAAATCGGGCGTGTTGGCCATGCGGGCGATTCTACGCCCTGCATGTCCGGCTAGAGTCCCAGCCGGTGCCAGATGGTCGTGGTCAGCGCCGCGGAATTGAGCGTGTAGAAATGCAGCCCCGGCGCGCCGTCCTCGATCAGGCCGGCGCACAGCGCCGTGACGACGTCGAGCCCGAACGCGCGCACCGATGCGTGATCGTCGCCGAAGCTCTCCAGCTTGCGCCGGATCCAGCGCGGAATTTCCGCGCCGCAGTTGTCGGAGAAGCGGGCCAGGCCACTGGCGCTCAGGATGGGCATGATGCCCGGCACGATCGGCACGGTGATTCCGCGCGCCGCGCATGCGTCGACGAAATGCCAGTAGGCGTCCGGATTGAAGAAGTACTGCGTGATCGCCGAGTCGGCGCCGGCCTTGACCTTGCGTTCGAAATTGGCGAGGTCATCTTCCGAACTGCGCGCCTGCGGGTGATATTCGGGATAGGCCGCGACATCGACGTGGAACCAGTCGCCGGTCTCCGCGCGGATGAAGGCCACCAGTTCGCTGGCGTAGCGGAAATCCCCGGCATCGGACGAGCCCGACGGCAGGTCGCCGCGGAGCGCGACGAGATGCCGGATGCCGTGGCTCTTGTACTCCTGCAGGACGGCGCGCAGCGAGGCGCGCGACCCGCCGACGCAGGAAATGTGCGGCGCGCCCTCGATCCCCTCGCCGCGAATTTCCAGCACCGTCGCCAGCGTGCCCTCCCGCGTCGAGCCGCCGGCGCCGAAGGTCACGGAGAAGAACGCGGGCTTCAGCTGCGCGAGTTGCGAGCGCGCAGCGCGCAGCTTGGCCGACGCTTCCGGCGTGCGCGGCGGATAGAACTCCGCGCTGTAGAGCTTGCGGCTTTCGGTCACGGCAACCAAGTCCCGCTCAGCTCTTCTTCGACAGCAGCAGCGCGGACAATGCCCACGAAATGATGCTGTAGATGATGGCCCCGAACACGCCCGACCAGAATCCGTCCACGTGGAAGCCCGGAACGAACGAGCCCACGGCCCAGAACAGCAGGCCGTTGATGACGAAGATGAAGAGGCCGAGCGTCAGGATCGTCACCGGCAGCGTGAGGATCACGAAGATCGGCCGGATCAGCGTGTTGATGAAGCCCAGCACGACCGCGACGATCAGCGCCGTGACGAACGAATCGACGGTGATCGACGGCATGATGTACTTGATCGCCAGCAGCGCCAGCGCGTTGATGAGCCAGGTCAGAAGCAGGCGCATGAAGATCTCCTGATGAAAGGGGTGACGTTGGCCTAGTAACGATACGAATCGGGCTTATACGGGCCGCGGATATGCACGCCGATGTAACGCGCCTGCTTGTCCGACAGCGGCGTCAGCATCGCGTTCAGCTTGGTGAGCTGCAGCCGCGCGACCTTTTCGTCGAGGTGCTTCGGCAGCACATACACGCCGACCGGGTACTGGCCGGCGCCGGTCTGCGCATCGACCCACAGCTCGATCTGCGCCATCACCTGGTTTGCGAACGAAGAGCTCATCACGTAGGACGGGTGCCCCGTCCCGCAGCCCAGGTTCACGAGGCGGCCTTCGGCCAGCAGGATGATCCGCTTGCCGTCGGGGAAGATGATGTGGTCGACCTGCGGCTTGATGTTCTCCCACTTGTACTGTTTCAGCGACGCGACCTCGATTTCGTTGTCGAAATGGCCGATGTTGCACACGATCGCCTGGTTCTTCATGCGCTTCATGTGCTCGTGCGTGATGACGTCGATGTTGCCGGTGGCGGTGACGAAGATGTCGGCCTTGTCCGCGGCGTAGTCCATCGTCACGACGCGGTAGCCTTCCATCGCCGCCTGCAGCGCGCAGATCGGGTCGATCTCGGCCACCCACACCTGCGCCGACAGCGCGCGCAGCGCCTGCGCCGAGCCCTTGCCGACGTCGCCGTAGCCGGCAACCAGCGCGACCTTGCCGGCGACCATCACGTCGGTCGCGCGCTTGATGCCGTCGACCAGCGATTCGCGGCAGCCGTAGAGATTGTCGAACTTCGACTTGGTGACCGAGTCGTTGACGTTGATCGCGGGAAAGGCCAGCCGGCCTTCCTTGTGCATCGAGTACAGGCGCTTCACACCCGTCGTCGTTTCCTCGGTGACCCCGTGGATGGCCGCCTTGGTCCGCGAATAGAACTTCGGATCCTTGTCCAGCCGCTTGGCGATCGCCGCGAACAGCGCCGTCTCCTCCTCGTTGCCCGCATGCGAGATCACCGAGCGGTCGGTCTCGGCCTGCGTGCCGAGATGGACGAGCAGCGTGGCGTCGCCGCCGTCATCCAGGATCATGTTGGGCGCGCCGATGGTGCCGTCGGGCATCCGCCATTCGAAGATGCGATGCGTGTATTCCCAGTACTCGTCGAGCGTCTCGCCCTTGTGCGCGTACACCGGCGTGCCGCGCGCCGCAATGGCCGCCGCCGCATGGTCCTGCGTCGAGTAGATGTTGCAGGAAGCCCAGCGAACGTCGGCGCCCAGCGCCTGCAGCGTCTCGATCAGCACCGCGGTCTGGATCGTCATGTGCAGCGAGCCGGCGACGCGCGCGCCGCGCAGCGGCTGTTCAGGGGCGAACTCCTCGCGGATCGCCATGAGGCCGGGCATCTCGGTCTCGGCGATGGCGATTTCCTTGCGCCCCCAGTCGGCGAGCGAAAGATCGGCAACGTGAAAATCCGCGAAACTCTTCGTATCAGTGCCTGCGTTCATGCGTCACTCCTTGTCGAGCGGCTCATGGCGCTTGCGGGAAGGGAGGCACGAAGCGCTCTCGTCATCCCGCGGGCGTTTCGGGCCGCGGATCAACGAGCGCAGTTGCAAAGGATGGTGAACCCCGAGCCTGGCAGCGCGCGGCGGATTGTGTGGTGCGTGTCCGCGGACGGCTGTTGCAACGCTCCTCGGGGAGCGGCACGCATTCTACCGCAATCTAGCGAACGCCGCCCTGGACAGTGGCGGCCGGTTCCAGCGTCGCCAGAAGCGCGTTGGCGAGGCTCGACTCGCGCCGGTAGAAGCCTTCGGTGTGGAACGTCTCGGGCAGCTTGAAGTGCTCGTAGTCCAGATGATGCGCGAACTCGTGCACCACCGTGCGCAGGAACGATTTGAACGCAACCACCTGCTTCCGCTGCGCCGTGCGCATCCACGCAGTGATGCGCGCGGGAGTGATTTCCTCGTCCGGTTCGTAGAGCCCGTGGAGTTCGCCGTAGTCGTCGGAGGGACGCTTGGCCAGCACGCGGACGCGGACCGGCGGCACTTCGTAGCCGTCGACCAGCGCGTCGACCAGCACCTGGCAGGCGCGCTGGACGGCCGCGCGGTCTTCGCGCAGCAGGCCCTCCCGGATCGCCGCGACGGGCGCGGTGACGGCCAGTCCCGCCGGCAATTCGAGCGTCGGGATTTCGTCGCTTTCGCGATAGATGCGCTGGTGGACCGGCGAAAGCTTGCGGTAGTAGGCGAACGCCATGGCGGCAATGATGCCGCGAACGGCGCGCCATGTGTTACCGGATCATGAAAAACCAAGGGCCGCCTCGACATCGGCGGCCCGGGATGCGACAAACGGAACGGTCAGTTCTTCTTGATCTTTTCCAGCATCTTGAAGATGCCCTTCGGCGCGCCGACGAACATGCGCTTGAAGGTCTTGGGCAGGCAACGACGCTCGAGCGTGTTGCGGCGGGTGCGGGAACGTTCGGCCATGGCAAATCCTTGACGGTTGGTGCAGGGGGCGGGCAACCCGCCAAAAGTCGATATTATACAGTAACTTGGATTTTCACGCCATTCCGGCAATGGGGTCAGGTTAAATTACCGAACGGCGTACGTAATTTAACCTGACCCTATTACCTTAGAACCAGTTGTACCAGCCGGCCGACGTGACCGTCACGTCGTAGCGCACCGTCCGGACCGGGGCGGCGCCCTGCTCCCAGGTACGCAGGTACGCGAACTCGAGCGTCTGGGTGCCGGGCACCGAGGCGCGGAAGCGCCAGGTGGTCGTGCCACCGACGCCCAGCATGCCGGCCGGGATGGGCTCCGGCGTGTAGTCCGGTCCGCCGACGAGCCAGACCGTGTCGCCAGGCTTGCTGGTCATCACCCACCCGAAGCCCGACGCCGGGTCGGCGGACAGATTGATCACCAGCGGCGCGCCTTGCCGGACGGCAACGCTGCCGCCGTCGAGCGGCGCGGCAACGCCCTCGCGGTTCAGCGTGGCGCACGAGGCCAGCGCAAACACGGCGCCGCCAACGCAGGCGGCGCGCAGCAGCGATTCAGTGCGGCGATCGATCATGGTCGGTTCCTTTCGGATGCGTCAGTCTCGGATTACAGCCCGGCCGCCGCGCGCAGCGCGTCGACCTTGTCGACATTTTCCCACGTGAACTCGGGCTCGTCGCGGCCGAAGTGACCGTAGGCCGCCGTCTTGCGGTAGATGGGCCGCAGCAGGTCGAGCATGCGGATGATGCCCTTGGGCCGGAGGTCGAAGTGCGCCGCAACCAGCTCGGCGATCCTTTCATCCGGAATCTTCCCGGTGCCCTCGGTGTAGATGGTGACGTTCATCGGCTTGGCCACGCCGATCGCGTACGCGACCTGCACCTGGCATTGCGAGGCAATCCCCGCGGCGACGATGTTCTTGGCGACGTAGCGCGCCGCGTAGGCCGCGGACCGGTCGACCTTCGACGGGTCCTTGCCGGAAAACGCGCCACCCCCGTGCGGCGCCGCGCCGCCGTAGGTGTCGACGATGATCTTGCGGCCGGTGAGCCCGGCGTCGCCGTGCGGGCCGCCGATCTCGAAACGGCCGGTCGGGTTCACCAGGAAGCGCGTGCCCTTCAGCATGTCCGCGGGAAACACCGGCTTGATGATCTCCTCGATCACCGCTTCGGCCAGCTTGTCCTGCTTGTCGTTCATCGACGGGTGATGCTGCGTGGACAGCACGACCGTGTCGACGCCGACGGGCTTGCCGTTGGCGTAACGGACCGTGACCTGCGACTTGGCATCCGGGCGCAGGAACGGCAGCCGGCCGTCGCGCCGGACCTCGCTTTGCCGCTGCACCAATCGGTGCGCGTAGTAGATCGGGAACGGCATCAGCGACGGCGTCTCGTCGCACGCGTAGCCGAACATGAGGCCCTGGTCGCCGGCGCCCTGGTTCAGGTAATCGTCGGATGCCCGGTCCACGCCCTGCGCGATGTCCGGCGACTGGCGGCCGTAGCAGACCATGACGGCGCAGCCGTCGGCGTCGAAGCGCAATTCCGGGTCGTTGTAGCCTATGGCTCGGACGGTTTCGCGCGCGACGCGTGCGTAGTCGACGTTCGCCGTCGTCGTGATTTCGCCGGACATCACCACCAGTCCCGTCGACACCAGCGTTTCGGCGGCAACGCGCCCGGTCGGGTCTTGCTCTAGAATTGCGTCGAGCACCGCATCGGAAATCTGATCCGCGACCTTGTCCGGATGGCCCTCCGATACCGATTCCGACGTGAACAGAAACTCACTCATTACCGCTCCTCGTAGCACTCGGCTGCATTGCGCTCGCTGTGCCGCAGAACCGCGTGCACTGCATCGCAAAAACTCGAATTCTAGCAGTTTCCATCAGGCGTACCGCCTGCCGCCGCAGCACTGCCCGGCCCATCGTCAGGGTCCGCGGTGAGCTCGCTGATCGTGGCGCCGACGCCCGCGTCGGTGGCGCTGGCGGCGCAACGCCTGCGCGCCGGCGAACTCGTCGCCTTCCCGACCGAAACGGTCTATGGCCTGGGCGCCGACGCGGGCAACCCCGATGCCGTGCACCAGATCTTCGCGGCCAAGGGACGGCCTTCCGATCATCCCGTCATCGTGCATCTGGGCCGCGTCGAGCAGGTCGAGCGCTGGGCGCGCGAATTTCCGGACGGCGCGCGCAAGCTGGCCGCGGCGTTCTGGCCGGGGCCGCTGACGCTGATCCTGCCGCGCGCCGCGCACGTCGGCGACGCAATCACCGGCGGCCAGGACAGCGTGGGCCTGCGCATGCCGGCGCATCCAGTTGCGAAAGCATTGCTGGCCGCGTTCGCTTCGCTGGGCGGCAACGGCATCGCGGCGCCGTCGGCCAACCGCTTCGGCCACGTATCCCCTACCACGGCGCGGCACGTCGAGGACGACCTGGGCGACGCGGTCGCGATGATCCTCGACGGCGGCGCATGCGAAGTCGGCATCGAAAGCTCGATCGTCGCGTTCACGGGCGCCATGCCGGTGCTGTTGCGCCCCGGCGGGATCGGCGTGGGCGAACTCGCGCGCGTGCTCGGACGCGCGCCCGCAGCACCCGGCGCCGATGCACCGCGCGCATCGGGCACACTGGCGTCGCATTACGCGCCACGTGCGCCTGCGCAACTCGTCGTCGCCCGCGAACTGTTGCGCGAAGTCGCCCGGCGCGAGACGCAAGGGGAGCGGGTCGCCGTGCTCGCGCGCACAGTCGCGCGGCCTGCAGGGTTCGCCGGCACATGGATTGAGGCGCCGGCCGACGCGCCACGCTACGCGCACGACCTATATGCGAACCTGCGCGCGCTCGACGCGCCGGACATCGCGGCGATGCTGATCGAGGACGTGCCCGACGACGCTGCCTGGCTGGCCGTGCGCGACCGTCTGGCGCGCGCCGCGCACTACCGCGACGGCTGATCCGGCTGATCCGGCGGGACCAGCGGCGCGTCGCCGTCGCGCGCCAGCGCAATCGCGTATTCGAAGCGCATGCGCCGGCCCTCCTCCCATGCTTCATTTGCGGCCACGTCGCCCAGTTCCGCGCGCGCGCGGCCCAGGTACCGGTCGAGCAGCGCCGTCCAGAAGCTCATGCCTGAAAGGTCGATGGCCATCGCGTCGAATTCCGCGGCGGCGGCGCCCGCGAGCCGCAGTGCATGGGCCGGCTGTCCGCAGCCGGCGCTCGCCATCGCGATGCCCTGAACTTCGGCACCGATTTCGGCGCGGTCATTGATCTCGACCGCAAGCACGAGCGAGCGACGGTACCGCGGCAGCGCGTTGGCGCAGTCGCCGCGAATGAGCAGGCAGTCGGCAAGGAAATGATGCGCGAGATGTTCCGAACGGACGTCATGCGTCCTCACCGACACGGCAAGCGCCTCGTGCGCCATCGGTTCAACCCGGTCGAGCTCGCCCAGGCCCACGAGAACCTGCAGGAGCCCGATGCGCGCGCGGTTGACGAGCAGCGGATCGCCGATCGCCTGTTGCAGGTGCAGGCCTTCCTCCATCAGCCGCCGCGCATCGGGATCGCCGGCATAGAAGCAGCCCCAGCCCAGGTCGATCAGCGCGAAAGGAATCTCCCGTGCCTGGCCCTGCGCGCGCCACAGCGTCACGGATTCCTCGATGAGCGGCCGCGCGGCATCGAGATCGCCGCTCCACGCCGCCAGCTCCCCGGCCGCCGCAAGCGCGCGCGCGCGCCACGGGTCGGGTTGCGGCGCCGCGGCCAGTGCCTGCGCCAGACGGCGGCGCCCTTCGCTGTAATGCGAACGCACGTGCCAGAACCATCCCAGCGCGCCCGCGAGGCGCAACATCCGGAGCGGATTCTCAGCGTGTAGCTGGTCCAGCGCCGCGCGCAGGTTGTCGTGCTCGCGCTCCAGTTCGTCCAGACTTTCCTGCTCGTGGTGCGAGCGCCGCGCGTGGGCGCGCTCGGCCAGTGCCTCGAAGTGCGCGGCATGCCGCTCACGGAGGGCGGGGCCGTCCGTGCCTGAAGTCAACTGCTCGAGCGCGAAATCGCGGATGGTCTCGAGCAACTCGAAGCGTTCGTTGGTTCGCCTGACCATGCTGCGGTCGACGAGCGCTGCCAGCGTGTCGATTTCGGCATCGCAGACGGATTCCGCAGCCTCGAGCGTGAATCCGCCGGCGAATACCGCAAGCCGCGCGAACAGCGTCCGTTCGCCGGGCTCCAGCAGTTCGTGACTCCATTGCAGCGTGTTCCGCAGCGTCTGCTGGCGCTGCGGCAGGTCGCGCGCGCCTCCTGTCAGGAATTTCAGGCGATCGCCGAGCCGCTTCAGGATCGCGGCGGGCGACAGAAGGGTTACGCGCGCCGCCGCCAGTTCGATCGCCAGCGGCAAGCCGTCCAGGCGCACGCAGAGTTCGGCGACCGCTGCGGCGTTGTCCTTGGTGACGAGGAAGCCCGGCTGCGCGGACTGCGCGCGCTCGACGAAGAGCCGCGCCGACGCGTAGGGTCCCAAGTCCTCCGGCACCGAGACACGCCGCGGATCGGGCAGCCCCAACGGCGGCACCGGGAACACCTGTTCGCCGGCGATGCGCAGCGGCTCGCGGCTCGTCACCAGCAGCTTGACGCGCGGCGAGTGGGCCAGCAGTTCGGCCAGCGCGCCTGCGCCGGCAATGATTTGTTCGAAGTTGTCGAGGACCAGCAGCAGTTCCTTCGGCGCGAGATACGCGGAAAGGGACTGTCCCGCAGCCTGGCTGACGCCAAGCGCCTGCGCGATGGCCGGCAGCAACAATTCCGGATCGCGGATCGCCTGCAAAGTCGCGAGATGCGCGCCGCCCTCGAAGTCGTTGGCAAGTTCCAGCGCGGCCTCCAGTGCGAGACGCGTCTTGCCCGTGCCGCCGGGGCCGGTCAGCGTGATCAGGCGCACTTCGGGACGGCGCGCGAGCGCGTGCAGTGCCGCCAATTCGGCTTCGCGGCCGACGAGCGGCGTGGGCGCCGGCGCGATGTTGGTCGGACGCTCGCGCGAGGTTCGCAGCGGCGGGAAGTCGCGCGGCAGGCGCGGGTCGGCCAGCTGGTAGAGCCGCTGCGGCTCTGCGAAATCCTTCAGCGGATGCAGGCCGAGATCGAGGCAGGCCATGCCGGCGGCGTCCTGCAGCAGCTCGTGCGTCGCCTGCGACAGCACGATCTGGCCGCCGTGACCTGTGGCGCTGATGCGCGCGGTACGGTGCACGCCCATGCCTACGTAGTTGTCGCCGGAGACCGTGGCTTCGCAGGTGTGGATGCCGATCCGGACCCGGATGCGTTCGCCGTCCGGCCCCGCATGGCCGGCCAGCGCGCTCTGCGCCTCGACGGCAGCACGCGCTGCGTCCTGCGCGCGACCGAACGCGACGAAGAACGAATCGCCCTCGGTGCCGACCTCAAAGCCCGCATGTCGCGCGAAGGCTTCGCGCAACAGCGCGCGATGCGCCTGCAGCGCGGCCTCGTAGCGATCGACGCCCATGGCACGCAAGAGCCGCGTCGAACCCTCGATGTCGCTCATCAGGAAGGTGACGGTGCCGGTCGGACGCATGGCTTTCGCGCTCAAGGGTTCGGCTTCGGTTGCGAGGGACCCGAGTATTCAGCCTTCGCCCGCGAGGGTCAACCGCCGGGCAACCTATGCGAATATTGCGTCACGCGCACCCCCCGGTCGACAATACGCCTGCGATGACGACAACAAGACAACCAAGGAAGACGCCGGCTCCGCCGCGCCGTGTGGGAGGCGTTGCCGGCTTTCACCCACGCGCCGAGCGGCTCGCGGCAGGCAAAACCCTCCGCGAGCGCGTTCCGCGTGAGAGCCACGCAGACTGGAAGGCGCCCCGCACGGGCCGGGATCCGATCGCGATACTGGAAGCGTCCAATCGCGGGCGGCTCCAGGAACTGGTGCCGATCCGCTACGGACGCATGGTGCGAACTCCGTTTACGTTTCTGCGCGGCTCAGCGGCACTGATGGCGTACGACCTCGCCACCCTGCCTTCCACCGGCATCAAGGTGCAGGCGTGCGGCGACTGCCACCTGCTGAACTTCGGCGCGTTTGCAACGCCCGAGCGGAACCTGGTCTTCGACCTCAACGACTTCGACGAGACGCTTCCGGCGCCGTGGGAGTGGGACCTGAAGCGCCTGGTCGTGAGCTTCCAGATTGCGGCGCGGGACAATCGCCAGTCGGACAACGCCGGCCGCATTGCGGTGCTGGAGTGCGTGCGCGCCTATCGCGAGCATCTGCGCGAGTGCTCGAAAATGCGGCCGCTGGAAGTCTGGTACAAGCGCATGGATGCAAAGGACGTGATCGACGACGCGCCCGATGCCAGGGCGCGCAAATTCCGGCAGCAGATCGCCGACCGGGCACGCGAACGTATCCTCGAGAATCTTTTTCCCAAGATCGCGACGCTGGTCGGGGGGCGCCACCGCATCGTCGACCAGCCGCCGATCCTGTTCCACGTCGCCGAGCCGGACTTCGCAAAGCGCGTCCAGGAGGCAGCGGCGGACTATCGCGACACCTTGTCCGATGAACGCCGCGTGCTGCTGGACCGTTACCGCCTGGAAGACATAGCGCTGAAAGTGGTCGGCATCGGTAGCGTGGGCACGCGTTGCTACATCGGGCTCCTGTTTTCCGAAGACGGACATCCGTTGATCCTCCAGTTCAAGGAAGCCGTCCGCTCCGTCCTCGAACCCTATGCCGGAAAGAGCGCCTACAAGAACCAGGGCCAACGGGTCGTCGCGGGGCAGCGGCTGATGCAATCGTCCAGCGACATCTTCCTGGGCTGGGTGCGCGGGCGGCGTGGCTACGATTTCTACGTGCGCCAATTGCGCGACATGAAGATGTCCATGCCGGTCGATGGATTCAGCCCCGTGCAGCTCAAGCTCTACGCGCGGATGTGCGGCTGGACGCTGGCGCGCGCCCATGCGAAATCCGGTGACGCTGCGACGATCAGTGGCTATCTGGGCAAGAGCGACGTCTTCGACCGTGCGCTGGGCACATTCGCTCTCGCCTACGCCGACCAGACGCAGAAGGACCACGCGACGCTTGTGAATGCGATTCGTTCCGGGCGGGTCAAGGCGTTGTCGGAAGAATAGCCGCGCCAACTCCTCCGCCATCCCAAGTCCGCGTCCTATTGTGCGTCGACAGCAAGGCGTGTAGCCTTCGCGCGGCTCCAGAAGTATTGACCTGAGTCAAATTTGCCCGGCGGCACCGGCATACCATCGTTTGGCGATCTCTGTGCAGATCGTGTCGCGCCTTCCAAATTCTCCTATCGGGAACACCCAATGAAATCCACACGAATTTTCACGGGATTGATCGCGGCTGTCGGCGTTGTTGTGGCATTGACCGGCTCGCTGGCGTTTGACGGCGGTGCCGCGCGCGCTCAAGACGCAACGGCCGCGCCGAAGCACTTCGATCCCAAGGGCAGCCTGCCGTCGACGTACACGATGGAACTGCGCAAGGGCGTCGCCGCGACGCTGCCGTTCGCGGACATGCGGGACTTCGACGAGGCCAAGAAGGGCTTCATCGCCGAGCCGCCCTTCATGAAGATCATGGCCGACGCCGGCAACGTGGCCTGGGACATGGGCAGCTACCAGTGGCTGTTGCAGGGCAAGGATTTCCAGAGCATCCACCCGTCGCTGCAGCGACAGGCCGTGCTGAACATGGCGTACGGCCTTTATGAAGTCGTGCCGGGCAAGATCTATCAGGTGCGCGGCTTCGATCTCGCCAACATCAGCTTCATCAAGGGCGACACCGGCTGGATCGTCTTCGATCCGCTGACGGCCAAGGAAACCGCGCGGGCGGCGCTCAAATTGATCAACGACAAGCTGGGCGCGCGTCCGGTTCTCGGGGTCGTGTACTCGCACTCCCACGTGGACCACTTCGGCGGCGTACGCGGCGTGGTCGACGAAGCGGACGTCGTCAGCGGCAAGGTCAAGGTGATCGCGCCCGAAGGCTTCATGCAGGCTGCGATCGAGGAGAACGTGTTCTCCGGCAACGCGATGTCGCGGCGCACGCAATACTCCTATGCCGTGCTGCTGCCGCGCGACCCGTACGGTCACGCGGACCAGTCGATCGGCAAGAACGTGGCAGCCGGCAATGTCGGGCTGATTGCACCAAACCTCATCATCAGGAAGGACTTCGAGGAAGTGACGATCGATGGCGTGAAGATGGTGTTCCAGAACACGCCGGACACCGAAGCCCCGGTCGAGATGAACACCTGGTTCCCGCAGTTCAAGGCCTTCTGGGCGGCGGA
>Ga0315270_10000441_pt1 | contig 22950 bp, 21 predicted proteins | sample C1_bottom_MG_FD_204932 | JGI IMG/M metagenome (GOLD analysis project Ga0315270, IMG submission 204932) | Sediment microbial communities from Yellowstone Lake, YNP, Wyoming, USA - C1_bottom | ecosystem: Environmental > Aquatic > Freshwater > Lake > Sediment | place: USA: Wyoming | collected...
CAAAGAAGGCCTGATTTATACGTCAAACGATTCTGGGGTTACTTGGACGCCACGGGATTCGGCTCGACGATGGGACAGCGTCGCATCATCGAGTGACGGATCAAAACTTGTTGCCGCAGTCGAAGGTGGATGGATTTACAACTCATCTGATTTCGGCGCCACGTGGACAGCCCGCAACTCCGTTCGAAACTGGACGGGTGTTGCATCCTCAAGTGACGGAACCAAACTCGTAGCAGTATCTCGAGCCGACCAGATTTTCACTTCAACTGATTCAGGTGCAACGTGGACCCCACGCGAAAGCGCGCGCCTATGGCGGACAGTTACTTCATCAAGTGACGGAACGAAGCTCGCTGCCGCCGTTTACGCAAGCGGTGACAGCAGTTTCATCTACACCTCCACAGACTCAGGTCTGACGTGGACGGCAAGGGCCACTGACGCTGCTCGGTATTGGCAGGCAATAGCAATATCAGCAGATGGATCCAAACTCGTCGCTGCCAGCTACATGGGGACTGTCTATACCTCGCAAGACTCTGGAGTTACGTGGGTTTCCGGCAACTCAATTCAGAACGGCACCGCAGTTGCATCCTCGAGTGATGGAAGCAAATTTGTTATCTCTGGAACACTCGGTGCCTACATTTACACAACCGCGAAGATCGTGAAAGGAGTGGAGAAGACTAAGACTCCACCAAGCAAGGTGAAAGGTTCGATCATCATCAAGAAGCTAAGTGCAAAATCTTATCTTCTGATGGTCACTTCGAATTCTCCACTTACTAAATTCACTATCACGGCAACCAAGAACAAGAACAAGACGCTTGCCTTCAAGGGAACAACAAATGCCAACGGAGGCGCCACAGTTAAGGTTGCGGTCAATTTGCTTGGTTACTCACTCTCCCTCAAATTCACTACGAGTTAAGGGTGACTTGCGATGAGGCGAACACTTAAACCTCAACCTCCAAAGAGGATTTCGGCTTTTTTGGGTATCGCACTTCTCTTCACCGTTCTAACACCTGCTTCCTCCTGGAGTGCAGATCCGGGCGCATGGACGGCGCACGACTCCCCCCGCAACTGGTATGACGTCGCATCATCTGACGATGGCAAAAAACTTGTCGCAACTGTTGTCGGCGGGCAGATATACACCTCCGGTGACTATGGAGTCACCTGGATCGCTCACGAAAAATCGCGAAGTTATGCGGAAGTGGCTTCCTCTGGTGATGGCAGCAAACTCGTGGCTCTCGCGGTAAACGCGCCGATCTACACATCTCGTGATTCAGGGAAAACATGGATAGCCAGAGAAACTGCGCGCATTTGGTGGGCAGTGGCTTCCTCCAGTGATGGAACCAGGCTTGTTGCGACGGTATTCGGTGGACAGATTTACACTTCCTCCGATTCGGGTGTGACATGGAAGGCCCACGAAAACAAAAGAAACTGGAATGCAGTCGCCTCCTCAAGTGATGGAAAGAAGCTAATCGCCTCGGTTTACGACGGCAGGCTCTACACCTCAATCAATTTCGGGTTCACGTGGACACCTCGTGAATCGGTAAGAAAATTCTCAGGTGTCGCCTCATCAAGTGATGGAAAGAAGTTGGTGGCCGTGGCCTCAGGAATCGAACCCACTCTGACGTCGAATGACTCCGGACTGACGTGGACACCAACATATTCCGTTAAAAATGGTCGTGGTGTCGCAACGTCCGGTGATGGAAGAACAATTGTTGTTACTCAGTACGGCGGCCATATAAACGCGTCCACAGACTCCGGGAGAACATGGTCAGAGATCACATACAAATTCCTGAATTGGCAACGAATCGCCCTATCCATCGATGCCACGAGAATAGTTGCCGTCACGGGTAATGATCGCATTTACACCGCAAAGGCATCTGACGTCATCCCAATTAGAGCATCGATAGAAATAAAAAAGGTGAGTGCGAATGCTTACCAATTAGTAATCTCTTCAAATGCTCCGAAGACGAAAATAACTGTTTGGGCACTGAAAAATGGAAGTCCAACTCTGACCTTTAGCACCACGACCGACTCAAAAGGTGATGGCGTCATTAACGTCAACAAAGATCTGTCTGGTTACATCCTCCAGCACCAACTATCAACGAAATGATTGAAGGCATGCCATGTTCCACAAATCAAAAATCAGAGGTACTGCGGGCCAACGATCATCTCGCCTGGTGGCCCTGACCATATCTGCACTAGTCATAGGTTCCGCATCTTCTTATGCGTACACAGGGAATTGGAACGCCCGAGAGTCAGTTCGTTACTGGTACGGCGCTGCCTCATCAAGTGATGGAACCAAACTCGTAGCGCTCGTTAGTGGAGGAAAGATCTACACCTCCACAAATTCCGGCGTAGCGTGGACTGAGCGAGAGTCGAATCGCGATTGGGACAAAGTCGCTTCCTCTAGTGATGGGGTGAAGCTTGCTGCCACCGTATACGACGGCCAGATATACACCTCTACTGACTCCGGTCTCACATGGACAGCACGTGGTGCAGCAAACCGTTGGCAAGGAATTGCATCGTCAAGTGATGGAACCAAACTTGTTGCGGTAGCCAGTGGCCGTCAGATTTTCACGTCGACAGACTCAGGTCTCACATGGACACCACGCGAAAGCGAGCGGGATTGGCATGGTGTGGCCTCTTCAAGCGATGGTTCGAAACTTGTCGCCTTTGTGCCAGGCGGCCAGATCTACACGTCGAGTGATTCGGGATTGACGTGGATTCCTCGAGAGCCTACAAAGTATTGGGATGCCATCGCCTCATCAAGTGATGGAACCAAACTTGTAGCCGCAGCGAATGGTGGGCAGATCTACACCACTTCGGACTCTGGGGCTACGTGGACAGCCCATGGTCCCGTTCGCTTCTGGAATTCTCTTGCATCATCAAGTGATGGAACCATCCTGCTTGCTGCTGCATACAACGATCTCATCTACGGGTCCACTGACTCTGGCGTTACCTGGATCGCTCAAAGCCCTACCCCTCGATACTGGCATACAGTTGCGCTCTCGGCTAACGGACTAGAACGCGTCGCCACTGCGACAAATGACCACATCTATACTGACAACTCGGCCGCGAAGGCCTCATCAAACCCTGTACAAAAAAAGGGAACGCTGAATATCAAGAAGCTGTCTACCAGCAAGTATTTACTATCAATGTCTTCAAACGCAGCAGAATCCAAATTCGTAATAACGGCGACCAAGAAAGGAAGCAAAACGCTGACTTTCACTGGGGTGACAAAAGCGAATGGCAGCGCCGCTATAACGGTTTTGAAAAACTTAAGCGGATACAAATTTGCATTCAAGTTTAAAAATTAGTGCCTGTGCTAGTTCACCCAAATTACATTTAACTCTTCCGCGACCTGTCCGTTAATGACCCAACGATAGTGTCGGACTCCGGGGATATTCACGGTGAGTTCCTTCCAAGGCGCTGTGTAGTTAGGGTTGCTGCATTTCCATGACACACGCGTTCCCCACGGCTGATTCCAATGGCTTCCCCCACCTAATGAAACCCACACTCCATTAGTCTGCTCCTCCAAAGAAACAGAGTTAATCGAACTCCAGCAATATTGAAGCGCCCCAATCGTCTCAGTTCCAGTTGGGCAATATGCGTAGTGTTTACCGTCTTGTCGGAGTACTGGATCAAGGAGGCAGTCGGCTTGGAGGTTTTGATTATCCGTATAGCCTTTCCAAACTCGGAGTTTGAGAATGTCTTGTCCCTGAGCCGACGACCCGACGTATCGGGTTCGCTCCTTGTCCATGGTGTATCGAACAGTAGCCGTACAAGTTCCCTGGGTTTCTGGACTTCCTGCCATCAGGTCGCATGGATCATCAAGGGTATGGCTCACACCAAAATTGTGCAGCAATTCGTGAACCCACGTCTTTGAAGTGTAGTTCTCAAAGAAGGGCGCTGATTTTCCTCTGCAGATACCTGTCGCGGTTACATTTTGCAGAGCCACTACGGCTGAGATCCCCGGTCTGTCTGCCATGCCGCAAAAAGAGTCTGAAAAACCTGGCACTTCTATGAAGAAAATGTAGTCCTTGCGATTATCTCCAGGATTGTCCATCGCTTTTATTTCACTCATAAGAAGATACGCATCAGTTGTTTCCTCTGTGGATGATTGTGCGTGCGTCCGCAAGTACTCAGTCGAATATCGAGACTTCAAATATTGAATGTCATAACCCGTAACCGTTCTGTCAACAGGGACCGTGTAACCGATCTGTCCATTAAGGTAACTATTGCCTTCGTTAAGAATTCCAGCCAGATAACCATTGATGTCGTAGGAGTTGTCAGTGGCATCTGAAGGAACAACATAAACGGGTTTGATTTGAAATCCAGATACAGTATCGGGAAGGTCGGCAGTGACTCTGTTGGTCCAAAGCTCAACGCTCTGAGTGACCGGATCTGCCGCGGGAATCAGGTTTACACCATTTTGACTTGCAACTATTGTGCACGTACCTGCCTGCACCAAAGTTAAGAGAGAATTTGTAATCGTGCAGACCGAAATTGTTGTGCTTGTCAACGTGACCGGCAAATTTGAACTACTTGTGGCCGAGAGTTGATATGTACCTTGACTGAGCAAAAGAACACCAGAAAGATGAAAGTCGATCACGTTCGTTCCGTAAATCTTTATCGCCACTAAAACGGACTTCGCTGCCAAGTAGTAAGCGTTTCCATTCTGCCTCAATGAAAATCGACAGAGACCAGAACTTCCTAAAATCAAGATCGCGGATTTTCCAAGAGTGCATACGTCCGGAGTAAGCGGAGTGGCAGTTACAACTAATTTGGAAGATGCAGAATAGGTGAAATTCACTGACTTATCAGCTATAGAGGCTTGCGCTGTCACCGAATACTTGATTGTCTGCGCTTTCTTTACGATCTGCCATTTCAATTTTCCGTTGACCTTCGCACAGGTCAACGACCCAGATTTCAGTCCCACTTTTGTACACGCACCACCCGCCTTTGCTGTGGCGGCAAAAACCTGACTCGAACCCATACTCAATGCCACAAGGAGACATATGGTAAGAATTCGATTTCTCATAGGCTATTTCTCTCTTTTTCAGCCAGCCAATCGTCAATCACATAGAAAATAAGCCACATTCCAAATGAGAGGAACGCTGAACCAACAATATCCGTGAACCAGTGCACTCCTACGGTGAGACGGACCACTCCCATAAAGCAGGTAGCAAGACCCACAGTCACGAGAATCAAAAGGCGGTGTCTTCTTGCAAAAAAGAGAAATGAACACCCTGCTGCAGCGATAAACACCGTATGGGATGAAGGGTAACTCGGCTCCAAATCAAGGAGTGTTGTTAGTCCTGCTCCGGGACGGACTCGATCAAAATAAGACTTCCCCAATGTCGAAAGAACTGCGCAAGAGCCGACAAGAGCCAAAGGGATGAAGGCGCGTACAGACCACGACCGATTCCAGTAATTGTGGAATAGAAGCAGAAGAGCGATCACTGCAAAAACGATGATCGGCCTTGTCATTGTGCTCAATATCTGAGCCCAGTGCACTTCACTCGGAGTTCGATGCGCCTTGAACCAGAGTGCAATGCGTGTATCAACTGTTAGCGGCCCGGCCTTGGCAATGATTCCTAACACCACGAACAGGACCAAGGAAAGTAGGCCGATTGGAAACAGGACGCGGCGTTTCACGTTATGGGTTCGCTTTTTCTACCCTGAGATCGAGTTCCTCAGCACCTTCGTTTTTCACAGAAAACAAGACATGAGAACCATCTGGGACTTCACCACTGAGCAATTTGGTTGCTAAGGCGTCTCCGATCTCCCTTTGAATCAATCGACGCATCGGTCTTGCGCCAAATGCTGGGTCATAGCCGTGTTGCCCAAGCCATGCCTTGGCGCTTTCTTCGACGTCTATAACTATGCGGCGATCAGTCAGCCGCTTCTGTAAATCAGCAATGAGCAATGTCATGATGAGGGAAATCTCTTCACTACTCAGGGGGTTGAAGACCAAGATGTCATCAATTCTGTTGAGAAACTCGGGCTTGAAAGCTTTATGAACGGCCTCCATGACTCCCGCCTTCCGGGACTTCTCATCTAAGGCAGTATCCATGAGAAATTGCGATCCGAGATTGGAGGTCATCACGATAATTGTGTTCTTGAAATCCACCGTTCGACCTTGGCCATCGGTGAGACGGCCATCATCAAAGACCTGAAGTAAGAGGTCAAAGACCTCCATATGTGCCTTCTCCACTTCGTCCAGCAATAAGACTGAGTACGGGCGACGACGCACTGCCTCTGTTAGTTGGCCACCCTCTTCATACCCGATGTATCCCGGAGGAGCCCCGACCAGTCTGGAAACTGAGAACTTCTCCCCGTACTCACTCATATCTATTCTCACCATGGCGTGCTCATCATCGAAGAGGAAATCTGCGAGCGCCTTGGCCAATTCAGTCTTGCCTACGCCGGTGGGCCCCAGAAATAGAAAGGTACCGGTCGGTCGATTCGGGTCCGATATCCCCGCTCGCGCTCGTCTGATCGCATTGGAGACTGCGACGATCGCATCCATTTGCCCAACAACTCGGCTAGAGAGTTCCTGCTCCAGATTCAGCAGTCTCTCGCTATCGGCCTGAAGCAGGCGGCCCACGGGAATCTTTGTCCATGCCGCGATCACCTCGGCGATGTCATCCTCCGTGACCTCTTCCTTGACCATGGCTGCACGACTGTTTGCCTTCGCGCGAGCCTCGTTAAGTTCGACATCTATTTCTCTCATGCGGCCATACATGAGGCGCGCCGCCCTTTCAAGATCGCCAGCGATCTGAGCTCGCTCAGCCTCCCCGCGAAGATGATCCAATTCTTCGGTAAGAGCGCCGATGCGATCGAGCAGATTCTTCTCTTCTGCCCATCGATCAGCCAAAGTTTTCAACTCCTGATCCTTGCCCTTTATTTCTTCTCGAAGATCGCTCAGTCGTTGCTTAGATACCGCGTCTTTCTCTTTCGATAACCCAAACTCCTCCATGCGGAGTCGATCCACGGCACGTTGAAGTTGATCGATTTCCTCAGGTGATGAGTCAATTTCCATCCGGAGTCGCGAAGCGGCTTCGTCCATCAAGTCGATTGCTTTGTCAGGAAGGAACCTATGTGTGATGTATCGATCCGAGAGTTTCACCGCTGCAACTAAAGCGCTATCGCTGATCGTGACTTTATGATGTGCTTCATACTTTTCTCTAAGCCCTCGAAGAATTGCCACTGCTTCCTCAATCGTCGGCTCTCCAACCAGTACCTGCTGAAAGCGTCGCTCAAGTGCCGCATCCTTTTCAATGTACTGTCGATATTCGTTGAGAGTCGTGGCACCGATCATGTGCAACTCTCCGCGAGCAAGCAATGGCTTCAACATATTGCCGGCATCCATCGCACCAGCCATCCCACCAACTCCGACAACCGTGTGAAGTTCATCGATAAAAGTGATGATTTCTCCGCTGCTTGCAACTATTTCATCTAGCACAGCTTTCAATCGCTCTTCAAATTCGCCACGATACTTAGCACCTGCGATCAATGCCCCAAGATCAAGTGAAATGACCCGTTTATTCCTCAATCCAATCGGAACATCCCGTGCTGCAATTCGAAGTGCTAGCCCTTCGACTATGGCCGTCTTACCTGTTCCTGGTTCGCCAATCAATACAGGATTGTTCTTTGTGCGCCTTGATAAGACTTGGATGACTCTTCGCACTTCATTGTCTCGGCCGATAACGGGATCCAACTTGCCGTCCCGCGCGCGTTCGGTTAAATCGACTCCATATTGTTCCAGTGCGGACTTCTGATCTACATCTTGAGTAGTCATCATTGAACTCCTTAGTGATAAGACTAACCCAGTTCGCGCTGAAAATCCTTGCCCTGTTTGGTTATTTTAATAGAAATGGAATCAGCGTAGGCTGACGGAGGTGGCATCAGTCACAAGTTCTGCGAGGTGTTAGATGATCGAAAGAATGCCTTTATCCGCAAGAGGTCTCGATACGGGAAAGAAGGTTCGACTACATAGAATCTTGCACCAATTCGGTCTGAAGAATGGCACTGCGCTCTTCCTTCCATATGACCAAGGAATGGAGCATGGCCCGCGCGATTTCTTTGCGAACCCAAATTCCGCCGATCCCAAGTACATAATTCGCCTAGCACTGGAAGGCGGATTTAACGGCATAGCAATTCAAATTGGTCTGGCAGAGAAATTCTTCTGGGATTTTGCCGGTGAACTCCCCCTCATTCTCAAATTGAACGGAAAGACTGATATTCCTTCAGATGCCCGTGCCTTTTCACCGGTGCACGCAAGTGTGAAGGAAGCAGTGCAACTTGGTGCAGATGCAGTTGGATACACCCTCTACGTTGGCTCACCAGCCCAAGAGCAGGACTTCGCACAATTGCGGGAGATACGTACCGATGCAAAAAAGTACGGAATGCCTCTAATAGTCTGGTCTTATCCAAGAGGTGAAGCAATCGAGGCTAAGGGTGGCAATAGCTCTTTCTACGCCGTCGACTATGCCGCTCGGATTGCGAGCGAGTTGGGCGCCGACATAGTGAAAGTTAATTTTCCGCATCCAGACCTTCGAGCCAATGTGAAAAAGGAATACGACCGAGATTTCACCACCCAAGAAGCCATCGATGCTGTGGTTAGATCTGCCAACAAAACACTCGTTCTTGTCTCCGGTGGTGAAAAAGCCGGCGATGACGTGATGTTGCAGAAAGCACGCGAATCAATGGAGGCTGGGGCAACCGGACTCATTTTTGGCCGCAACGTGTGGCAGCGCGAACATGATGCTTCACTGAAGTTTGTTAACTCACTTAGGGAGATTCTTGAGAAATATCCGAGCAATTGAGATATAACAGAGTAGTGATGATTGAATGGAAGTAAGAAAACTACGGGCGATGGCGCCCTTGCTCGATTCGTATATTTCGTATTTAGACGACGGGAACCAACCCTTCACCACTCCTGGCCACAAGCAGCGAGCAAAACTTCTCGATCCTGATCTCGGAAGAGTTGTAGATCTAGATGTGCCGCTATACGGCGGACTAGATGAAATCAAACTTACGCGAGGACTGCTTGAACAAGCAGAAGGCTTGGCCGCTCAGTGTTGGGGAGCGGATTGGTTGCGCTTTTCCACGGGTGGTTCAACCCATGCCAACCAGGCGATCATTTTCTCACTCGGAAAACCAGGCGACAAAGTGGCGATCACGAGAACGACACACAGGTCGGTGCTCACGGCCCTGGTCCTTGCTGGGCTAGAACCTATCTGGATGGTTCCTGAAATTGATGCGGCCACAGGAGTTCCAATCGGAATTCCCCTGCGGGAGGTTGAACGCGTCTTGCTCGAAGATCCAATCGCGTTGATTCTGACCGAACCCGGTTATCTCGGAACTCTCTCTGATCTTCCTGTATTGATTGAGGCTGCGCATAAGAAAGGAATCCCAGTCATTATTGATGCTGCGTGGGGTGGACATTTTGGATTTCACCCGTCCCTGCCGCCTCATCCCATGCAGTTGAACGCTGATGCATTTGTGACCAGTATTCACAAAGCGTTGCCCGGCTACAGCGCCTCTGCGATTGCGGTCGCACGCACGAATTTGCTAGACCACGCAAGATTGGAACAAGGATTCGAGTCAACACACACCACCTCTCCCGGTGGCGCAGCACTCGCATCGATCGACGGGGTCAGGGCGCTGATGCAACTTCGAGGCCCGGAACTCATCGAAAACCTTCTGGCTAATGTGAACAATTTTCGAGACAGACTCACATCAGAATTTGGAAACGACATTCTTCTCAGGCCAGAAGACTTCGCGGCAGGAAGATTCGATCCAGTCAAACTAATTCTTCGTGCAAACATGCTTGGCGCAGATGGAATCGATATAGAAAAAGATTTGATTTCATCCAACATCCGAGTTGAGATGGCCGATCGAGACACGCTCATATTTGAAGTCACGATCGCGGACGATTCGTCAACACTCACAAAACTAGCTGATGTTCTTATTCCGATCTTGCGCAAACACTTAGGCAGATCTAGAAACAGTGCAACAGCATTAAGCTGGACCATAACCCCACAAAGAGGTGTCTCCTTGCGAGAGGCGTACTTTGGCAAAAGCGAACTAGTGGAAGCAACAAATGCAATAGGCAGGGTGAGCGTTGATCTCGTTGCACCATATCCTCCTGGCGTTGCAGTCCTTGCTCCAGGTGAAATCATTACCCAGGAGATTCTGAATGGCCTCCTTGAGTCAAAAGCCGAAGGCACTCGTATTGCGTACGCCACAGATCACACGCTCACGCACTTTCGAGTTCTCGCAAAATAGTGTGAAAGCCCTTGCTCGCGAGTAAACTCCAATGCATTAACTATGCTTTTGAATGAAGAGGGTGAAATGTCTGATCAGAATTGGAAAGCCACCGGACTTACATGCAACCACTGTGCGCAGTCGGTGACAAAGAACTTGATGACTCTCGATGGAATGAGCAGTGTAGAAGTAGAGGTCAAACCAAATGAGACGAGCACCATTCAAACGCACGGCACAAGAGAGTTCTCTTCTCAAGAGATCTCCAGCGCTCTGCGCCAAGCCGGAAAGTATGTTTTAGCCTCTTAAACCCGATTCGCACGCCTTGCTCAATCCCCTATTGGTAGTCTTGCGCGCATGTCTGAATTTCAAATTACCCGTTGGCACCAAATACCAAGCATGGTCATTGCGCGCGAAGGCGAGCAGGTAATCAAGATCATGCTTCCTACTCGATTCCAAGAAGCCATCGATGAAGCAGCAATGCGCATGGGTGAAATTGACGCCGATGCCTACACGTCAGGGTGGAATCGTGATCCTTGGGTCCAATCAGACGAATTGCCTCAAGCATTGGCAGATCGAGTCGCCGAGGAACTAGAAACAAAATTTTCGCAAAACTATCTGCAGGCAATTCTTGATGAACTCGGAGAGAAATAGTGTCGACAATTTATGAAGTTCTCGAACATTCCACATTGATCTCCGATGGCGCAATGGGAACAATGCTCCAAGAGCGCGGTCTGACCGATGGCGGGTCACCGGAGTTATGGAACGTCGAAAAACCCGAAGCTATAGAGGCGGTTCTTGAAGAATATGCCAGCTCTGGAGCACGGTTACTGACGACGAATACTTTTGGCGGAACCCGTGGACGCCTTGCCATGCATGGGCTTGAAAATAGAGTTCATGAGTTAAATAAGGCGGGTGCTGAGATTGCAAGCCGCGTTGCAAGCCACCACCCAGGAACCTTCGTTATGGGAGATATCGGACCCACTGGCGACTTAATGGAACCAATGGGGACTCTCACATTGGAAAGCGCAAAGGAAATCTTCGCAGAACAGATTCGAGGATTGGTAGACGGCGGCATCGATGCAATACTCATCGAGACGATGAGCGATCTGTCCGAAGTGGAAGCCGCGGTCAATGCCGCAAATGAAATTGCACCAAATCTGCCCGTGATAGCAACAATGAGTTTCGATACGAACCTTCGTACCATGATGGGCGTCAAACCCGCTCAAGCAGTGCAGAGGCTCTCATCTCTTGGTGTTCGAATCATTGGGGCTAACTGCGGTCGTGGAATGGATGAAATGCGACTCATCGCGCGCGAGATGGTTGAAGCCAGACCTGCGGGCATCTTCATCATTGCTCAATCCAACGCAGGCCTACCTGTTCTAGTGGGTGACACCTTTGAATACCAAGGAACCCCCGACGAGATGGCAAAGTTTGCCGATGAGATGCAAGACCTAGGAGTAAATATCATCGGATCATGCTGCGGCTCAACACCTGCACATACTGCGGCAATAGCTGAAGCAGTGAAGAAGTAACAGGTTTCTTCCTCTAGGCCTTCTTCACCACGCTGGATTTGAGCATCATCGGCCCGAAGCCGTCAACCTTGGCATCAATATTGTGATCGCCAGCGCCCGCAACCAGACGAATGTCGCGCACTTTAGTTCCCACCTTTATCGAATTGGAACTTCCCTTAACTTTGAGATCTTTGATGATGGTGACGGTATCGCCATCGACCAATGTGTTTCCGACTGCATCCCTAACGAGCGGCGACCTGGCTTCGCTATCTTCCAGTGGAGTATCTGTCCATTCGTGAGCACACTCGGGGCAGATCAGAAGCGCGCCCAGTTCATACGTGAATTCACTTGCGCACTTTGGACATGAAGGTAATTGATTCACGTTCGAATTCTATACGTTCGCAAAACTTGTCAAAACCAGGTTCTATTATTCTTTTAGTTCGGCCAAACGAATTTTCAACATCTTACGCAACAAAACTTTTGGAAGAGGTTTGTCAATTGCGAAGCGCACGGTGCCCTTGCTGGTCACATACCTACCCAACTCGGGAGCAAGTGTTTCTAGCACCCCACCACTATAGGGAAAATACGAGCAGTGGTTCTTGAAGGCTGCAAAACCTGCCACATACTTGCCGTTCAATTTGTACGCTGGCATCCCCCATGCAATGCCTTCCTCGGCTGCAGGGATTAGGTCTTTGATCGTCTTTCGCAATTCTTTGAGAGTCGCCCGGTGAGGCTGAACCACTTTCGCCAGGTAGGCGTCCACTTCTTTTGCCGTCATGACAGAATTGTTAGTCACTAAAGACGTGAATTCAAGAGTAACTTCTTAGCGGGTGACCCCTTGTTTAGCCTCAATCTGGTCCCACACGCTGCCATCAAGGGTGACGGCCGATGCCGGAAAGAGCCCGTTCTCCTCATTGCTGATGTTGTTTCGAAGGAATACTTCCAACTCGGTCGTTAATCCGATCTCACCGGAGATTACACGCGCAACCAACCCGTCGATCTCATCGTGCTCAAGCCTCAACTTCGCTAACGACTCGCTAAATTCTTCATCTGGCGCGAGCGCATCAAACAATCCGTCTTCTTCGAGTTTATTATGGATCACAAGCAGATCGGCCAATTCGCGTGCGTGCTTTTGGCATTCGTCAGCTGCGCCCACTTCAGATGCCCGTCGGACCTCTCCGAATTTGTTGACTATTTCTTCATGCTGGATGGTGAGCAGCCTGATCACAGGAAGTGCCTGACATCCGCAATAAGAACACATTGGGTTAGGCCGGGTACGCGGTGGTCTCGCGAGCTACCTTCAATGCGTTTGCCCACCAGAAGAGTTCATCGACCACAGATTTGAATGCCGGCCCCATGTCATCGGTGCCGATCCACGTTCCATCCTCTTTAATCTTCTGTGACGCGCCGCTTATGGCTATTCCATTGCGGGTGATGTGCGTGCGCAATTCTGCGAGGACTTGGCGGATCTGCTCTGAGGCACGCAGTCCAGCGGATGCAGCGCCATAAGAAACAATGGCGCCGGCCTTTGCAAACCACTCCGCGTACACCGAGTCGATAGAGTGCTTGAGGATGGCTGGGTATCCGTGGTTGTACTCGGGCGTGACGATAATGAATGCATCGGCGGCGCCCAACTTCGAGGCCAGTTCTTTTACACCACCTTCATATATCCCTGTCCTTGGATGGTGCGCACTCAAAGAAAGCCCCAAATCCATATGAGCAAGGTCGGCAAAATCGACCTTGAACTCAGGGAATCCTTCCAGCGACTTCAACACCCACTGACCCACTCGTTCACCGATTCGACCAGGGCGATTGCTTCCAAGGATCACGAGGAGATTTAGTGGTTTTTGGCTCATAGTTTGACCCTACTCCTTTTAGTTGAAATTTCAACTAAAAGGAGTAGGGTCAAGATGTGATTAAAATCGCATGTGTGAAAATTTTACAAATAATTTACTTCAACGAATAGGACTTCAATGACAACAACGAGAAAAGCCTCGGCAATCTGGAACGGTAACTTGATCGAAGGAAATGGTTCTGTCTCTCTAAAATCTTCAGGAGTCGGCACATTCAATGTTTCGTGGCCCGCGCGAAGCCAAGAGCCAAACGGTCAGACGAGTCCGGAAGAATTACTAGGCGCCGCTCATGCCGCTTGCTTCTCCATGGCACTGTCGAGTGGTTTAGCAAAGGCAGGAACACCTCCTACTCAATTGCGCACATCAGCTGAAGTGGATTTCGTCCCAGGAACAGGTATCACTGAAATTCGTTTGACCGTCAGCGGAGATGTACCAAACCTTGATGCAGACGGTTTTCGAGCAGCAGCAGAATCAGCCAAAGTAAATTGTCCCGTAAGCCAGGCATTGAAAGCCGTTCCAATAAAACTCGTCGTCGAATAGAACAGAGCAAGGGAATGAGCAACCGAGCACAAGCTCCGGATTTTGTTTGCGATGAGCAAGGTTCGGATAGCGAGATAACACTTGACCCGAGAATCGTAAAACTTACAACGCGCACTGGTGTTGATATTAGAAGAACGCTCCCCCATAGACATATCCGCACCATTGGCGCGTGGTGTTTTGTCGATCATTACGGTCCCACCGACCAAGCCGATGCTATGAGTGTCGCCGCGCACCCACATACGGGGTTGCAAACGGTTAGTTGGCTCTTTACCGGCGAGGTTGAACATCGCGACTCTTTGGGGAGTGTTCAAAATGTCATGCCCAGTGAATTGAACATAATGACCGCAGGGAGAGGAATTGCCCATTCAGAACTTTCGATCAATGATCAGGCACTCCTACACGGGGTCCAACTATGGACGGTTCTGCCTGACCGCCATCGCAATGCAGAGCCCTCATTTAATCATTACAGCGACCTTCCGGTCTTTAATTGGAAGGGGATCGGAGTTCGTCTATTTGTCGGTGAATTCCTCGGTCACACATCTTCTGCCAAAATCTTCTCTCCATTGATTGGCGCAGAAATTGACTTACCTTCTGAATCAACGACCGAAATACCAACGGAGACAACCTTTGAATATGGGGTCCTTGTTGTTTCAGGTGAAGCCAACGTAAATGGGAACCTAGTTCACCTCGGTCAACTTCATTACGTCCCGGCAGGAAAGGAAAGCCTCACGTTCACGTCTCAAACCAGCACAAAACTCATCTTGCTCGGAGGAGAACCATTCAAAGAGAAAATAGTGATGTGGTGGAATTTCATTGCTCGATCACACGATGAAATTGTCCAGATGCGAGAGGAGTGGCAAAGTCAGAGTCCACGATTTCCCACTTTCGAAGATCGCATAGGCGGGCGGATTCCTGCGCCGGGTCTGCCAAATGTGAAACTCACCCCACGAGGCAACCCATTCTGACCAAAGATTCCCCAAAATATCCACGTAAAGAATTAAGATAGCCTTACCTCACACGGGAGTTCGGTGCCACCGGACTGAGAGGAAGACTACGTAGTCTTCGACCGTCTAACCTGATCTGGATAATGCCAGCGCAGGGAGACCACTCTTAACCGTGCCTCTTCTCTTATGAAAGGGCATTGAAACTAAAATGAAATTCTCACGCAAGATTCTGATCGGCTTGTCTTTAGTTGTGGTAGTTGGACTAGTCCTCGTAGTCGTCAACATCACCGGGAATAAGAAACCAAAGGACGTCGTCCTTGTCACCCACGATTCCTTTGTCATGAGCAAGGAACTCATAGCTGATTTCGACAAGACAACAGGCTACAAACTCAAATTGCTCAAAGCAGGAGACGCTGGAAGTCTTACAAATCGTCTAATTCTCACGAAAGCAACGCCGATTGGAGATGCCGTCTTTGGCATCGACAACACGTTTGCGAGTTTGGCAACCAGCAACAACATCATTGATGGCTCGTTGTCAGCAACCGATTTCGGCGATGTCTGTTTCAACTACGACAAGGTGTGGTTTGCGAAACATAAATTCGCAGCACCGTCTTCGGTATCAGAACTCACTCTTCCGAAGTTCAAGGGTCTAACAGTGGTCGAGAATCCAAACACCTCATCAACTGGGCTCTCTTTCCTCGCTGCCACCGTGGACATGTTCGGCACTTCCCAATGGGAGTCATACTGGCGCTCATTGAAGAAGAATGCGATCAAGGTCGACAATGGATGGGAAGCGGCTTATTACACTGACTTTTCTGGTTCCAGCGGGAAAGGTGCCTACCCAATCGTTTTGAGTTACGCCTCCTCCCCGGCCGACGAAGTTCGTGCCGATGGCCAATCACAAACTGCAAGCATCATGGACGGTTGCTTCCGACAAACTGAATATGCGGGAGTTCTAAAAAATGCCAAGAACTCTGCAGGGGCTAGAGCCGTTGTTAAATATCTTCTAAGCGCGAAGTTTCAGGCTTCCTTCCCTGAAGCCATGTACATGTACCCGATTGTCACAGGGACTCCAATTCCTACCGCCTGGAGCAGTTTCACTCAGGTTGCCCCGCATACCTATGGCGACAAGCTCGACTTCAATACCAACAGAAAATCTTGGCTAGCAAAGTGGTCAGCTATCTTTGAATAAAAGTCGAAGCCAAGCGGCCATATGGGCGGCTCCCGCTCTCTTTTTCGGGGTGCTGTTCTACTGGCCGCTTGGCAAGATTTTATCGATGGGATTTAGCGGCAATTGGCTGCATGCAATTATTACGACAAGGATTGCCTCACTTGTCTGGTTTACCATCTGGCAGGCGGCATTATCTGCTGGTCTCTCCTTGCTCTTTGGAATTCCTGGCGCCTACGTTCTTTACCATCGATCCTTTCCTGGACAGAAATTTATTCGCGCCTTCATAACGGTGCCGTTCATGCTTCCGACGATTGTTGTCGCAATTGGATTTACGGCATTTCGCCAATTGCCATTCCTGTCACAACTTCTGCTGGGACATTCAGGGATTCCAATAATCATCTGCGCAAATGTCTTTATGAACTACTCCCTGGCGGTTCGGATTATCGGCGGTGTCTGGACGACTCTGGATACTGGCCTTGAGGACGCAGCCGCCCTTGACGGTGCAGGGCGATTTCGCACTTTTACGAGCGTAACCCTGCCTCAACTTGCCAATTCGATTGCCTCCGCCGGCGCCTTGATCTTCCTCTACTGCGCGGCCAACTTCGGATTGGTGCTTGTACTCGGAGGAGCCTCCGTAAAGACGATCGAAACTGAAATCTACCTCGTCACTACTCAATACCTGGACCTGTCTAAAGCCGCTGGGTTAGTGCTAATTCAGACAGTATTGACGATCACCGCATTTATCGTCGCGCAGGGTCTTTCAAAGGGAAAGATGGGGTTTTTCAATACGACATCGCTCGAACATCGTCCTCGGGTCGACAGACGTGACCTACCCGCCGTCCTCATCACCCTGGTCTTCATCACCGGTCTTATATGCCTTCCACTAATAACAGTCATAATGCGTGCGTTCCACGTCGACAACGCTCTCAGTTTTCAAAATTTCACAAACCTCGGAGGTTTCGGCGCCCGAGATGTGCTCAGTATTTCCGTCGGACAAGCCGGCCTGAACACACTCAGGAATGCAATCATCACTACCGCACTGAGCATGGCCGTGGGAATTCTTGCCAGTTACTTGTTGTCTCGACCTAAACCGAATGGGAATGTAAGTTTTTTTCAACGCGCGATGGACATCGTCTTTCAAATGCCTGTCGGGATTTCCAGTGTTGTACTCGGATTCGGATACCTGGTTTGTTTTAGCGGAGGTCTGTTCCCGCTTCGATCAAGTTGGCTCGTGACGCCAATTGCGCAATCACTTCTATCAATTCCTCTTGTCATCCGCATGATTCATCCCGCCCTAACCGCGATCGACAATCAACTTCGAGAGACGGCGCAGACTGAGTCCGCCAGCCCTAGCCAAATATGGTGGCTGATCGAAGTGCCGATCATTCGGGATGTTCTTTTGATGGCCACGGGATATGCAGCCATCATTGCCATTGGAGAATTTGGCGCGGCCAACTTTCTTGCTTACGGTGACCAAGGGACTTTGCCCACCGTTCTCTATCAGTTGATTTCGAGGCCAGGGGCGCAAAATTACGGAATGGCTATGGCGGCAAGTTCCCTACTTATTGGCGTCGCACTCTCCATTATGTATGCAGTCAGTTCCCAAGGCCCTCCGCATCACCGTAAGCCCAAACATCCATAGCATCAAGATCGACCGCCTTGATTCCATGAAGCGACAAAATATCGGCGATCTGTGCTCGATGCTCCGTTGCGTGATGAATCGACTGGCCGAGAATCGTCGAACGCGCTCGATGAATCGTCTTCCCTTCGCGTTGGAATGTCGTCATCCCCTCTGGCATACCCGCCAATTCTCGAAGTCGTGCGTCAAAGCCTTCGCAACGTTGGGCCAATCCGAGAAGGTCTTCCTGTGTTGAAGGGGTCTTGAAATCAGTAGGAAGTGCTTCGCCGGTGACACGTGCAACGTAGAAACCGGCAGCTCTCACTAGATGCTCGATGATTGCGGCAACGCTCCATTCGTCGTTCTCGGCAGTGAGCGCTAAAGCGCCAACTGGTACAACCTTGAGTTGTTCGAACAAGAACTGATTGGCCCACGCCATATGGCGAAAGAGACGGTCGAGAATTGGGTCGGACATAGAAATAGTCATGGCACGGATAATAGACGTTCTCGTTAGACTCACAACGTGCTTGAGAGATGGACTCGCGGCGTCATTCGCCATCGATTTGCGGTCATTGCCGTCTGGTCAGTGTTGATAATCCTTGGACTCCTAGCTGGTTCGAAGCTCAATGAGCACTTAACAACTTCTCTTGCCGTGCCTGGCACCGAGTCAGCCAAGGCAGACCAGATACTTTCTGAACACTTCAAGGAAAATATCGAGGGCACCTTCACTGTCATTTTGAAGTTCAAAAATGCCTCCGATGCGGAAATCGCCGGCTTGAAGGCCAAAATTGCCGCTGCTGCGACATCGATACCGACGGCCCAAGTAACGCAGCAGAAAGCACTCGGCGGCGTGCTTTTTACCAATATTGGAACTTCTTTCAAGTTACTCGAAGCCGCTGCTTACACAGACAGACTCAGACACGCTCTTGCAGACGAAGGTCTTCGAGGCGCTTTGGTGACTGGACCTTCAGCGATCAATCGAGATGTCACCCCAGTGCTGGCCACTGATTTACAGCACGGTCAGGCAATTGCCATTCTTCTTGCTCTCCTTCTTTTGATTTTGGTTCTTGGAACCTGTTGGGCGGTATTCGTTCCATTCCTCTTTGCTGGCGCAACCATTGCTATTGTTTTGGGCATAGTTTTTCTCATCGCTCAAAAATTCTTGATGGTTCTTTACATTCCAAACATCATCGAACTCATCGGACTTGGCCTGGCAATCGATTATTCCCTGCTCATCGTTCATCGTTTTCGACGAGAGATCATGGACGATCGCGATGCCACTGTCGATGACGCAATTGCAAAAACCATGCAGACCGCCGGACGCACCGTAATTCTTTCAGGCCTGGTGGTCTCGATAGGTCTTGCGACTTTGTTTCTCGTCCCTATCCCCTTTGTTCGATCTCTCGGTGCCGCAGGCCTTCTAGTTCCCTTTATTTCCGTAATTGCCACACTGACTCTTCAGCCCGCACTCCTTTCTTACCTTGGACGAGGCGGAGTCACACCCAAGGGATTTCATGGTTTGCTGGCTAGAAAAGACTTAATGACTGGCTTCTTTGCCAATGCTTCTCACTTTGTTATCCGCCGACCGAAATCGATCTTTGTTTTCTCGGTAGTCACTCTGGCAATCGGGGCCAGTTCGATCATATGGTTGCAAGTCACTCCAAGTGCGTTGACTTCAATACCAGGAGATCTGGAATCCTCACGCGCGCTTTCTATGGTGACCGACCGAGTTGGTCCCGGCATCATCACTCCCAGCCAGATCATTATTGATCTAGGTCAACCCAATTTGGCATCAACGCCTACGATTACAAAAGCGCGAACCGATCTTGCAAAGAGCATTCTCAAAGACGGCGAAGTATTCATCGTGGCAACTGGCGTAAAGCCACCATATGTCGACAGTACAGGGCAATACCTTCGGATGTTTGTTATCGGACGGCACATTTTTGGAGCACCGGTCTCGCAACAGCTCGTACTTGATTTAAGAAACAAGTACATCTCTAACACCGGGTTCCCAAAGGACACCAAGTTCTATCTCGGTGGCGTTCCGTCTCAAGGAGCAGATCTTCTAAAAAGTATTCTTGCCTCATTTCCGCCAATCGTCTTCTTGGCGCTCCTTTTTGCCTACCTCATCTTGGTGCGAGCGTTCCGATCACTTATTTTGCCGCTGAAGGCGATTCTGATGGACTTGATCTCCATAGCAGTCGCGTATGCATCGATGGTTTTGGTATTTCGATTTAAAGTTGGATCGTCAATTCTTGGAACGTATCAACTTGATCAAATTGAAGCGTGGGTTCTCATTTTTCTCTTTGCGGTGCTATTCGGGTTGTCTATGGACTACGAAGTCTTCATAGTGTCCAGGATGAGAGAGGCCAAAGACCGAGGCGATACCAACACTGAGGCAATTACCGAAGGCCTAGCCCATACTGGAGGCGTCGTAACCGCAGCGGCAATTATCTTGATAAGCGCACTTTCTGGATTGGTCTTTGGCCGGATTCCCGGGCTACAGCAACTTGGTGTGGGGCTAGCCATCGGCGTCCTGATCGATGCAACGTTGATTCGCGGCCTCCTTCTGCCCAGTGCCATGGTTCTACTGGGCCGTTGGAACTGGTGGCTACCTGCTTCAATCGCAAAATTGGCAAGAACTAAGGCCTCGCCTCTCGAGGACCGAGAGGTGAGGCCTTAGTTAGTAACTTGCAGTTATTACTTCGTAATTGTTATAGCGAAGTGAACTGCGGGTGGCTGGTAGCCGAGTGCTAATCCAGGTAGATCGGTTGCATTTGTGAGCACTGGAAGTGCTCCATATGGCGTATTGGCAAACGATGGCTGGAATACGTACAGCACTGGGTGCAGGTCGATGATGTGCGTTCCGGGGGCACCGGTAGCAATCAAGTGCACGACCATGTATCCATTGGAGTTAAATCCACATCCATAGCCTATGAAGTTGTTGTCGTATGTAACAGCTAAGGTGTTATCTAGCTGGGTCCAACCGACACCCTTCATAGCGATGGTGAACTCTTCGCCAACCTTGAATGTTGACTTTGGAACACCAGAGCCATCACGCAATTCAGGCGTATTGGAAGTGTCAGCCTTGGCGATACCGTTACTGAGAACTTTTCCGTTCTTATCTTTGTATTGGAAGATACTTTCCTTTACATAGAATGGAATTTGGGCTTCAACAACATCGCCTTGCTTTACCTGGATAACGTGCCATCCACCAAGGTGATCTGGAATTGTGACATCTTGGCTGAATGTTCCATTTGTTGGAGTAGCAGAGCCCATGGGTACGCCGTTGTAAACCCAGCATGTGCCAGTGCAATTCACGCGATTACCGACAACAGTGGACCAAACAATCTGGTGCACTCCGGTGGTCGACAATCCAGTGACGTTGAGTTTCACGTTGGTACCAACAATGCCGCTGGTCTGGGAAAGAGTCGCGACCGCTTTGGTATTTGGATCAAGACCAACATCCGAAAGTGTTGTGCGCTGTGAGACCGAAGGCTCAACTGATGGTGGATACTCAATTGATGCCTTTGGAGCACCAGCATCCTTGGTTACTTTGAATGCGACAACAGATCCCTTGCCCCACGGGACTGGAGACTGCTTGATGTTCATGTACTGAACGCCGATACCAGCGGTTGCTGCTACGTAGTGCGTTCCGACTGGTCCCGCTGCGCGGATCTTGAACACTGCGGTTCCGCGGGTCCAGAGTGCTTGGGCTTCGCCAGCGTAACTGTTATCCCATAGAACTGAGACACCGCCTGTATAGAGGTTTGGTCCCATACTTGTATAGGTAACCGTGATTGGAGTCCCGATTGGACCGCTCGTTGGTGAGATAGAGAGAGTTGTTACATATTGAAATCCACCGTGCGCAACAGCCGCGCCATCTTTAACGACATATATGTCGTGGACTGAGCCGAAATCGCGAGGAGTCTTTGTCTTATATGAGAAGTTGCCGCTGGCATCCGTTGTCACAGTAGCCATGTCGACGTTGTACTTGGTGTACTTAGTGCCCATGTAGTTAACCGTGTTGGGCTGAACATCAACGATCCATGCACCGTCTGCCGTTGACCATGTCATTGGCATTGTTGCATTGGCAGGAAGACCCTTGCCGGAAATTGTTATCGGCGTTCCCTCAGGGCCTTGGTTCGGTGTTACATCCAAGGTGATCATCTTTTCAGGAACAGTAAAGGTCGCTGATTTCGTCCCAGTGAATGGAACAGCGGGAACGCCTGGAAGCCCGGCAGGTGCACTCAATGTGAGTGGCGTAGTTACCGGATCAGCGCCCATAGCGGGGGAAATCATTGCTATTGGAAGGATTGAGGCTACTACCGCGCGGAGAACGTTAGTCCTCAAGCGCCTTGATAAGAATTTTGTTTTCATGATTTCTCCTACTTTCTCCGATATTTGTGCGACGTGGTTCTCAGATCTTGAAGTCCGAGCCAAAAATGATTTGGATCCTCGGCTCGGACTTCAAGAACTTCGACATGATGTGAATCAGGCAGTTGGAACTGCGTAGAGCGTTAGTTGTGAGTTAGGGGTGAAGTTCGATGCCCAAGTACCAACCGCACCTGCAAGAGGAGGGCTCACAGGTACAGTCCTGAAGGACGGAACGCGCTCGTAAACGGGGCGTCCACTGCTGTCCTTAACCTGTTGTCCATTTACTACCTTGCGGGACAACTTGGTTGTTAGAACCTTCACCGTGTTCTGCTCTTTTGCAATCATCGTCACCTTGAAACTGATGACTCCGAGTGTGTTGTATAGGCCCGCAGTTGTACCTGTCTTAAGGACTCCAACCCAGAAGGCTACGCCACTGTGGTTTCCATAAGTCATCACAATTGGATCCTTGACGCCTGCGATCTCAATGTAGGCCTTGTCAGTATTGGTGGGATCCATAACTGCACCTGCTAAGTCGGCGTTGTTTCCATAGACACGGAAGACGATCGTCTGACCAACGATGTACTGGCTTGTAATGGCGCAACTAACACCGAATCGTGGTGCAAGCACCCCGGTTGATCCGCTAGCCAAAACTGTGTCAACGTAA